>JAEEGJ010003507.1_pt1 | contig 59774 bp, 47 predicted proteins | sample 8958761 | NCBI WGS metagenome assembly JAEEGJ01 (sample SAMN16246546, study PRJNA631951) | gut metagenome | biome: gut microbiome; feature: rumen; material: RS-attached | host: Bos | place: Iran: Karaj | collected 2018-10 | reverse complement strand
ACGCTCCACATAGTAGGGCGTTCCGTTGACCACGAAATCGATGTCCGCGTCTTCCAGGAGCAGCACGTTATCCGCGGTTTTGCCCACCGCAAAGGTCCGGTTGAGCTGAATAAGGGTCGTATCGCCGGGGCCGGGGCAGCATTGGAGGAAGAGTTTCGGATCGGAGGTCACCTCCAGTTCAAACTCTTTGCCGCAGGCGCAGGCCGCCAGGACCGTGAGACACAGGATTCCAAAGGTATGTTTCTTCATCGCTTAAAACTTCAAGGTGTAACTGAAAGTCGGAATCAACGGGACGATCCCATAGCCCTTGACGGAAAAGGCAATCTTATCCCGGCTCAGATAACTGTCTTCACCGAGCCCCTTTCCTTTCCGGCTGACGAGGGCATACAGGGGATTCAGCCGGCAATAGACGTTGTAGAGACTGAAGTTCCAGATGACTTCGTTGCCCCGGCGGGTCTTCCGGTGCCGGTTGAACCCGAGATCTAGGCGGTGGTAATCCGGCAGTTTCACGTTGTTCGGCGCCTCATAAACCCAGCGGTCCGACGTATTGAAAACGATGTCGCCCCCATCGACGAGTCGGCGCAGGCGGGTTTCATCCTGGATCCAGATTCCCTGCGCGTAGAGGGTGGCCAGCGACATCCGGTTGCCGCTGTGATAGTTCCAGGCGGCATAGAGTTCCCACTTTTCGTTGACACGCCAGTTGGCCTGCAGGGTCAGTTTGTGGCGGTTGTCGTTGCGGTCGCGGTACCAGTCGGGCCAGATGTCCCGGAAGAAACGCTCGTTCCAGGAGAGCGTATAGAAAGCATTGACGGTCAGGGCCGGCGTTTCATAGCCGAAGTCGGCCTCCAGGCCATACGAGCGCCCCTCCCCGGTCCGGAAATGCCGTTCCCAGCCGGTCAGCCGCGGGAAGAAAGTGTTCATGCCGCTGTACTCGATCAGGTTGTCCATCTTTTTCCACCAGCCCTCGACGTTCAGATGCATATCGTGGGGCAGGCGGGCGTAGATGCCTCCGGCAAACTGGCGGGAGCGCATCGGCGGAACTTCCGCACTGGAAGGCAGCCAGCAGTCGGTAGGCAAGTCGAGGTAAGTTGTGGCGACCTTGTGAGAGAACTGGCTCATCGCCGCATAAGAGGCCTTCAGGCTGAGCGCGGGCGTGAACTGCATCTTCAGGGCCAGACGCGGCTCCAGGGAATTCCAGGTCCGGCCTTCCGAAAAATAGACGGTATTGCGCAGGCCGGCATTGGCCGTCAGCCACGGCGCCAGGCGCATTTCATCTTCAGCATAGACGCTGACTTCAAAGGCTGTCCGGCGCAGACTGTCGCAGTCCATCACTTCCCAGTTCCTTTCATAGGCGAAGTGCGGCCGGTAAGCGTGCCGGATGGCGCCGGATCCGAAGCGTACGTGGTGCGCCGGGGTCGGTTTCCAGTCCAGATGGGCGGTCAGGCCCAGGTCATCCAAGAGGCCGTGCCCATCAATCTTCTCCTGCTCGCCGCCCACGTGACTGCCGAAAGACAATTCTTCGTAGCGTTCCAGCGAACGGGTGTCCGATCCGTACGCGATCAGATGCAGGTGCATCCCGTTATCAAACGCTTTCTTCCAGTCGACGGAGGCCAGGACATTGCCCCAGCTGAGCAGTACGCGCGAAGTATCCCGGGCAGATGCGAGGCCGTACTTCCATTCATCCCACACCGAGAACTTGAAACGGTCCCGGCCGACATAGACGCCGGCCGACAGGCGGCTCTTGTCGGCGAAAACGTGGGTCAGGCGGGCGTTCAGGTCGGTAAAGGAATAATTGCTCCAGGTTTCCGGATCATTCTCCTTTTTCCGCAGGTTGGTATACCAAAACACCGGATAGAGCACCGCATCGGCCCAGGTGCGTCGAATGGCAAAATTGAAAGAAGTCTTTTCGGGCACGATCGGGCCGTCGATCTGGAAACGGCTCTCCAGCAGACCGAGAGAGAAAGTGCCGTGATAGTCGTGGAGATCGCCTTCCCGGGTGGTGATATCGACCACCGACGAGGTCCGGCCGCCGAAGCGGGCTGGGAAGCCGCTTTTGTAGAAATCCAGCGTCTCGATGGCGTCGGTGTTGAAGGCGGAAAAGATGCCGCCCAGGTGGCAGATCTGGTAGAGCGGCACGCCGTCGAGCAGATACAGGTTGTCGCTGCCGTCACCGCCGTGGACATAGAGGTTGGAAAGCAGCTCCGTGCCGGACGCCACGCCCGGCAGGGCCTGCAGGGTCTTGATCACGTCCGGTATGCTCAACGCCGAGAAGGCGCGCTGGAAGGCGGCACCGTCGAGTTTCGTGAGCCCTGTCTGCGTATAGTTCATATCCCGGTCGATATGGCCGGTAATGGAAGCGGCGGGCAATGAGTCCACCGCCGGGGAGAGCGCGGAGGGATCGGCCGGCATCGTGGGTGCCGGCCGCAGCGGGGCCGCCGGCGCCGCCGGCGTCAGGACGACGTGTTTCTTCTTCAGTTGCCAGTTGATGCCGGTTCCGTCGAACAATCGCTCCAGATTCTGCCGGAGACTCGCCGCCGCATCGACTTCGAACGTCGTCGGCACCTCGACCGGCAGGCTGGCGTCGTACACGAAATGGATGTCGAAGGCGCGCTCCAGGCTGTCCATCCGGGCTTTCAAAGTCGCATCCTGCGACTGGCTCCAAAGCGCAAACGGCAGCAGCAGCAAAAGGAAGACAAGGGCGCGTTTCATCGTTCCACCGTGATTTGAATGTCCAAGGCAGTCTCGATCAGACCGACAATGTAGTCGATGTCGTCGTCGGGGAACGTGGCGGTCAGTTTTTTATCGGTAGTCGCCGTGGTGAGGGTGCAGTGATAATAGGCGGAGAGTTCCGCCAGCACGGCTTCGACCGGGACGTTGTCGTACACGAATTCGTGGGTCACGGCCACATCGGGATTGAGGGCGGGCCGCTCTGTCGGCGCCGGCTCGGGCCGCTGCCGCACCCAACTGCGGATGCCATAACCGGCGGCGAACAGCACGACGATGGAGGCGGCCGCGGCAGCGGCCGTCATCCACCAGCGGCGGTGAACGGGGCTATCGGTTTCCGCGTGGAAACGGCGGAGGGCTTTTCGGGTATCGAACTTGTCGGAGCGGTAGTTCCGGGCTACGAATTCGAGGTCATTTTCGTTGAATTCCGTCATGGTTGTTCTTGCTTTACACCCCTATGACGGAGAAGACCTCAAAAATGACTACTCACCAAAGGAAAATTTTGAAGAAAACCGGATCGGAGCCGTTTCGAAGCGTCTGCAGCGCCTTGGTCAACTGGTTGTGGACCGTGTTTTTGGAGATGCCCAGCCGCTCGGCGATCTCGGCCAGCGACAGTCCGTCGCGTTTGCTCAGCAGCAGGATTTCCCGCCGGGCGCGGGGCAGCCGGTCGATGGCCGTCCAGAGCCGGGCCCAAAGGAAAGAACGGTCGACGGTCTCTTCATCGGGCACGTCATAGGTCAACTGCCCGAGGCTGACCGGCGTTTCCACCTGCTTCTGCCGGATTTGGTCGATGCAACGGTTGTGGACGGTGCGATACAGATAGGATTTCGGCTGATCCACTTGCCCGCCGGCCTGCAGCCGTTCCCAAAGCGACACGAACGCAGCCTGCACCACATCTTCCACCGCATCCGCATCGCCCAGGAACCGGGCGCCATACATACACAACGGCCGATAATACAGGCGGAACAGTTCGTCGATATCCGGACGGGCTTTCATCGCAGGGGAAACGGATCAAATGCCTCTGCCTTCGAGCAGAAGGACCTTCACGAACTCGCAGGTCAGCTGCTTGCGGCCGAACGAAGCCGCCAGGGACGCCATCCCCGCCTGGGAATCCGCAATCAGGACCAGGCAGCGCCGGCCGTCGGGCAACCGGGGGCCGAGGCACATACCTTCGTAGTTGGCCAGGGCCACATCGATGCCCGATGCCGTAAAGGCCATGCGCGTCTCAAATTCGCAAAGCAGCTGTTTGGGGAGGATCTCCGCCGGATTGCCGGAAGGATCGACCAGGTAGATTTTCGTTTTCGTGAAGGACTGGGAGAAAATGTCCATCGGACGACTGCGCGGCACATAAACCTCCCGCTCCAGGACGAGGAGCCGGCCGTCGTCGAGCGCCGTCATAGCAGGGATGCCGAAGACATACGCCCAGGCCGCTTTCCCCTCGGCAGCCGTCTTGACGGGCTCATCCATCTGGTACAGATAGCGGGCGTCCGCCTGGAAATCGGCGCCGAAACGCTGGAGACGGTGCAGGCGGGGCGGAACCGTATCTTGTTTCAGGGGAAACTCGGTGGTCGTCCAGAAACGGCCGGTCACTTCGTTGTAGGCCAGGGCCTCGAAACCGCCGTTGGCGGCAATCGATTTCCGGCGCATATCGGCCGGAATTGTGAAAGATTTTCCAGTCGCCACGCCGCCGAGGTCATACTCGCGGATGGTCTGGTTCTCGGCGGAAACATAAAGCTTTCCGTTCGCATAGACGACGCCTTCGTTGTCCGGACTGGAACCGGTGGCCGCCGCCGTGCCGGAAGGAACGGTACACTGGACCCGGGCCGTACGAACCACACCGTTTTCATCGATGGGGATGTCGAAGAAAAGGATGCCCCCACCCCGCTTCTTGTCATCGACGACGGCGTACCGGCCGCCGGAAACATAGGTGATGCCGGAATACTGGCCGGGCTTGACCGAGAGTTTCTGCTGCGGCAACGCCGTGCAGCGGATCTCCTGCCCGCAAGCCTGCAAAGATCCGCAACAGAGCCAAATGCCCAGAAGGAGGACTCCCGAACGCCGCACCTATTCCTCCAACGGCTTCTTGGAGTGGTTGAAGAGGGCGGCGACGGTCAGGCCGGAGATGATGTGCCAGACGCCCCACCAGGCGGTGATGACCAGCATGCCGCCGTGCGGCGGAAGGCCGGCGAAAATCGACGTACCGAGCAGCAGCACCAGGCCGAGGCCCGAATTCTGGATGCCGGTCTCGATGGTCAGCGTGCGGCGGTCGCGACGCGGCACCTTGAAGGCCGAACCCACCCCGAAACCGGTGAGCAGCGCCAGCAGGTTGTGGACCAGCACGATGACGAAGATGTATTTGATGCACTTGAGGAAGGCGTCCATATTACCCACAAACGAGAGGACGACCATCACCAGGAAGAACACGATGCTCACCCACTGGAACGGTTTCTTCATCTTGTCGGCCAGCTTCGGCAGGTAACGGGAAGTCAGGATGCCCAGCGTCAAAGGAACGCCCAGCAGGATGAAGATCGTCTTGAACACATCCCAAAGCGGAATGCTCAGGTACGGAACTTCCCCGTGGACCGAGGCGAATTTCAGGAACAGGTTGCCGTACAGCCAGAAATTGAAGGGTGTCATCAGGACGGCCAGCGCCGTGCTGATGGCCGTCAGGCACACCGACAGTTCGATGTTCGCCTTGGCCAGCGAACTCATGAAGTTGGAAATGTTGCCGCCCGGGCAGGAAGCCACCAGGATCATACCCAGCGCCATCGTCCAGGAGATCCAGCCCACGCTGTCCATCAGCAGGGCCAGGAGGAAGGTGAGCAGCGGCAGCAGGATGAGCTGGCAACACGCGCCCAGGATGACGGACTTGGGTTTCTCGAAAACTTCAACGAAGGTGTGGGGCTTGATGCCCAGGGCTACGCCGTACATCACGAAAGCGAGGACGATGTTGATGGTGTTCATGCCCCCCGCATTCATCGTTACATTGATGCTGTCGATGGCGGCTTCGATTTCAGGTTTCATGGTTCAGGTTGAAAGAATACTATTGGGCGATAAATCTATAGAGAATCCACCCGGCCTGCGTCTTGCCGGCGTCGGTGGATGCGGAGAAACGGGATCGTTTGGCGGCGTCGATGGCGAAGGCGTGGAGCGACGCATCGGCCGACGAACCTTCGGGGCGGACCCTTGCCGCCGTCACCCGGCCGGCCGGGTTGACTTCGATGTCGACCATCACGTCGCCAGCCCCATAGCCTTTGTAGGCCGGGACAGGCAGGTTCAACGCCTTGCGGCCGTCCAATTCATAGGAAATGACCGACGGCCCCTGGTACGCCGGGGCGGGTTCGGACGACTCCTCCCCTTTCTGCGGGCCCAGGTCGACCGCCTCCTCCTTGGCTTGCTGCGCCAGCGCATCGCGACGCGAAGCGTCGAGCTTGCGCTGGAGCTCGCGCGCCTCGTCGTAGACTTCCGACGGGTTCTTGAAACGGTCGTCGCGCAGCTTGCTGCCGGCGTCGACCGCCACGTTGCGGATGCGCTCACGCGGCTGGCGGGCCAGCAGGTCCTCGAGGTTTTTGTTCACCTCTTCCTTGAGTTCAATCTCCTTCTGGAGCTTTTCCAGCTCCTCCTGTTTGGTGAAATCCAGGACGAACGACTGTTCCTGCGTGGCGACACGGCCGACGGAGAAAGCGAGCAAGATGACCAGAATCGCCAAATGAAAGACCAGGGTCGTGTAGAAACCGACCCGGTCCTCCTGATTCCGGCCACCCCACCATTTCATTATTCCTGCTCCTTTTCTTTGGCCATTTTCCGGATACCGGAAAGCAGCACGTTGATGGCCACTTTGTTATGGCCGCCCTGGGGCACGATGATGTCGGCGTAGCGCTTGCTCGGGGCGATGAACTGCAGGTACATCGGCTTGACCGTCTTGGTATAGCGGTCGATCACCCATTCCACGTTCTTGCCGCGCTCCACGATGTCGCGGGTGATGACGCGCATCAGGCGGTCGTCATCGTCGGCATCCACGAAGACCTTGATGTCGAGTTCGTCCATCAGTTCCTTGCAGGTGAAGATGAGGATGCCTTCGACGATGATGATGTCGGAAGGTTCCACGTGCACCGTTTCCGCCTGCCGGGTGCAGGTGATGTAGGAATAGGTGGGCTGGTCGATGGCCTTCCCCGCCTTCAGCTCCCGGAGCTGCTGCACGAGCAGGTCCCAGTCGATGGAGTCGGGATGGTCGAAGTTCAGGGCCTGGCGCTCTTCCATGGAGAGATGTCCCTGGTCCTTATAGTAAGAGTCCTGCGGAATGACCGTCACGTGCTCGTGCGGAGACATTCTACGGGCAATCTCCCGAACGACGGTCGTCTTTCCGGAGCCGGAGCCGCCTGCGATGCCGATGATCAACATATAAAAGATAATTCTTTGCGATGAGAAGTATCTCTTTCAAGACTACGGACCTCCGGTCCTATCCCTCCCATCGTTCCGACGGGCCCCTCCCACTCACGACTGCGTGGGCGCAGACGGTCTTGAAAGAGATACTTCTCATCTTATTATTTTAAAAATCTGCGGTTTTGGGCGTTCTGGGGAACGGGATGACGTCGCGGATGTTGGCCATGCCGGTGACGAAGAGGAGCAGGCGCTCGAAGCCGAGGCCGAAGCCGCTGTGGGGGCAGGAGCCGAAACGGCGGGTGTCGATGTACCACCAGAGGTTGGTGGTGTCCATATGCAGTTCCTCAATACGGCGGTTGAGTTTCTCGAGCGAGGATTCGCGCTCGCTGCCGCCGATGATCTCGCCGATCTTCGGGAACAGCACGTCGGTGCCGCGCACGGTCTTGCCGTCGTCGTTCTGCTTCATATAGAAGGCCTTGATGTCTTTCGGGTAGTCGGTCAGGATCACCGGCTTGCCGAAATGCTTCTCCACCAGGTAACGCTCGTGTTCGCTCTGCAGGTCGACGCCCCATTCCACCGGGAACTCGAACTGCTGTCCGCTGGCCTTGAGGATCTCGATACCTTCGGTGTAGGTCAGGCGCACGAATTTCGTGGACACGACCTGCTTCAGCCGTTCGATCAGGCCCGGATCGATCATCTTGTTGAGGAACGCCAGGTCGTCCTGGCAGTTGTCGAGGGCGTACTGCACGAGATATTTGATGAACTCTTCCTCAAGATCCATCAGGTCGTTGACGTCGTAGAAGGCCATTTCGGGCTCGATCATCCAGAACTCGGCCAGGTGGCGCGGGGTGTTGGAATTCTCGGCGCGGAAGGTCGGGCCAAAGGTGTAGATGTTGCCGAGGGCCATGGCGCCGAGCTCGCCTTCCAGCTGGCCGCTCACCGTCAGGGCCGTCTGGCGGCCGAAGAAGTCCTGGCTATAGTCGACGGCACCGTCGTCGGTGCGCGGCAGGTTCTCGAGGTCGAGGGTCGTGACCTGGAACATCTCGCCGGCGCCTTCGCAGTCACTGGCCGTGATCAGCGGGGTATGGAGGTAGCAGAAGCCTTTGTCGTTGAAAAATTTATGGATGGCGAAGGCCATGGCGTGGCGCATGCGGAACACGGCGCCGAAGGTATTGGTGCGCGGGCGCAGGTGCGCGATTTCGCGGAGGAATTCCATGCTGTGGCCTTTCTTCTGGAGCGGATAGCTCTCGGGATCGGCCGTGCCGTAGACTTCGATCTCCTTGGCCTGGACCTCAACGGCCTGGCCGCTGCCCATCGAGGGGACGAGGTCGCCCTTCACGCACAGGCACGCACCCGTGGTGATCTGTTTCATCAGGGCCTCATCAAATTTGGACGGGTCGCATACGACTTGGATATTGTTGATGGTGGAACCGTCGTTCAGGGCGATGAACGCCACGTTCTTGTTCCCCCGTTTGGTGCGGACCCACCCCTTGACGACAACGTCTTCCTGCGGCTGTCCGCTGAGATAATCCTTGATTCTTTTCATCTATGATTGACTATTTATTTTTTTTGCAATGGGTATCTGCTTTTCGTGCTGTGCCACCCTCGGCAACATAAGAGGGAGGGGCCCACGCCTAAAGCGTGGGAGGGGTCTCGCGGAGCGAGACGCTAAGAAAAGCAGATACCCATTGCATAAATATATATTACCATTTAATTACTTTCGATTCTTTACTCTCATTCCAGCACTTGTCGACGACCGTGATCACGTATTGATAGTGGCCTTTGTGCTTTTCAGCGGGCTTGTAGTGCGTGTCGCGGGTGATTTTGACGATGTGACGGCTGTCGGAGAGGTCGATGGCTTCACCATTGGCGAAGCGGTAGACCACGTAGAAATGGGGCTGCTGGAGGACATCGTCGGTGGGCTGGGGTTTCCACGAGATCTCCCGGTGGGAGGCATGGATCGAGGCCACGGGGTCTGGAGCGACGGCATCCAGATCGGTGTAGGCCGGGATCAGGGCCGGATGCTTCTGATAGACCAGCCGGAGGGAATCCGCCAGGTTGAACCCGCGACTCTCGGCCAGACTCCAGCCGGGCCACCACACGTTGCCGTCGACATTGGGCAACTCCCGGACAAGCTGCATCTTGCGCGCCGTCTGGGTGATGGCGGGATTGTCGAGATCGGGCTCGCTGAAGGTGCCGATGCTCTGCCCGATATAGAGCTGGCCCTTATAGTTCTTGTCGTTCCACCAGTGGATGAGCACGTCGTAGTCGGCGGCAGGATGGCCGATCCGCCAATAAAGCTGCGGAACGATATAGTCGATATAGCCCTTCTCCGCCCAGGCGGGAACGTCGGCGAAAAGTTCCTCGTAGTTCGACAGGCCGTTGGTGGCGCTGCCGCTGCCGTCGGGCGTATCTTTCAGGTTGCGGTGAATGCCGAAGGGCGAGATGCCGAAACGCACCCAGGGCTTGAGGGCCTTGATGGTATCGTTCACCGCGTGGATGAGCGTCTCCACATTGTGACGGCGCCAATCCCCTTTCTGCCAGTATTCGAAGCCCTGGGCCGCGCCGTATTTCGTGAAGGAGGCGTCGTCGTGGAATTCTTCGAACTTCTCGGGATAGGGGTAGAAATAGTCGTCAAAATGGATGGCGTCGACATCGTAACGCGAGACGATGTCGGCAATCACCCGGACGGTATGCGCCACGGACTCCGGCTCGCCCGGATCGAAATAGAGCTGCCTGCCGTAGCGTTTGAAGATTTCGGGTTTCTTGAAATAGAGGTGGTCGGGATGCAATTGCTCCCGGTCGTTGGAAGTGACCCGGTAGGGATTGAGCCAGGCGTGCAGCTCCATTCCGCGCGCGTGGCACTGGTCGATCATGAATTGCAGCGGATCCCAAAACGGATCGGGGGCCTTGCCCTGCTCGCCCGTCAGGAAACGGGTCCAGGGTTCAAGTTCTGATACATAGAAAGCGTCGGCCTGGGGGCGGACCTGGAAGATGACGGCATTGCAGCCCTGCGCTTCCAGGGCGTCAAGCGTGGCGGTAAACCAATCCTGGATCTGCTCCCGGGTCAGGGTCTTGATCCGCTGGTTGCCCACGATGTGCAGCCAGGCACCGCGGAACTCGCGCTTGGGCGGCTCATGCGAAAAGGCAGGAGCGGCCGCGAGCAGCGCGATCAACAGCAGGGTGAGCGTCCGTTTCATCGGTCCGATCAGAAGGCCACGCCCATCGCGGCGCAGATTTTCTTGGGAATGTCGGTGTTGTCCTGGCGGCCGGCGAACTGGCAGGCGCCGACGCCCTTGGCCCATACGGGAACGGGACCGCCGCAATGCGAATAGGTGGTCCAGCCCACGCGCGCCTCTTCGTTGACCGAATCGATCGACTGGGGATCGTTCATATACTTCTCCACGTCGGTCGAGGCGGAAGCGCTCTTGATCTTGTCGATGACCGTCAGGTCATAGTCGTAGCCGCGCCGGCCCAGGGCGAGGCCGCCCGTCTCGTGGTCGGCGGTCACGACGATCAGGGTCTCTTCGGGATGACGCGCATAGAAAGCGTCGGCGATGGCGATCGCCTGGTCGAAGTCGAGGGTCTCGAAAATGGTGCCCGCCAGATCCTGGCTGTGCGCCGTCCAGTCGATCAGACCGCCTTCGGCCATCATAAAGAAGCCTTTCGGATTGCGCTCCAGGACGGTGATGGCCGCCTCCACGATCTGAGAAAGTGTCAGGGCGCCTTCCGGACGGCCCAGGGCATACGGGCAGATCTCTTCGGAGCCTTCACGTTGGACGAGCACGATGTGGTCGGCGTCCTTCTTGGCCTTGAAGTCCTCATAGCCGTAGGCCAGCGTATAGCCGCCTTCGGCAATCATATCGTAGAGAGAAACTTCTTCGTTGCCCTCCTTTCCCTTGGGATGATAGAGGCCGCCGCCGGCGAAAAACTCGAAACCGGTGCCGGGGATCTCCTTGCCGATTTCATAGTAGTTGCCGCGTTTGATGTTGTGTCCGAAGAAAGCGGCCGGGGTAGCGTGGTTGATCGGCGTGGTGGACATCACGCCGACGCTGTAGCCGGCTTCGTGAATCTTATAGGCGATGCTTTTCTGCTGGGTGGTGGAATCGGGGGCGATGCACAGCATGCCGTTGTTCGTCTTCTCGCCCGTGGAAAGGGCCGTGCCGGCCGCCGACGAGTCGGTGATGATGTGGTTGGCCGAGCAGGAGACGGCTTCGCCCATCACGGGGAACTGCGTAAAGCACAGCGGATCCATACCGATTACGCCGCGTTCCTGCGCCAGATAGGCTTCCGCGGCCGCCACGTGGGTCGATCCCATGCCGTCACCGATAAAATAAAAGACATATTTCGCATGCTTTTCCTGCGGCTTGCAGGAAACCGCCAGGACCAGCAGGGCGGCGACTGCCATAAAACTCAGAACTTTCTTCATTTCGATAATCTTTGCGGGATAAAAGAAAGGGTGACGTGAAGCCACCCTTTCCTTGAGTTAAGCGTTTGTCATTTCTGAATGCCGCCCTTGCGCGCACCATACATGATCTTCAGGGCCGAGCACCGGCGAAGCTCCTGCTTCACGTCGGTGATGATACCCATACGGGTATCCTGGTCGGCCTTGATGTTGACCTGCATGAACGGACGGTCGGCCTCGGACATCTTCTCACGCTCGGCGGCGATGAAGTCGCGGATCGAGCTCAGGTCGGAGTTGTCCTTGCAGATGACATCGTTCAGCTGGATACGGGAGTCCGTACCATACTCCTTCTGATACTGCTGGGAAGGAGTGCCGATATAGATATAGGAAGCCAAGTCCTTACGCTCGAGCTTCGCGATTTCGGAAGCCTGCGGCGTGCGGACACGAACTTTCGTTTCCGTCTGACGCATGGAGGTACACACCATGAAGAACATCAGGATGATGAACACGATGTCCGGCAGGGACGAGGTATTCATCTGCGGAAGTTCGCCTTTGTTTTCTTTGATGAATTTTGCCATACTGAATCCTCCTATTTCTTTTTGACGTCTTTCGGTTCAGCTTCGGAAATACGCTGCGGGACGGCCTGGCGGACAATTTCCTGCCGCTCTTCGTCGAGTTTGCTGTATTTCTTGCCGTAGGTCTTCATCGAGAAGTCGTCGCGGAGTTCGTTGACGGCCTTGATCAGCTCGTTCTGGACGGTGATGTAGGCCTGATACGTGGTACCGCGGTCGTTCTGCAACGAGATGACGCCTTTGGTCACAGGAACCGGTCCGAGACCCGGGATGTCCTTGATTTCTTTCTCAGGGAGATTCGGATCGTCGTAAGGGTTGGTCATGAATTCTTTGATCTTGTCTTTCAGCTGGCTGACATCCATAGGTTGACTTCCGGCCAAGAGGCGGTCATTGGAATTGATCTTCACCTGGATGATATTCCGACGGTTGACCTCCTGGTTCTCCACCTTCTGATCCTCAGGCGGGATCGGCGGAAGGAGACGGGAGATACCCTCCTCCTTGTCCATGGTGGTCACCATCAAGAAGAATATCAGCGCGATGAACGCAATATCCGCCATTGATGAGCCGTTAATTTCAGGAACCTTTTTCTTAGCCATAAGAAATCACTTATTTTTTAACCGCATTGCGGATGGCACTCCAGATCAGCGTGACGATCGCGCCGCCCACCAGCAGGTAGGTGATGTAGAGCACGGCGTCGGCAAGCTTGAAGTCGCCGGGTGTCGTAACTGCATTCGTATCGATGGCCTTGCCCGGGGCAATCAGCCAGGCGCCGCCGACGATGACGACGGCCGCCACAAGGAGAATGATCAGGCGGAGGAGCTTTTTCTTATCCTTGAATGCCGCGACAAGCGGGAAGAGCAGGGTCACGCAGATTGCGAAGAGCACCAGCACGTAGATCCAGTACAGGAAGGTATCGAGGGATCCGCTGTCAACGCCCGTCGGCTTGGAGACGAGGACGACGACGAAGAGCACCAGCGACACCAGGAAAAGGATCAGTTCAAGGATTTTCCAGGGCCTGTTCTCTCTTTTTTCGTTAGCTTCTTTCATAACCGGTCAATGAATGAAGGTTATTATTTGCTGTATTTGACAAGCATGTCGACGAGCGAGATGGAAGAGTCTTCCATATCCACGACGATCGTGTCGATCTTGGAAATGATGTAGTTGTAGAACAACTGGAGAATGATGGCGACGACCAGACCGCCGACGGTGGTGATCAGAGCCACTTTCATACCACCAGCAACCAGAGCCGGGCTGATATCACCAGCGACCTCGATGGCGTCGAAGGCCTGGATCAGACCGAGAACCGTACCCATGAAGCCCAACTGCGGAGCGATACCGATGAACAGACCGATCCAGGAGAGACCCTTCTCGAGTTTACCCATTTCGACGGAGCCGTATTCGATGACGGATTTCTCAGCTTTCTCGATGCCCTGGCCGTCCTTGACGCGGAGCAGGCCCTGGGTGAAGATGCGGGCAACCGGGCCCGGCGTTTCGCGGCAGAGCTCGTAGGCTTTGTCGACACCTTCGTTCTTGAGGCAGTCCTCGATCTTGTTCAGCAGTTTGGTGTTGTTCTTCTGGGCGATGCTCAGGGTGATGATCTTGGCGATGGCGATGGCCAGACCGAGAATGAGGCACAACAACACGAGCGACATGAACGTCGCACCACCGTCGATGAACAGCTTCTTCAGCTGCTGGTGGATCGGCTTGTCGGTCGGAGCCGCGGCGAACGGATCGACGGCGGCGTCATCGGCGACAGCGTTGGCTTCGTCCACGACCTCAGTCTGCGCGGCAGGCTCATCCTGGGCAAAAGTCTTCTGGTACTCAGCAGAAATGGTCAGGAGACCGATCACTGCCAAAAACATGAAAATTTTTTTCATAGGTTTTTTGATTAAATTAAACACTGTATTTTTAATAGTTATAGTTCTCTAACGTCCAAAAACGACATAGTGCCGCCAAAAATTCTTTGCAATTTAACAATTTTTTCGGAATGTAGCACGTTTTCTAAGAAATTTCTCCAAACGACGAGATCTCCAGTTTTATAGCAACTGTCTTATTATCACTATATTGGCCCAAAAGCACAAATAATTTTGTGACAGCGGCTTCGGTCGTCATGTCGCGACCGCACACGACGCCGGCCTGCCGGAGGGTGTCGCCGTTGGCATAGGCGCCCATATCGACCATGCCCGTCTGGCACTGCGTGATGTTGACCACGATGCCGCCGGCGGCCGTGAAATCGGAGAGCGCCTGCAGGAACCAGGGGTACGAAGGAGCGTTGCCCGACCCGAAGGTCTCGAGAACCACGGCGCGCAGGCCTTCCGTCGCCAGGACGGCCCGGACGTAGGCCCCGGAGATGCCCGGGAAGATTTTGAGCACCGCCACCCGGTTGTCGAGCTGCGTGTGCATCAGCAGGGGCAGGCCCCAGCGGCTCGGGTGATAGAGCGCCTGGTTGTTATAGCGGATATGCGTACCCACCTCCGCCAGCGGCGGATAGTTGGGCGAGCGGAAAGCGCTGAAGTTCTCGGCGCTGTATTTCGTGGTGCGGTTGCCGCGGAAGAGTTCGTTCTCGAAGTAGATGCAGACCTCGCTCACATAGGGATGGCCGTGGGCGTCGCAGGCGGCGGCCAGTTCCAGGGAGTCGATGAGGTTTTCCTTTCCGTCCGTCCGGAGCATCCCGATGGGCAGCTGGCTGCCCGTGAAGATGACCGGTTTCTCGAGGTTCTCGAGCATAAAGCTCAGCGCCGAGGCGGAGTAGGCCATGGTGTCGGTCCCGTGCAGGACCACGAAACCGTCGTAGGCCTTGTAGTTGGCGCCGATCAGCTCGCAGAGCCGGACCCAGAAGGCCGGATTGGCGTCGGACGAGTCGATCACCGGGTCGAAAGAATAGGTATCGATGGCAAAGCCGAACTTGCGCAGTTCCGGGACTTCCTGCAGGATCTGGGTGAAATCGAAAGGCTCCAGCAGCAGCGTGTCGGGATTCTGCTTCATCCCGATGGTTCCGCCGGTGTAGATGAGAAGGATCTTTCTGTCCATGGGTTATAGGTTGAAGAGCTGCCGGGCGTTCCGCGTGGTCGAGGCGGCCACGTCTTCGTACGGCAGTTGCTTGATTTGGGCGATTTTTTCGACGACGAGCCGGACGTAGGACGGCTCGTTCCGCTTCCCGCGGAACGGGACGGGCGTCAGCCAGGGGCAGTCGGTCTCCGTAACGATGTCGTCGAGCGACATCTTCTCGACAGCCAGGGCGACGCCGGCATTCTTATAGGTCACGACGCCGCCGATGCCGAAGCGGAAGTCGGCATAGGTCAGGAGGCGGCGGTACGTTTCATAGCTTCCGGAAAAGGCGTGCATCACGCCGCGGAAATCCACGCCGCGGAGGTCTTCCAGCACGCGGAAGAAATCGTCGGTGGCCTCCCGCAGATGGATGATCACGGGCAGGCCGGCTTCGGCGGCCAGGACGATCTGCTCTTCGAGCACGCGGATCTGCTCCTTCACGAAATCTTTCGACCAGTACTCGTCGAGCCCGATTTCGCCGACGGCGTACCAGCGGCGGTCGGCGAAGTGTTCCTTCACGAAGGCGAGTTCTTCCTCCCAGGTTTCCGCCACGGAGGTGGGATGCAGGCCGATGCAGGGGAAGGCGAAGCCAGGCAGGGCGTCGGCCATGGCCACGAGGGATTCGTGGCAGGAGCGGTCGATGCCCGGCATCACACAGGCCTCCAGGCCGGCTTCGCGGGCGCGCGTGAGCACGTCGTCAAAATCGGGACGGAAGGCCTCGTCGTAGAGATGACAGTGGGTATCGACGATCATGTCTTACAAAGATACACAAAATTTGGTTCCGTCGGCCACCACGCGACCCGCCAATTCCAAATCGAGCAGCTCGACCGAAATGTCGCGGGCCGGCAGGCCGGTCCAGGCCGCCAGTTCCTCCATCGTGGCCGGCGAACGTTCGGCGAGAATCAGCAGCAGTTCTCGCCGGAGCGGCGGATCGTCGGGGCGCAGGAGCGAGGGCCGGCGGCTGGCGCGACGCAGGACGCGCCAGCCCAGCGCGAGGCCCAGCGCCTCTTCGTCGGGCACCAGCACGGCCTCCTGCGCCGCGATCAGCCGGTTGCATCCCTCGAACGAAGCGTCTGTCGGACGGCCCGGCACGGCATAGACCTCCCGGTTGTAGGAGGCGGCCAGCGAAGCGGTGATCAGTCCCCCGCCCTTCCGGTACGACTCGACCAGCAGCACGGCGTCGGCCAGGCCGGCGATGATGCGGTTACGGCGCAGGAAGGTATAGGCTTCGGGCGCGATGCCGCGCGCGAAGTCGGTGACCAAGGCGCCGCGTTCGAGCATCCGGTCGGCCAGTGCCTGGTGCTGGCGCGGATAGACCGCCTCGGGGCCGCAGGGCATCACGCCGACGGTCGGCAGGCCGCAGGCCAGGGCGGCCTCGTGGGCGCAGCCGTCGATGCCGAGGGCCAGGCCGCTGACGATCAGCGGCTTCTCTTCCAGCTCGGCCAGATTCTCCACGATGCGGCGGCACTGGTCGCGGCCCGTCCAGGTGGCCTTGCGGGTGCCCACGATGGCCAGCACGTGCGTAGCGTCCAGATCGGCCGCTCCGCGGACATACAACAGCAGCGGCGCGTCGCCGCAGTCGGCAAGCCGGCGCGGATAGCCGGGCTGTCCGATGCCCAGCATCCGGACACCCGCGCTCCGCGCCCATTCACATTCGCGCCGGGCCCATTCCAGCAGCGCGGGCGCCAGAAGCTGGTCGATGAAGTCGTCGCCGTGGCGGAGCGCAGCCGCGAGCTCCTCGCGGCGCGCGGCGAACACGGCGGCCGGGCCGCCGAAGGTTTCCAGCAGATGCCGCCCGGCGGCGCATTTGTACGCGAACACCCGGCTCAGCGCACAATAATAAACAGAAAGGTCGGAGTCCATCTTTTTTGCATCCAAGATACGGACTCCGACCCGTTTCAGGCCGACGGAAAAGCAATATCGGCTTTCCGCGTAAATTTAGATAATCAGCATCGCGTCGCCATAGGTACCGAACTGGTAGCCCTGCTCGATGGCCACCTTGTAGGCGTCCATCACGGGGCGGTAGCCGCCGAAGGCGGCGGCCGTCATCAGCATCGTGCTGTAGGGCAGATGGAAGTTGGTGACGAAGGCGTCGGGCACCGAGAACTGATACGGCGGGAAGATGAACTTGTTGGTCCAGCCGTCGAAGGCGCGGATCTCTTTCTTGGTCGTGACGTAGGTCTCGAGGGCGCGGGCCACCGTCACGCCGACGGCGAAGATCTTGTTGCCGCGCGCCTTGGCGCCGTTGACCGCGGCGGCGGTCTCCTCGGAGATCGAGAACTGCTCGGAATCCATCTTGTGCTTGGAGAGGTCTTCCACGTCCACGTTGTGGAAATGGGCATTGCCCATATAGAGGGTCAGGAAGGTGGTGTCGATGTCGCGGATCTCCATTTTCTTGAAGAGGATCTTGCTGAAGTGCAGGCCGGCCGCCGGGCAGGCCACGGCACCCTCCTTCGACGCGAAGATGGTCTGGAAGCGCTCTTTGTCAATCTCTTCCGCGTGGGGGCGGATCCACTTGGGAACGGGCAGGGAGCCCATCTGGTAGAGGGTCTGGCGGAATTCCTCGTAGGTACCGTCGAAGAGGAAGCGGAGCGTACGGCCGCGGGAGGTCGTATTGTCGATGACCTCGGCCACCAGGCTGTCGTTCTCACCGAAATAGAGCTTGTTGCCGATGCGGATCTTGCGGGCAGGATCGACCAGCACGTCCCAGAGGCGCTGGTCGCGGTTGAGCTCGCGCAGCAGGAAGACGTCGATCTCGGCGCCGGTCTTTTCCTTGTTGCCGCTCATCCGGGCGGGGAACACTTTGGCGTCGTTGAACACGAACAGGTCGTGCGGCGCGGCGTACTCGATGATATCCTTGAAAATCCGGTGCTCGATCTCGCCGGTATCCTTGTGCAGCACCATCAGGCGGCATTCGTCCCGCTCAGGGGAAGGGTATTTGGCGATCAGTTCCGGGGGAAGTTCAAATCCGAATTGGGAAAGTTTCATTTTTTAGATTTAATGCGAGAAAACAATAGTTATACGGAAAAAATCTAAAAAAGTTTCATTTTATCCGTCCTTCAACACCGCTTCCATCACATTGTCGGTGGTCAGCCAGATGGGATAAAAGGCTTCGTCGTTCATCGGCGTGTTGCGTCCGATCAGGGCCCGGATCTGCACCAGGAGGAGCGGACCCGAGATTTCCCACTCCTGCGGCGTGGGTTTCACACCCGCCGCGGTGGTGTAGGCGATGAACTCTTCCTTCAGCGGAAGACCGTCCAGGAAGCGGTTGAGCGCAGGCAGGTCGTGGATCTCCCGAAGGGAGGCGCGGTAACGGTCGGACATCCGGGTCGCGAACTTGACCTGCAGGCTCTGGCGGTTGCACTGGCCCAGGTAGTCGGTATAGCGGGTGGTGTCGAGCGGGACGAAGACATCGGGGATGATGCCGCCCCCGCCGTACACCGTGCGGCCGCCGCGCGTGGTGAATTGCAGCGAATCGTTGACCTTGATGCTGTCGACGCTCGTCATCTCGCCGTGGAGATAGCGCTCGTAGATATCGTATCCGTACGCATCGGAATACGGCTTCTGGATACAGCGGCCCGACGGGCTGTAATAGCGCGCCACCGTGAGCCGGATCCCCGACCCGTCGCTGAAGAAGACCGGTTCCTGCACGAGGCCCTTGCCGAACGAGCGCAGGCCGTAGAGCGTAGCGCGGTCATTGTCCTGCATCGCGCCGGCGAAAATCTCGCTCGAGGAGGCCGACGCTTCGTTGATGAGCACGGCGAGCGAAAGGTCGCGGCAGCTTCCCTTGCCGTCGGCGAACACGTCGCTGCGCGGCCGGTTGCGGCCTTCCATATATACGATCAGGTCGCCCTTCTCCAGGAATTCGTTCGAAAGGAGCAGCGCCTGGTCGAGATAGCCGCCGGTATTGTCGCGCAGGTCGAACACGAGCCGGCGCATGCCCTGCTCCCGCAGGGAAAGCGCCGCCTTGAGAAACTCCAGATACGTGCTGCGGGCGAACTTCGACAGCTTGATGTACCCCGTCGTATCGTTGAGCATAAAGGACACATCCACGCTGTTGACGGGAATCACGTCGCGGATGATGGGAAAGACCAGCGGCTCGGCCACGCCTTCGCGCATCACGTGGATCTCCACGCGCGTCCCGCGCTTGCCTTTCATCAGGCGGACCATCGAGTCCTGGGGCATGTTCACGCCCGCGATCACGCGGTCGTCGACCTGCACCACCCGGTCGCCCGACAGCAGGCCGGCCTTCTCGGAAGGACCGCCCACGATCACCTGCGACACGATGGCCGTGTCGTTGGGCACGCTGAACTGGATGCCGATGCCGTCGAACCCGCCCTGGAGGTCTTCTTCGGCTTCCTTCAGTTCCACGGGCGGAAGATACACCGAATGCGGGTCGAGCGCGGCGAGCAGGTCGGGCAGAATCTTTTCGGTCACGGCCTTCTGGTCGATCTCGTCGACATAGTCGCGGTCCACGCTCTGCAGGACCAGCTGCAGCTTGGCCCAGTCGGACTCGGGAATCCGCACTTCTTTCTTGCGGTTCTGCTGCCACATCCGGCCGATCAGGATGAGCAGCAGGAACAGGATCACCCACCAGCCCAGGGAGCGAAGCAGATTCTTGGTACGCGGCTCCATCGGCTATTCGAATTTGTCCACCTGGATGCCGGCGCGGCGCAGCAGGTCCACGCCGTCGATGATCCGGTATTCCCGGGCATAGACGACCCGGGTGATGCCCGACTGGATGATCAGTTTGGCGCACTCCATACAGGGAGAATCGGTGATGTAAAGCGTCGCGCCCTCGCTGCTGTTGCCGCTGCGGGCCACTTTCGTAATCGCATTGGCTTCGGCGTGGAGGACGTAGGGCTTCGTCACCCCGTTCTCGTCTTCGCAAACGTTTTCAAAACCCGACGGCGTGCCGTTATAGCCGTCCGAAATGATCATCCGGTCCTTGACCAGGATGGCGCCCACCTGCCGGCGGGTGCAGTAGGAATTCTTCGCCCAGACGGCCGCCATTTCCAGGTAGCTGCGGTCGAATTTCGTCTGTTTTTCCTTGTCCATAAGCCGTTAACGCGTATTCACGTCGCGCTGATAAAGGTATCGCTTGATGCTCCGCTTGGGAGTCTTTTCGAATTCCTGGTCCACGATCTCGATGGCGCCGATCTTGCAGTACTGGTCGAGCTCGAGGTTGGCCGTCTTGCGGTTCTCTTCCATCTTCGCCTCGAGGGCTTCCCGGTCGAGCCCGTCTTCCGTGGCCAGTTCGAAATCAGGATAGACGAGGGCCACCAGTTTGAAATCATCCTCGATCACGAGCGATTCCACCACGTAGGGCAGGTTGTTCAGGATGCTCTCGATCTCCTCGGGATAGATGTTCTGGCCCGAAGGACCCAGGATCATGCTCTTGCTGCGCCCCTTCAGATAGAGGTAACCGTCGCCGTCGATCACGCCCATGTCGCCGGTGCGGAACCAGCCGTCCACGAACGCCTCGCGCGTGGCGATCTCGTTCTTGTAGTAGCCCAGGAACACATTCTCGCCCTTGACCAGCACCTCGCCCGGAATCTTCTTCGGGTTGTCGGAGTCGATCTTGATCTTCATCCGGGGCGCCGCCTTGCCGCAGGAGTAGAGTTTGGTCTTGTCCCAGTGGACGTAGGTGATGATGGGCGCGCATTCGGTCATGCCGTAGCCGATGGTGAACGGGAAGTTGATGCGCTTGAAGAACGCCTCAGCCTCGCGGTTGAACGGCGCGCCGCCGATGATCACTTCGCCGAACTTGCCGCCGAAGGCCTGGATGAGGTTGTCGCGGATCTTGTTCTTGACCACCTTGTCGATCACCGGCAGGTTGAGCATCAGCTTGATGCGGGCCTTGCTGATGAAAGGCAGCAGCATATTCTTGTAAATCTTCTCGATGACCAGCGGCACGGAGATGATGGTGTCGGGCTTGACTGTCGCCATCGCATCGAGGATCACCTTCGGGCTGGGCAGGCGCGTGAGGAAGAACACCTGGGCGCCGAGCGTCATCTCGAAGAGGAATTCGAAGATCATTCCGTACATATGCGCCGTGGGCAGCATCGAGACCATCCGGGAGTTGCAGTCCATATGCGGCTCCGCCTCGTGGGCGAACTGCACATTGGAAGTCAGCGCACGGAAAGGAATCATCACACCTTTCGAGAAGCCCGAGGTGCCCGAGGTATAGCTGATCAGGGCCATCTCCTCGGGAGAGTCCACATAATAATGGATGTCTTCCTTGGAGAACCCCTGGGGATAGCGGGCCTGCATCAGGGAGTCCATTTCCGCCATGGTCTGGGTGGCCGTTTCACGCAGGGCATACACCACCTGGAAGTCCGTAAGTTTCACCACGACTTCGACGCCCGGAAGGTCGAGCCCTTCCATATTCGGCCAGATGTTGTCGCCCACGAAGAGGATGCGCGATTCGGAGTGGATGACCAGGTGCCGGATGTTGGCCGGCTGGAATTCGTGGAGGATGGGCACCACCACGGCGCCGTAGGTCATGGCGGCCAGATACGACACGCCCCAGTTCACCTGGTTCTTGGCACAGACCGCGATGCGGTCGCCCTGCTGGATGCCGCAGGCCTCGAAGAAGAGGTGCAACTCGGCGATTTTCTGCGCCAAGTCTTTGTAGTATATGGTGTTCTGATTGTAGTTCGTCAAAGCGGGCCGTTCCCAGTTCTTCTTGAAACTCTCTTCGAGAAGAACGTTGAACGAGCGTTTCCGGGAAGGTTTTTTTGCCATAGGGATAGTTTATGAAAAGTCCTGCAAACTGCAAAGATGCGAATAAAGACCGTGATTTGCAACCAAATCTTCGTGTGTCCCTTCTTCCACGATGCGCCCGTCGCGAATGACATAGATCCGGTCGGCGTGCCGGACCGTCGAGAGGCGGTGCGCGATGACCAGCGAAGTGCGGCCGCCCATCAGCCGGGACAAGGCGTCCTGCACCAGCCGTTCGCTCGCGGTATCGAGGGCGCTGGTGGCCTCGTCGAGGATGAGGATGGGCGGATTCTTGAGCACGGCGCGCGCAATGGCGATGCGCTGCCGCTGACCGCCCGAAAGCTTCGCGCCGCGGTCGCCGATGTTGGTGTCGTAACCCTGCGGCAGCGCTTCGATGAAGGCGTCGGCGCCGGCAATGCGCGCCGCTTCGATGACCTGCTCCCGCGTAGCGCCGGGCTGGGCGAAAGCGATGTTGCCCAGCACCGTATCGTTGAACAGAACCGTCTCCTGGGTCACGATGCCCATCAGGGCCGTCAGGTCGCCCAGACGCAGGTTGCGGATATCCTCCCCGTCGATGCGGACCGCCCCTTCCTGCACGTCATAGAACCGCGGCAGCAGGTCGGCCAGCGTGGACTTGCCCGCGCCGGAAGGCCCCACCAGCGCGACCGTCTGCCCTTTGGGCACGGTCAGGCTCACGTCCTGCAGCACAGGGACATCTTCATAGGAGAAGGTCACGTGGTCGAAGGTAATGGCGTCGCGGAATTCCTTGAGCGGCCGCTTCCCGTCGGGAATGGCTTCGGGTTCGTCGAGGATGCGGAAGATCCGTTCGGCTGAGACGAGCCCTTTCTGGAGCAGTGCATACGACTTGGCGATGGCCTTGGCCGGCTCGAGCACCTTCCAGTAGAACATAATGTAGACGATGAACTGCGGCCAGGTCATTCCCAGCTGGCCGTGGTAGTTGAGCCACCCGCCGTAGAAGAGCACGCCCGCGGCGATCGAGATGCCGAGGAATTCCGACACGGGCGAGGCCAGTTCCTGGCGCGAGCGCACCTGCCGCGACACGCGGCGATGTCGCTCGTTCACCTGCTCGAAACTGTCTTCCACATAGGATTTGGCCCCGAAGGCCTTGATGATGCGCGAACCTGAAATCGCCTCCTCGAACTGGCTGAGGATGCGCCCCAGCAGGCTCTGCGTCTCGACCGAATCGGCGCGGAGCCGGCGCGTGATGCGCGTGATGATGAAGGCCGACACCGGCAGGGCGATGAGCGAGATGAGCGTCAGCCGCGGCGACATATAGAAAAGCATCAGCAGGAAGCCCAGCACCAGGATCGGTTCGCGCAGGAACACGTGGAAGCCGCCCGCCACGGTGTTCTGCACCTCCGCCACGTCGTTCGACAGGCTGGAAAGCACGTCGCCCTTGCGGCGGGCGGTAAACCAGCCCACCGGAAGCGAAGCCACCTTGGCAAACAATTCCTTGCGGATGTTCTTCATCATCCGCGTCTCCAGCACCACCAGGATGCGCTGCGACAGATAGCGGCACACATTGGCCAGCAGGCAGAACACCACCAGTGACACGCACACGAACACCAGGCCGCGGATGATCCCGCGCCCCCGGATGATGCTCGAAAGCAGCCATCCGAACCAGGCGGTGCAATAATCAAGACTCAAGGAGAATTCCGGCCGCTCCACGACGGCCGACACTTCCGGATTGTCGAACAGCACGCTCAGCAGCGGCCCCAGCAGGGCATAATTGACCACGCCGAAGATGACCGACAGTACCGACAGCAGCAGGTAGCCGGGAATCATCCGGCCATAGGGCCGGGCAAAAGACAAGACGCGCTTAAAGGTTTCCATACTATTCCAGCCGGGTCTCCTCCTTCTTGTTGAGATTCCGGGTGAAATACATGACGACGGCCAGGAGCAGGAAGAGGATCAGGGAGCCGGTGAGGAGGGCGTACGTTTCCATCTGGAGCAGGACGTAGCTGACGATGTAGGCCAGGGCGACCAGGGCCACGAGGAGATAGGCCGACCGGTCCTTGAGGATGCCGCGGAAATAGCCCAGCAGGGCAAGGGTCGTCATCGCGGCGGCCAGGGCGTAGGCGATGCCGAAGGACACAAATTCGGAGAAGGAAAGGACCAGCGCATAAAACAGAACGAGCGAGAGTCCGATGACCAGGTACTGGATGATGCTGATCTCGCGTTTGCCGACCAGCTCCACGATCAGCCCGGCGATGAAGACCAGCGCGATGATGAGGAGGCCGTATTTCAGCAGACGGTCCGTCTGCTGGTACTGCGTGACCTTCTGGAGCAGGTCAACCTGGAAAGCGAACTCTTCCGGGCCGCCCCGGTTGATTTGCGACACGATCCATCGGGCCGAGAATCCGTCGTCACGGATCTCCCGTTCCGCGGGGAGGAAAGCGCCCTTGAAGGACGGGGTCGGGCAGTCGCCGCGCACCGTCACTTCCGTAATCCCGCCTACCGGTTTGAAGGATATGGATTTGGATCCTTTCACGCGCAGGTTCATCGCAAAGGGGATGTTCGCTTCCTTCCCTTTCTCGCAGACAATCTTCAATTCCTTGACCAGTATGGCGTCGCGGCTGTCGGTGAACCGGTACGGCTCGCCCGCCACGGTGAAACCCGCCTCTCCCTCGATGCCGCGAAGATCCGACATTTCCAGCTCGATCAGGACGCGCGCGTCCCGCTGCGTCAAGTCTTCCGGAATGACGAAATCGCCTGCCAGCGCCAGGTCGGAACGATAAACCATCACGTCATAGATGGACCTGTGGAGCAATTGGGTAGCGATGTCTGCATCCACTTTCAGATGCTCGGGATAAATTTTCCGGGTAATCTTCCGGACTTGTGTTTTTCCGGCCGCATCTTTTTCCGCGACCTCATATTCAAAAACCAACCGGGGGCCGGAAAGGGTCTGTGCACGGCTCCATTCATCTGAAATGGCCCGGACGGTATTGTCGGCGTTATTCTGGCGTTCATTGACCAGCCCGCCGATCATCACGAGCGGAATCAGCATGGCGAGCGCAAGGATGCCCACCAACACGATCTTCAAGGCAAAGGAATTGCTGAATTTCATAAAAAGAAAATATAATGAATCCCGGCGCTGCAAGAATCAAGCCGGGATTCTGCCGTTCCGAGGGTGTAGTCCTCGAGTTCCTTGCCGTTGTAGAGATAGCGGTTGCTGGCGATGTTGTCATCAGCGAACGCCAGGCCGAAGGGATAATAGTCCGTGCTCTGCAGGACCGTGCCGCCGCTGCTGACCACGGACCTTACGTTGCCCAGGTGGTCGGGGATGTTGTACTGCGTCGTATATGCTCCTGTCGTGGGATTCCTGGTCAGCTGGCCGTTCGGGGTCAGGATGTAGGCGACGGCAAGGCTGCCGTCATAGACGAAATCGCCGCAGTAGTAGTTCTTTGTCGTGCCGCCGGCGTTGAAAGATTTTGCCGCAAGCTGCGGTGAATGAACGAAGGCAAGGACAAGAACAAGGACAAAGATGGGGTGCAAACCGGTCAACCCGTTTGACCGGTTTGGACTTGTTATAGTTGTCCTGGCTGTTCCGTTCATTTTATCTCATTTCGTGGACGCGAGAAGGATGGGAGAACTGTCCGGTTGCTGTCGTGGCAGCAAAACGCGCGAAAACGGCCGATTTATGGACGCGAAAGGGATGAAGCGGCGCACCCATCCTTTTCGCGGGCAGAAGAACGACGACAGGACGCTGACGTCAGTCATTATTAACGAGGATTAATTCTGTATTCGTTCTTGTCATACTTATGAACATCAACAATCGTATTGAATCGGGCACACTCGATTTTATCAGAATCCATAAAACAGAAAGTGATTCTAAAATTTTCAAAGTATGAAATTTGTCCATCACTAAAAATAATTATTCTGGATTGTGTGTCTTGAAGCGTTGAGGTCGCACCGCATTCTCCTCCGGGGTAGCCAATAATTGAGGATATTTCGTCAGAAAAGCGTGGACCATTGAAATAAAACACGCTGTCGATTTTTTCTTGAAATAGAGATTGTAAATCAAAGGAATAATTACTACCATCAGAAACGTCAGTCTTTTTTAGCTTCCGCGACACTGTATGTCCGGAAAAGCATTCTCGCCATGGAATGTCACAACTACTCAAAACGAGTAAAAGATCAATTGATAACAATATACTAATGATTATTTTCTCGCGCATCTTCGTTTAGTTTTTGCAATCTATCAACTGCGAGTTTAAACTGTTCTTCAGTCATCCTTGATTGTTCATTTTTATAAGTTCCATCTTGTTGTTTGATTGAAATCCATAATCCTATATCCCTGTAATATTCAAGAGCCTTGAGCACAATTTCCACATTAGAGCTTTTTTTAGAGGCATCCCCTATTAATCTCCCAATAACATTGTTTTTTTGATCAACAAATGTATCAGCTTGATATTCGGCATCTTTTGACCTTTCTTCATGAGCATTCCCTATTCTTTTTGCAGTATTATTCCCAAATTCTCGGGTTATCAGTGCTTGCCAAATAACGTGCCTTAAAGCATTACCTGGGGAAAGTGTGGGCGAATTGTCCATTTGGGCAGACACTGTTACGGCGCTCGCAAATCTTGCTGAGATAGAGGAGATATTATTATGCTTAGCTGAAGAGAGCCCAACTCGTAACGCCGTAATAGGACGCTGCATACCAAAACCAATGGTTTTTGTATCTGAAGTTCTTCCGAGATGCTCCATTCCAGTCGCAACCGCTTTATAAGCCAAAAGCCAACCAATAAGACTTTGCCCATTAGGATCGATGTTGTCATTCGGGGCATTTTTACAATAGCTATACGCATTCACGCCATAGTACTTCTCCGCCATCGGATCGGGGACGGTCCAGCGAGCGATGCGAGGGTCGTAGTGACGAGCACCGTAGTCGAGGGTGCCGAGGTATGCGGTGCCGAGGGTGTAGTCCTCCAGTTCCTTGCCGTTGTAGAGGTAACGGTTGCTGGCGATGTTGTTGTCGCTGAACGCCAGGCCGAAGGGATAGTAGTCCGTGCCCTGCAGGACCGTGCCGCTGCTGCTGACTACCGCCCTTACGTTGCCCAGGTGGTCGGGGATGTTGTACTGCGTCGTGTACGCTCCTGTACTGGAGTTGCGCGTCAGCTGCCCGTTCGGGGTCAGGATGTAGGCCACATTCAGGTTGCCGTCATAGACGAAGTCGCCGCAGTAGTAGTTCTTGGCCGTGCCGTCCTGACTTACTGCCAGCTTGTTGCCGTTTGCATCGTAGATGTATGTCACGGTACTTGTCGTGCCCCGCTTGACGGTCCTTGGGAGTTTCAGGTAGTTGTATGTCAAGGCCAGGGTGCGCAGGCCGTCGGTCTTCATCGTGCCGTCGGCGTTGTAGGCGTACGACATCTGCGAGCCGCCCACCGTCACCTTCCCCAGCCGGTTCGTGCCGCTGGTGTAGGTGTAGGTCAGCGTCTCGGCACGGGCTCCCGTCCGCGTCAGGGAGGTGATGTTGCCGTTTGCGTCGTAGGCGATCGTCTCACCGTTGCCGCCGCTGTGCGTGCCGGCTGTCAGGCGGCCATAGGTGTCGTAGCCGTAGGCGTAGGTCTGCGCCGTGCCGCCGGCGTGCTTCCACGTCGCCCCGCTGATGTTGCCGCCGTACTGCGCCGAGGCGCCTGTCTCGTAGGTGTACGAGACGGCGAACTTGTCCGTCCCCAGCGACGCGGGATCGTTGATCCCCGTCAGGCGGTCGCGGATGTCCCAGGCATAGTCCAGCGTCTGGTTGCCCGTTCCCAGGACCCGCGCGGCCTGCCGCCCGGTGCCGTCCCAGGTGTCCGTCTCCAGCAGCGCCAGGGTTCCGCCATTGACACCCTGGAGAATCTGCGTCTGGCGGCCCGCATTGTCATAGCCGTACTTGCGAAGCACCGTTGTCGTCGTGCTCCCGACGGTCTGCTCCTCCTTCGCCGCCGCAACCTCGCCCTGGTGGCGGTATTGCGTGCTTCTCCTGTACGTCCCCGCCGTGCCGCCCGTGTAGATGTCTCCGACTTCCTGCGTCATTCGACCCAGGGCGTTGTAGTACAGGCTCGTCGTCAGCATCATCCCGGAAGCTGTCAACTCGTTGCCGTCGAGCACCTTCGCCTTGCGGCCCGTCACCAGGCCCTTCACCAGGGGCGACGGCAGCGTGCCGGAGGGCTGTCCCACCTCCGTCCCCGCCGCGACGTACGCCTTCGCATCCGGATAGCCGTAGCTGTCGTAGTAGGTCACCGTCAGCACGTCCGACTCCGTCACCGGGATGACCGTGTCGCTGGACGTGTAGCCGGCAATCGCACCCGTGCTGCTGCGCGTCTCGTGGAACGCCTTGCCTGCATAATTGCTTCGCAGCGTCGCGGCGCTGGAGGACTTCGTCACCAGACCCGTATAGACCTCCCGCCCCGTGCGGTCGTAGCGGTAGATGCGCCATTTTCCGTCGGTGCTCTCCTGCGCATCGCGCGAGGCCACCAGCCGGTCGTCCGCATCGTACACGAACTCCGTCTTCCCCTTGTCCGGCATATAGCTTTCCGTCAGGCGGTTCCGGGCGTCATAGATGTAGCGGTAGTACATCGTCGCCGTGAGCGATGTGCCGCTGGGCTGGGCCTTCGGCGGGATGACCGCCACCAGCAGGCCCGCGTCATTGTACACGTAGCTCGTGCGCAGACCGCCCTGCCGCGTCTCCACCACGCGGCCGCCGCGGTCCGTGAAGGTCGTCACCGTCCGTCCGTCGGGGTCCGTCACCACCTCCTTCGACAGCATCCCTTCGGCGTACGCGCTGCCGCGCGTCACGACACTCGTCGAGGCCGTGATGTTCCAGCGGTACACCTCGTTTGCCACATTGACATCATAATCGTGGGTCACCGGATGGGTCAGATAGCCGCCAGCTCCTGGCAGATACTCCTTCAGCACGCGCCCCACGGGCGAGGACTCATAGACCGTCCGGCGGCGGGCGTACGGCGCTTCCGTGCTGCTGTAATGAGTCGTATAATATGTGGCCTGTTCCGACGCGGCGGAATCCCGGTAGCTTCCGCCCGAGCCGGAGGATGGTTCGTAGGGCAGCCACTCGTCCGTCACCCGGCCCCAGGCGTCATAGCTGCTGCGGGGCAGCACGAGGTCCTTCCCCGAGCCCGAGCCGTAGGCCTGCACGGCCTGCGCCTCGCGGTACTGCCCGTCGTAGTAGCGGGCCACCGTCCGGCGCCTGGCGGCCGCTACGGAACTGATGGCCGACAGCGCCGTATCCGGCGTGCTCAGCTTCACGTAACTGTTCCCCGCGCCTGTCGCATCCTGGTATTCGATTGACGTCGTCACTTTCGAGGCATGGTCCAGCGCCGTGGTCAGCCGCTGTAGCTTGTCATAGGCGTAGGTCCGTTTCCGGCCGGAGGGATCATACTCCCCGCTTACGCCATACATCGGCCTGTGGGTACGGCCCTCGGTAAGGGCGTCGGTGATCCCGCGCAGCGACGAAAGTGCGCCCGTCACCGTGGCGTCCGCCGGGGCGGCGGCGCCCTCCAGCGCATTGAGCGCCGTGCTGCCCAGTGCCGCGGTCACCTCGCTCCACGAGGCGCCCGTGACCTTGGCCACCGGCGTCTGGTGGCTGTAGCTCCATATGTAGTTTTCCGTATCGTCCTTCCCGTAGACGATGCTCCGCGGATTGCCCCAGCCGTCGTACGAGGCGTAGCTGATCCGCACCTCCGGCGTCGACGTGCCCTTGCCGTACTTCACCGACGCGGGGCGGAAGAAATAACCCGCCGGCGCGTCGGTCCCCGCATAGCGGCCGTAGAGCACCACCGTCGAGTCGATCTTCGTCGTCCCCGACCAGCGGGTCTGCGACAGCACCGTCCCCGCGCGGTGGCGGCCCAGCAGTGAGTCGCGCATCGCACCGTACGACGCAGCGGCCGTGTACGGATAGGTATAGCTCACGCGCTCCGTCGTCCCGTCGCTGCGCGGCGAACTCACCGATACCGGATAATGCCACTCCCGGCCCGTGCTGTAGACGACGCTGCGGGAGGTGGTGAAGGGCGTCGTTGCGACCGTCCCGTCGCTGTCCACGCCGTACGTCTCGACGGTCTCGACGGACGGGTAGCGGTAGCCGCGCGAGGACGTGTAGAGATAGTACACCAGCGGCGGATAGCCGTCCGGCCCGTTCAGGCGGGTCATCCGGCGGATCGCGTGGTAATCGCGCAGCAGCAGCGCCGCGTCGGGTTCCGCCTCCGCCTCCGGATAGTTGTAGTACACCAGGTGGCAGAAACCAAGGTTCGTCACCACAGCCGTCTCATCCTCCACGTAGCCGTAGGACGTCCGGCGTACCAGGCGGTCGGTCCCGTCGTACTCTTCACGGGAGGACAGGTACGACGTGTTGTAGCTCAGCGACTCACCCTGTACGTGGTATTCTTCTCCAAGGAGGGGGCACTCCGTGTCGTTGAGGAAGCCCGTCGTCCCGAGATGAAAGTTCGACGGCACCCCGTACGTGCTGACGGTCCGGCCGGCGGGAACGGCCCCGTCGTATACCGTCTCCGTCACAGTGTCGTAGTCGACGGCCTCGCCTCCGCCGCCCACCTGGCCCACGTGCTTGGGGGTGATCAGCCGCGTGCGGTCCAGCGTCACGAACACGATGCCAAGACCGTACTGGTCCTCGTTCACCGACAGCTGGTACTGCAGCGCGGTCGTATAGCGTGCGTCGTCGGGAATCACCGCGATGCTGCCACCAGTATAGGTGTAGCCCAGCCGGCGAAGCACCGTCCCGCCTTTGTCCTTGTACGTGATGCCGCGGATGCGAAGGCCGGGGCCCGGGCCCGGAGACACCGGCGAGCCCCGCTCCTTCGTGTAGCGGTTCGACTCGAACTCGAACTCCGTGCTGCCGCCGCCCGGGTATGTGATCGACTTGAGGATGTTGTGGCGGATATGCGTTGTGTCCGGCGCCCGGTGGCCGCCGTTGCCCAGGTAGAACGACGTGCTGTAATCATAGCCCTTCGCCCCGATTGTCCGGTACGGCAGGAACGCGTTCTGCATCGTCGTCTGCCCGTTGAAGTAGCCCCACCAGTCGCAGCTGACCGCCGTCACCGTGCCCGTCACCGTCTTGTAGTAGTCCATCGCGTAGGTCTCGACCGCCGTGCTGTCCGCATCGCGCACCACCACGCTCTTCAGCAAGCGCGAGGGAGCGTAGATATCATTGATCTCCGTGCCGAACGAGTAACTGCGCACCAGCGCCCCGGACGCATCGTGGATGCTCAGGCCGCTGATCAGGTTGTTCGACACGAAGAACAGCACTTTCCCGCCGGGCCACTCGATCGTCGAGGGATAGATGCTGCGGAAGGCCGACAGCTGGTACGGACGCTCCACGTTGCCCGCCTCCGGCGCATAGCGCGTCACGTATTCCATCGCCGCCTGCCCGTCCGGAACCGTCCCGCCAGTCCAGAAAATGGTCACCGAGTCCTGCACGCGGTACCATTGATCCTGCCATGAACTGTACACGTAGTTCCCGCTGCGCGTGTAGCTGAACTGTACCTTGTGGCCGGATTCGTCCTCCGCCTCGCGCAGCTGCCAGCCCGTCGCATAAGGCGAGCCGCCGACCGGATCATACGTGCAGTACTCCAGGTACGACGCATCCTGGGACGTCGGACCCGTCGACGGAGAGCCGCTCCCGAAACGGTAGCAGGTACCCTCCCCGTCATATACGTCAAGCCCCGTGAACATCGGCAGACCGGACGGGTTCTTCACCGTGGCGCCGATCCGCCAGTTTACCGACGGCGAAAAATGCCCCGTATAGGCGCCCCCGCTCTCCGTAAGGTAGAACGACGCGCCGCCCGACGGCGTGCTCATCACGAACTCGTCCTTCTCCGTGTCGTAGGCCACGGAGCCGTACCAGTCGTAGAGCGACGAGATCGTGTACTGGTCCGCACTCGACCCCAGCTGGTCGAAGTAGGTGTCGCTGTCGGCCTGGTACCACTCCGCCGACTCGTCCGGCTTCCCCTTGATCACCCGGTTGATGCTTCCGCCCACGTCCAGCACCCAGCCGAAGCCCACGTTCGGGGCCGCGCTCCGGTCCACCTTCGCGCTCGACGTGCTGTAGCGGAGAACGATCGGGATGCGGATCCCGCCGTACTCCACCGTGTACAACGGTATCGAGATGTCCGCCACGCCCTTGTTCCCTTCCACCGGATAGTTCACCGCATCGTGCAGCGACGACGCCTGAGGTGACAGCGCGATGTAGTTCCGACGGTCCAGCGTGATGGCTTCTTGCGCAAAGCCAGAGGGAGCTATGAGCAAGGAAACGAAAAAGGCCAGAACGGAGAAAGAAATGTGGAAAGAAGGTCGCATAATTATCTGAATCAGGTTGTTCCAAATATACGAAATAACCCGCGGAAATCCAAACAAACGTATTGGAGTTCCTGTCGCAGCGGGGTTTCGTGCGCGGCCAAATGCCGCCACAGTTACAGGATCAGCGTGTCTTCGGGGCTAGCCCAGGCGGGGAGAACGATGAGTTCGCCTCCGCTGGCGACCGGTATGCGGCCGGGGGCGTGAAGGTGGCCGAAAAGATAGAGGTCGGGGGCCGGGTGGGTGCGGCCGTAGGCGTCGGCGAAGCGGTAGACGCCGGTTTCCGTGCCGCGGAAGGGGCCCGGCTCGGGGTGGCGCTTGCGGCTGTGGCGCGACCAGGCGCGGGCGAAGCCGAAGACCCAGCGCGGCGGGAGCGCCTTGAGCAGGGCGATGCAGACCTTGTTGCGGAAGACGTGGAAGATGAGCTTCGCCTTGGCGTCGTTCACGCCCAGCGTGTCGCCGTGGCCGATGAGGGCCTGGCGACCGTCCAGATCGAAGAGCCGGTACGGCTCCTCAACGATGTGGACGCCCAACTCCTTCTCAAAGTAATCGGTCACCCACCAGTCGTGGTTGCCCCGGAAGAACCAGACGTCGGTGCGCGCCGCCACGTCGGCGAGGGCGGCGAGCACCCGCACGCCGCCGCGCGGCACCACATCGTGATAGTCTACCCAGAAATCGAAGATGTCGCCCAGCAGGAAAAGACCCTTCAGGTCGGAGGGAAGTGATTTCAGGTATTGCACGAACGCTTGTTCGCGCACGCCGCCGGGGTCGGAATCAGGCCCCAGGTGCAGGTCGGCCACGAAGGCGTATCGTCCCTCCTGCGCCGCCATGGCGTTATACGAAGGTGGATATCAGGCAGGCCAGGCCGACGATGACGCAGTAGAGGGCGAACCATTTCAGGCGCGCCTTCTTCACGAGGGCGATCATCACCCGGCAGGCGAACAGGCCGGAAAGGAAAGCGGCCACGAAGCCCAGGATGAGCGGCAGCACGCCGACGCTGCTGGCCGCGAAATCGCCGCCCACCACGTCGAGGAAAGCCTCGCCGAGAATCGGGACGAGGACCATCAGGAAGGAGAAGCGCGTGACTTCTTTCTTCGAGACGCCGCTGAGCAGACCGGCCGCGATGGTCGAGCCGCTGCGCGAAAGGCCCGGAATCACGGCGACGGCCTGGGCCAGACCCATCCAGAGCGCGGATTTCCAGGTGACCTTCCCGCCTTCTTCACCCCGGCGGGCGGTGATGGCTTCAGACAGGAAGAGCAACAGGGCCGTCACCATCAGGGCGCAGCCCACCACCCGGAGGCCGTTGCCGAAGAGGGCCTCGACCGAATCCTTGAAAAACATACCGACGATGAAGACGGGGATCATCGAGATCAGGATCAGCAGAATATAGCGCGTCTCGCTGTTCATCTTGAACTTGAACAGGCCCTGCAGCAGGGCGACAATGTCTTTCCAGAAAACGACGATGGTGGCCAGCACCGTGGCGGCGTGGACCGCCACCTCGAAACTCAGGTCGGCGGTCTCGATGCCGAAAAGCGCCTTGCCGATGGCCAGGTGGCCGCTGCTGCTCACGGGCAGGAATTCCGTCAGCCCCTGGACCAGGCCCAGGATGATGGCTTCAATCCAGCTCATGCCCTACTCCTCCTTTTTCTCTTTGGGCGTCTTCATGATTCCGAAGAGGACCACGACGATGCCGGCGATAATGACGATCGGGGCGAGGGTGAGCCGGCGGAACGAGAACATCGCCGGATTGAACACGTTCGGATCGGACGAGCCGCCGCCGATCATCAGGATGAAACCGAGAATCATCACCACCAGGCCGATGGCGATGATTTTGACGTTTTTGGAAGGCAGGGAAAAGTTTGCCATATGATTCTGCTTGTCTAAATAATCAATAATACAAATCGTCTTTCGACAGATAGGCCACGCGCCGGACCACCACGAGGGTCGAGAGCACGCAAAGGGCGATACCCAGCAAAACCGTGCCGACCAGGACGACCCACATCAGGCGATGGTCGAACAGGGCTTCCAGCAGCGGCGTCCCGCGGCCCGACAGGCGAATGCCGGCATAGAGGAGCGCCGAGGCGATCAGGCCGGCGACGGCCCCCTGGGCCACGGCCTGCCGCACGAACGGCCGGGCGATCAGCGAGCGGCGGGCGCCCACCTGGCTCATCGTATGGATGGTGAAGCGGCGCGCGTAGATGTTGAGCCGCACGGTATTGCTGATCAGGGCGAACGAGATGACCATCAGCAGCACGATCACCACGCCCAGCAGCAGGCTGATGCGCCGCAGGTTGGCGTTGAGCGTCTCGACCAGGGATTCCTGATAGACCACTTCCTCGACCATCCGGTTCTGCAACAGGTTGGCCTTGATCACTTCGAGGGAATCGGAGGTGATGGCCTCGCCCGTCAGTTTCAGTTCCACGGAGATGGGAATCGGGGAACTTTCGAACACGGAGAGGAAGTCCTCGCCCAGCAGGGCCTTCATTTCTTCGGCCCCTTCTTCTTTGGAGATGAAGCGGCTTTCACGGACATACGGCCGTGCTGCAAGTTCGTCGGCCAGTTTGCGGCCCTCCTTCTCGGAAACCGACTGCTTGAGCAGCACCGAAACCGCCATGTTCTCCTTGACCCAGCGGGCCACGCCGCCGGCGTTGACGGCGAAAAAAGCCGCGGCGGCCACGAGCACCAGCACCAGCGAGATGCTGATGACCGAGGTCAGATAAGAGCGGATCAACCGCCTGTGTACGATATTTTTAGCCTTGTTTGCCATTTTCGGGACAGAGTCACAAAGATAATCAAAAAATTTTGTTACCTTTGTATCGAATTTGCCTTAAAACGACTTTAAAGATGGAAGAACCTGTACGAGTCTTGTTCGTGAGCTCCGAGATCTTCCCCTATATGCCTGAAACAGACATAGCTGTGTCGGGAAGGTTTCTTCCCCAGGGGATTCAGGAGAGCGGCAAGGAAATCCGGTCGTTCATGCCCAGGTATGGAACGATCAACGAAAGACGGAATCAATTGCACGAAGTCATCCGCCTGTCGGGGATGAACCTTGTCATCAACAACGCCGACCGCCCGCTGGTCATCAAAGTCTCGTCCATCTCTTCCGCCCGGATGCAGGTCTACTTCATCGACAACGAAGACTACTTCCATCGCAAATTCATCTACCGGGACGCTGAAGGCAAAGAATTCAAGGACAACGACGAACGGGCCATCTTCTTCGCACGGGGCGTGCTTGAGACCGTCAAGAAGCTCCGCTGGAAACCCGACATCGTCCACTGCCAGGGCTGGATCAGCCACTTCCTGCCCGTCTATCTCAAGAAAGTCTACCACGAAGACCCGATCTTCACCGAGACCAAGGTCGTGCTCTCGCTCTACAACGATCTGCTCGACGCCCGCCTGAGCGACGACCTCATCGACAAGATGCGCTTCGAGAACCTGGCCCGCGAAGACGTGGACGAACTGGCCGAACCCACTGGCATAAATCTTGCGAAACTCGCCATCCGTTACGCGGACGGCGTCATTGCAGGCGTCCCTGAAATCGACCCGCAGCTGACCGCCTACGCCCGGGAACGGAATCTCCCGATTCTCCCCTATGTCCCGATCGACAAGGACGACCAGGCGTTCGTCCGCGCGTACAACCAATTTTACGACGACCTCTTAACAAGCAGATGATGAAACATACCGGGATAACCATGGGATTGGCGGCACTGCTGACCCTGTTTTTCCTCTCCTCCTGCATCGAAACCGACTCGACCCTGGGCTCCGCGCTGGTGCCCGCCAACCAGGATATTTCCATTCATTCCGTCACCCTCGACATCCCCGTCTCCCTCCGGATGGCCGACAGCCTGCAGACCACCGTCTCCAACAGCGCGCGGGTCGGCGCCATCCGTACCGATGATTTCGGCCTGTTCCACGCCGACGCTGCGTTCTCGGTAACCCCGGCCACCGACTCCATCATCTGGGGCAAGAACCCGAAGGTCCGCAACATCTATCTGAACCTGGTGCGCGATACCGCCCTCGTCGTGGACGACATCCAGCGCTCCATTCCCCAGAACATCTACGTCCACCAGCTGAGCGTGGAACTCGACTCCTCGATGGCCTACCACAACAGCCTCGGCCCTGGCGACTATGATCCGAAGCCAATCTCCGACGGCGGCTGCATCTACACGGGCGGCGACACCTATGAAGTCCGCCTCTCCCACTCCTTCGGCGAAAAGCTCTTCCAGATCCCGATGGCGACGCTCGACAGCGCCGAACTCTTCATGAAAGCGTTCTACGGGCTCTATCTCCGCTGCGACGATCCCGATGAAGACCTGAACGCCGGCCGCATCAACGTCTTCGACCTCTCGTCTTCCTACATCTACCTCAACTACACCTACGAGGACGATGAAGGCGCCCGCCGCTCAAAGACGGTTACCTTTAATCTCGGCGAATATTACGCCGTGACTGCGTGCAACTCGGGGGCCCGCGATCTCGAACGCGAAGATCCCCGCGACATCATCTATGTCGAAGGACTCTGCGGCATCAAGCCCCACATCGACGCGCGCGAACTCCGCGCAGTCGTGGCCTCCTGGGCGGAAGAGCACGATCTCCCCATCGAAAACATGCTCGTGGCCAAGGCCACCCTCTCCTTCCCCTTCGAATACGACGGCAACCGCACCCAGTTCGACCACTTCGCCAAAACCCTGTTCCCGTGCAAGCGGGTCCGCTCCAGCAAAAGGGTGAACTACACGCCGCTCGACGAAATCAACGACACGGCCCTCGAAAACGGCGCCATCAACCGCTCGAAGCTGACTTACACCTCGAACATCAGCCTGTATCTGCAGAATCTCCTCCGGAAAGACCCGAACCGCCTGACCGCCGACGACGACCTGTGGATGATGCCTACGGTCAGCGTGTACGACAGCTACGCGAGCACCACCTACTACTTTGCGGATTACTACTATTACACGCAAAGCTACCTCAACGGAACGGCCGATGAGCGCCATCCCGTGCTGAACCTCACGTATACGATTCTTAAATAGCGCGGAACACCAGACTGGCGTTCTGCCCGCCGAAACCGAAATTGTTGCTGACCGCTACGCGGACCCGGCGCTCCTGCTTTTCGCACAGCGTCAGGTTGAGCCGGTAGTCGATCTGCGGATCTTCGTGCTGGAAATTGATGGTCGGCGGAATCACGCCGTCGCGGATGGCGTGGATGCAGGCCAGCGCTTCGGCAGCGCCGGCCGCGCCCATCATATGGCCGGTCATCGATTTGGTGGAACTGATGTTCACCTTGTAGGCTTCGTCGCCGAAAACGGTCTTGATGGCCCGGAGTTCGGCCAGGTCGCCCTGCTGGGTGGAGGTGCCGTGGGCGTTGATATAGTCGACATCGGCGGGCGTCAGCCCGGCCTCGGCCAGGGCGAGTTCCATGGCTTCGGCGGCGCTTTCGCCGTCTTCACGCGGGGCGGTGATGTGCCAGGCGTCGCAGGTCATGCCGAAACCGGCGATTTCGGCGTAAATGGGGGCGCCGCGACGCAGGGCGTGCCCATATTCCTCCACGACCAGAATGGCCGCGCCCTCGCCCATCACGAATCCGTCGCGGGTCGCGTCGAAAGGACGGGAGGCCGTGCGATATTCTTCATTGTTGGTCGAAAGGGCGTGCGCCGAATTGAAACCGCCGATGCCCGGAATGGAGATCGGCGCTTCGGTACCGCCGGAGATCATGATGTCGGCGCGCCCCAGCTGGATCTGCGAGGCGGCCGTCAGGATGGCGTGCGCCGACGTGGCGCAAGCCGATGAGACGCCGAAATTCGGGCCTCGGAAGCCATATCGGATGGCGATATGGCCCGAGGCGATGTTGGTGATGAATTTCGGAATCAAAAAAGGACTGAATCGAGGCTGTTCGCTCCCGAAATAGTCCTTGATTTCTTCCGTTTCCGTGTTGATTCCGCCGACGCCCGAGCCGACCACCACGCCGATCCGCTTGAGATCGACGTCGCCCGTATCCAACTTGCTGTCACGGATCGCCTCGGCGGCCGCAATCAGGGCGTATTGGGTAAAGGGGTCGGTTCTGCGCGCTTCCTTGCGGTCGATGGCCTCGGGGAAGCGTTCCGGCGCGAAGTCCGGAATCTGGCACGCAAACTTGGTTTTGAAATGAGTCGTATCGATCCGGTCGATGATCCGGGCCCCGCTTACGCCCCGGTCCAGGTTCGCGAAATACTCCGGAACCGAATTGCCCAGGGGATTGATGGTCCCGATGCCGGTGATGACGACCCGCTTCGTCATTTACTGCACGTTGGCCTTGATGTAGTCGATAGCGTCCTGAACGGTCGAAATCTTCTCGGCGACATCGTCGGGAATCGTGATATTAAATTCTTTCTCAAACTCCATGATGAGCTCGACGGTGTCCAGCGAGTCGGCACCCAGGTCGTTCTTGAAACTTGCAGCAGGGGTAACTTCGCTTTCTTCGGCGCCCAGTTTGTAAACAATGATGGAGATGACTTTCGAAGCAATATCTTCCATGGTGAATAGGTTTTTGGTTTATATTATCTATTGGTTTTTTGCTTGTCAACTTGTTGGCATATGCCCACAAGATTTTGCAAAGTAAGTAATTTTTGTCCACAATCACAAATTTTCATATATTTGTCATATTCAAACTAAAAACCATGTATACCGATTTTCAAAAGTATCTCGAGGCCGAACTCCAGGGGATCCGCGACGCCGGCCTTTATAAAGAAGAACGTGTCATCACTTCCGCCCAGCAGGCTGCCATCAAGGTCGCCCCGGGCAAGGACGTATTGAACTTCTGCGCCAACAACTATCTGGGCCTTGCCAACAGCCAGGCGCTGGTCGATGCGGCCAAAGCCGCCCTCGACACCCACGGCTACGGCATGTCCTCCGTCCGCTTCATCTGCGGCACCGGCGACCTGCACAAGGAACTTGAAAAGAAAATCTCCGAATTCTTCGGCACCGAGGACGCCATCCTCTACGCCTCCTGCTTCGACGCCAACGGCGGTGTGTTCGAGCCCCTGCTCGACGAGCACGACGCCATCATCTCCGACGCCCTCAACCACGCCTCCATCATCGACGGCGTGCGCCTCTGCAAGGCCCAGCGCTACCGCTACGCCAACGCCAATATGGAAGAACTCGAGAACTGCCTGAAGATGGCCCAGGCCCAGCGTCACCGCATCATCGTGACCGACGGCGTGTTCTCGATGGACGGCAACGTCGCCCCGCTCGACAAGATCCACGCCCTCGCCGAGAAGTACAACGCCATGGTTATGGTCGATGAAAGCCACTCCGCCGGCGTGGTCGGCCGCACCGGCCGCGGCACCACCGAGCGCTTCAACCTCCGCGGCCAGATCGAAATCCTCACCGGCACCCTCGGCAAGAGCTTCGGCGGTGCGGTCGGCGGTTTCACCACCGGCAAGAAGGAAATCATCGCGATGCTGCGCCAGCGTTCCCGCCCGTACCTGTTCTCCAACTCCATCCCGCCGATGATCGCTGCCGCCGGCATCAAGATGTTCGAGATGATGAGCCAGACCAACGAGCTCCAGGACAAGCTCCACGCCAACACCGACTACTTCATCGCCAAGATGAAGGCCGCCGGCTTCGACATCAAGCCCACCGAATCGGCCATCTGCGCCGTGATGCTCTACGACGCCCCGCTCTCGCAGAAGATGGCGGCCCGTCTCCAGGAAGAGGGCATTTACGTCACCGGCTTCTACTATCCCGTCGTTCCGAAGGGCCAGGCCCGCATCCGCGTCCAGGTTTCCGCCGGCCACGAGAAGGAGCACCTCGACAAATGTATCGCAGCCTTTACCAAGATCGGTAAAGAACTTGGCGTGATCAAATAAAAAAAAGCCGGCTTCGCAGCCGGCTTTTTTTTGTGATATCTTCGATTACTCGTCGGTAAGCGAGAAGCGGTAGAAGGCGAGGATCTTCGCATCCTTGTCGGCGGCGGTCAGCACGTCCTTCACCGGGGTCTTGCCATCGCCCATCTGGTATTCCTGCTGCTCCAGGGTGCTCTCCTTGAAGAACTTCTGGATGCGGCCGTTGGCGATGTTCTGGATCATCTGTTCGGGCAGGTTGGCAGCCTTCTCGGCCGAAACCTTGGCGATGATCTCGCGGGCCTGGTCAGCCTGTTCGGGCGTGAGCCAACCCTTCGCGGTGTTCGACTGGATGTGGTCTTCGCTGTCGCAGTGGGCAGGGTTGATGCCGGCTTTCTTGAGGGCGTTCTCAACGGCCTTGCGGACCTGCTCTTCCTTGGTCTTCTCGATGGCCACCTGGCGCTCTTTCTCGACCACGTCGGCCGGGCAGTCGTCAGCGGAGACGGACACCGGGTTCATGGTCACCACCTGGATGGCGATGCCTTTGGCGAGTTCTTCGTCGACGGGCTTGTTGAAAGCCACGATAGCGCCGAGCTTGCCGTTGGTCGTGTGGACGTAGGAAGCCACGTACGGGGCTTCGAGTTTGCCGTAGAAAGCGAGGGAGTGTTTCTCACCGCTCTTGCCGGTCTGCTGGGAGATGGCTTCTTCCACCGTCTCGCCGTTGGCCATCTTGCAAGCCTTCAGGGCTTCGAGGTCGGCCGGGCAGTTGGCGATCGCCGTGTCGGCGATGGCGTTGGCCAGGGCCTGGAATTCGGCGTTCTGGGAAACGAAGTCGGTCTCGCAACCGAGGCAGACGAGGATACCCTTGCCCCCTTCGACGCGGGCCTTGACGGCACCTTCCGTGGTCTCACGGTCGGCACGCTTGGCGGCGACGAGTTTGCCTTTCTCGCGGATAATCTCCTGAGCGCGTTCGAAATCACCTTCCGCCTCCACGAGGGCCTTCTTGCAGTCCATCATGCCGGCGCCGGTCATCTTGCGCAGTTTTGCGACATCTAATGCTTTGATTTCCATTGATTCGAGATTTATTGGGGGTTCTACTTATTCAGCCTGAGCTTCGGAAGCTTCTTCTTCAGCCTTGGGGGCATTGCGACGGGCGCGGACGCGCTTGACGGGAGCCTCTTCCTTGACAGGAGCTTCGTCCTTCTCTTTCTCCTTCTCGATCCGGCGTTCCTCGAGACCCTCGGAGACGGCGTCGCAGAGGAGCGAGGTGATCAGCTGGATGGATTTTGCCGCATCGTCGTTGGCCGGAATCACATAATCAATCGTGGTCGGGTCGCAACATGTATCAACCATTGCGATAACGGGGATGTTCAGACGATTGGCTTCGCGGACGGCGTTGATTTCTTTCTGGACGTCCACAACGAAAATGGCGGAGGGAAGGCGGTTCAGGTCGGCGATCGAACCGAGGTTCTTCTCGAGTTTGGCACGCTGGCGCGAGATCTGGAGACGCTCGCGTTTGGCCAGGGTTTCGAAAGTGCCGTCGGTCATCATCTTGTCGATGGTGTTCATCTTCTTGACGGCCTTGCGGATGGTGGGGAAGTTGGTGAGCATGCCGCCGGCCCAGCGCTCGGTGACGTACGGCATGTTGACGCGCTGTGCGCATTCCGCAACGATATCTTTAGCCTGCTTCTTGGTGGCCACGAACAGGATCTTGCGACCCGCGTGGGCCAGCTGCTTCATGACACCGGCGGCTTCGTCTATCTTAACGACAGTCTTGTGCAGGTCGATGATATGGATCCCGTTTTTCTCCATAAAGATGTACGGAGCCATTTTGGGATTCCATTTCCGCTTCAGGTGACCGAAGTGGACGCCCGCATCGAGTAAGTCTTGGAAATTGGTTCTAGACATTGTCTTGTTTTTTAATTGTTTTGTTTTTCTCTTTTCATCAATTCGGAGTAGCGGTGCTGGACCGGTCTCCTGAATTTTCCGCAGCTGAACAAACAGAAGGGTAGCCTTGCGGATCCCTGCGTTTTCAATTCAAGCTGTGCATTTGTAAATCAGTGTCAGGCGACTAACGTTTGCTGAACTGGAAGCGTCTGCGGGCACCGGGCTGGCCAGGTTTCTTGCGCTCCACCTCGCGGGCGTCGCGGGTCAGGAAACCGTTGGACTTGAGGAGGGGGCGATACGCTTCGGCGTCGACCTTGCACAGGGCGCGGGCGATGCCAAGACGGACGGCCTCCGCCTGGCCTTTGATACCGCCACCGTCGACGTTGACCTTGAGGTCGAACTGTCCTTCGGTGTTGGTCAGGACCAGCGGCTGGTTGACAATATAGCGAAGCGTGTCTTCCTTGAAATACTCGTCAAGGGGACGGTCGTTGATCACGATATTGCCGGAACCGGAGTTCATGTAGACGCGGGCAACTGCTGATTTACGTCTTCCAAGGGCGTTGAATACTTCCATTGCGCTGTCTTAAATTTCGTTTAACGTGAGGGTTTTGGGTTGCTGTGCGGCGTGCGGGTGCTCCGGACCTGCGTAAACGTAGAGGTTGCGGAACAGGTTGGCGCCGAGGCGGTTCTTCGGAAGCATTCCCTTGATGGCATGCTCCACGACAAAAGTCGGCTTGCGATCGAGCATCTCTTTCGGTGTGGCGAAACGCTGGCCGCCCGGATAACCGGTGTGGCGAACGTACACACGGTCCGTCAGCTTCTTGCCGGTGAGGCGGATCTTGTCGGCGTTGACGATGATGACGTTGTCACCACAGTCCACGTGCGGCGTGAAATCCGGCTTGTTCTTGCCACGGAGGACAAGAGCGACGCGGGAAGCGAGACGACCCAGCACCTGATCGGTCGCATCAATAACGTACCATTCTTTCTTGACGGTACCGCTATTGGCGGAAATGGTCTTGTAGCTTAAAGTGTCCACTTTCTTGATAATTAGGTTAATACTATAAATGTTGCGATCCCCCGAAATTTTGGGGGCTGCAAATTTACGAATTATTTTTACGATAGCAAATTTTCTGGCGGAAAGAACGCTAGAACAGCAGACCGCTGCCGGCTTTTTCGGGCACGTCGCCGAGCAGCAGGTTGTCGAAGGCCTCCCCTTCCTCCCAGGTGAGGAACTCGGTCTCGATCGGAAGATAGAAGAGCCGGCGGCGCACTTCATTGCTCAGGCGGGCGTCGTGGAGCAGGCGCATGGCGTCTTTCTCGGTGGTCAGCAGCAGCGCGCGCGGATTGTTGCGCGCATAGCGGTCCAGCCAGCGCAGGTCGGAGGCCGTGAAGCGATGATGGTCGCCGTAGCGCTTGTGGGCGATGCGCTCGTAGCGGTCGGTCAGGTGGATCACCAGCGGCCGGTCGTCGGCGACGCCCGAGAAGAGGAACACCTCTTTGGAATAGATATAGCGCTTGTCGGCTTCCCAGCGGAACACGGGGAGCGCCTCACCGTATTTGACCATGGTGAAGAACAGGGGCTGGTCGGGACGCAGGCGCGTCTGCTGGCGCACTTTCGCGCGTTCCCACTCGTCGAGATAGCGGGGACTCTTGGAGACCACCACGACCTTGGCGCGACGGATCTGCTCGGGCAGGTCACGGAGACGGCCGAATGGCAGCAGGTTGTCCTTGAAGATGGGCCGGTTGTAGTCCACCATCACCAGATCGGTCTGCGGCTTGAGCCGGCGGTACTGGAAACCGTCGTCGAGAATCACCAGGTCGGGACGCTGGTCTTCGGGCAGGGCGAGCAGCTGGCGGACGCCGCGGTTGCGGTCTTTGTCGACCGCCACCAGGATATGGGGAAACTTGCGTTTGATCTGCAACGGTTCGTCGCCCGCGGTCAGGGCCGTATCGTCGGCCTCGACCAGGTGGAAGCCCTTCCCTTTCCGCTTGTAGCCGCGCGAAAGCACGGCCACGCGGCATCGGCCCTGCAGCAGGGCCACCAGGTATTCCACCATCGGGGTTTTCCCCGTGCCGCCAACCGTGAGGTTGCCGACCGAGATCACCGGGACCGGATGAGTCACCGACTTGAGTTTACCCCCATCGAAAAGGGCGTGGCGGATGCGAAGCACCAGCCAATAAGGGAACATAACGACACTGCTGATCATCCCCAAACCTCCGCAATATGGTCGAGCAGCGCGTGTACCGCTGCAGGATCGGTTTCCGTAACCAGTTTCAGGCGGGTCTCGCGGAAATTCTCGAGCCCCTTGAAATAACAGCTCAGATGCCGGCGCATCTCCAGGATCCCCACTTTCTCGCCTTTGATCGCCAGGGATTTGTCGAGGTGCCGGTGGGCCAGGGCCACGCGTTCGCGCACCGTCATCGGCGGCAGGAGTTCGCCCGTGGCCAGATAATGCTTCACCTCCTTGAAGATCCAGGGATGGCCGAAACTGGCCCGGCCGATCATGATGCCGTCGACGCCATAGCGGTCGAAGGCTTCTTTCGCGCCTTCGGGCGTGGTGATGTCGCCATTGCCAATGATCGGGATATGCATCCGGGGATTGCGCTTGACCTCGCCGATGAGCGTCCAGTCGGCCGCACCTTTATATAATTGCGCGCGCGTACGCCCGTGGATGGTCAGGGCCGAGATGCCCGCGTCCTGGAGCCTTTCGGCCAGCTCCACGATAATCTTGCTGCTTTCGTCCCAGCCCAGCCGCGTCTTGACGGTCACGGGCAGTTTCACCGACTCCACCACGCGGCGCGTGATCTCGACCATCTTGTCGGGCTCGCGCATCATGCCGCTGCCGGCGCCGCGCCGGGCGATCTTGGTCACGGGACAGCCGAAATTGATGTCGATCAAGTCGGGGCCCGCCGCCTCTGCACGCACAGCGGCCTCAACGAGGGCGTCGGGAATATGCCCGTAAATCTGGATGCCGATGGGACGTTCGGCATCGGTAACCTGCATTTTGGCGATGGTCTTGGCGGCGTCGCGGATCAGGCCGTCGGAAGAGATGAATTCGGTGAACATCAGATCGGCGCCATACTCCTTGCAGACAGCCCGGAACGAGGGGTCGGTGACATCCTCCATCGGTGCCAGCAGCACCGGGCGCTCCCCCAAGTCTATGGTTCCGATTTTCACGGACACAAATATAATAAAAAAGATGCCCGGACAAGCCGGGCATCTCGCGAAATTATCGATGGATCTTTCCTTTTATACTCAAGGGCACGCCTTCCTTCGTGAAGCCTTCGACGATGACCGTAGCGTCAGCCTTGTGGTCGGACGTATAGAAGTCGAAAGTGGCCGGACGGCCGGCTTCGACCGGCAGCGAAGGGTTCCAGTAGAGCGTGGGGCGCACCGGCGGATTGCGTCGGCTGGCCAGATCCTCATAGCGGGGATTGTAGAATTGCTTGGGCTGCTGCCAGCCCAGCGGCTTGCCCGTGGAGACATTGGACGCCACATCGTGGGCGTACATCCGGGTCTTGATCATGATTACGCTGCGGGGCGCCAGCGCGTTGCCGATATCCGCGTTGAAACGGATGGCATCGGCGCCGTGCACATAGGCAAATGCGGTAATGTCGGAGACCATCAGGCCCTCGAGGTCGGCGCACGAAGAACGCATACCGTTGACGAAGACGATGATTTCCTCCCAGCCGGAAGACTGGCCCATCATCGACGAGATCTTCTGGACACGGCAGACAATGGAACGGTAAGATGAGGCCGGAGCTTCGACCTGGGCCATGTCCTCGCTGGAAGTATCGGTGTTGCTGTCGTCAGTACCGCCGTCACCATTCATACTGATGGCCGCCGGGGCCTGGTCGCCGAATCGAAGCGGCGGGCAGGTGGTCACGATATAGGTCGGCAGGTCGAGGGCACTATAGGGTTCGAGTTCCTGCTCGGAGCGGAACTGTCCCTGCTTGAATTCAAAATCGGGCAGCGGGGAGATGTTGACCGCAGCGGCCGGACGCGACACCGTGATGAACGACGGGTGCAGCGAATACACGATCTCGCCGCCTGCATCGTAATAGTTCTTGAGCATGTCGTACTTGTACTCCTGGCTGTACGACGAGGCATCCAGATAGGCCGGATAGTGATGGAATCGGGCGAAGACGTCGTCGTTGAGAATCGGGATGAACCGGCGGGTGCTGCCACCCAGGCTCACGGCCGCCACCAGGAACTGCGTTTCTTCGGGGAAGTCGAGCCCGTTGAGCGCGAAATAGCCGCTCGTATCGAGTTGTCCCATGGCCGAGAAACCGATCGACGGAGCCACGAACGAGACGATGGACTTGCGCGCCGTGCGGAGCGTACCGCGCACGACGCCGCTGAGCGACTGGGTGTATTCCTTGCCAAAGTAAGGCATGATGGTCGCGCCGCCCAGGATTTTCGGCAGTTCGTAGTACGTCCAGCCGTGCGTGAGCATCACCTTGTCCATCTCGCGGATCCGCTCCTCCAGCGGCCGTTCGGGATCGAAATAGCGCTGCGAATCCTCGACGAAAGAAGGCAGTTCGCTGCCCAGATACCACCACGAAACCAGGTCATAGCCTTTGCCGCTGTAGGGGGCATAGCCGTCGTCCGTCACGGCGACGGACCAGTCGCCTTCCGGCAGATCGAGGCTGGCCAAAACGCGCTGACGGGGCCCGTAGGACGCCTTGTCAAGCGACAGAGCCGGCGTGTCTGCGCGTTCTTCAGGAAATACGAAGAAGGCCCGCTCAGCATAGACCGTTCCCTTGTCATCGACCAGGGCCAGGTTGTTGATGCCCGGTGAAAGCAGGTCATAGGGCACTTTCAGACGACGCGTCTGCTCGGAATAAGGGATCTTCAGATAGATCTCGTCGCGGTCGTGAACGACCAGGAAAGTCGAATCGGAAAGAGAGAGACCGCGAACGGACGTACGCGCCTCCATACCGCCTTCGACGGGCGACATCGTAATGACGGCCGCCTGCTCTTCCGGACGTGGCAGATCGACGGCGGCCAGGAACTGATCGCCGTCATAGACCTGTGCATACACTTTCTTGACGGGGCCGGCCACTGTGAGTTCCACGATGCCGAGGCCGTGCGCGTCGGTCTCGAACCGGCCCACCAGCTCCTCATCGGCGAAAATGTCGCCGTTGGTACGGATTCCGTGACCTGCTTCGTCCACGGCCCGGATACCGAGCCGGGCGGTCATCCCCTGCATCCAGCGTCCGCTTTCGGGCAGGAACTGGACGTCGACCTTGCGTTTCCCGTCTTGTTTCTCTTTGGCGAAAGGATCGGCGACGCCGGCTTCCGCATAGATGTTTTTCTCCCTGACCTCATCCTGGACCATCTGTCCCACATAATCGTCTTTCATCGGATTGCGGAGTTCGATGTCCTTGTGGAACATATACTCAGGTTCCCGGTTGAGCATCCAGTAGGAGTAGCCGCGAAGGGTCGCCACACCGGTGTTCAGGTTGTCGGGAATCTTGAGCCAGCCGCTCAGCACGCCGTCGCGCCGTTTGACCTTCACCCGGACACGGACGGACTCCTGCTCCACGTACTTGTCGAGATTGACGTTTTTCTCGACCATCGTGGCAATCAGCTCCACATACACATAGTTGCAGGCCGGGAATTCCGCCAGGCGGGAAGCATTCTCCAGATAGGCCTTGAACCAGACGGTGTCGCCCGCGCAGTAGACTTCGCGGTCGGTCTGCAGATAAAGTTTCTCGGGAGAGAGCAGTTGGGTATAAGCGTCGAAGCGCGCAAGGGGTTCTTGCGCGTGAACGAATGCTGGCGACAGGAGTGCCGCCAGCATCAAGATCAGGAATTGTTTCGTTTTCAAGGGATTACTTCGGATTAGCCCGTTTGTTGTAGCTGGCGCCTGCCAACGGGACGATCGGGCCGCTGAAGCGGCGGGTCGTGCCCTTGTTGGGGTTGAAGACCACGTCGGCGTTGTTGTTGCCGTTACGCATGGTGATCTTGTAGGTACCCTTCCAATAGTTGCCGTTGACCACGACGCGCAGGGTCACGTTGCCCTTCTTGTCTACGGTCACTTCATACTCCGACGGCGTGGAGACGTTGGTGTAGGAGTTGTCGCAGACAATGGCGCCCTGGGAGAAGCAGTCTCCGTTTTCGCAGGACAGGAAATTACCGTTGTCGATATTCGTCTCGAAATCGCCGTTGGAAAGGGCATAGGTATCGGGAACGAGGACCCAGGTCTTGTTGTTGATGCTTTCGAGAGCGGCTTCATAGGCCAGCTTGGCCGCAGCCTGCTTCTCGGCTTTCGTCATTTTTTGGGCGAAGGACGGTGCTACCATCATCATCGCCATCAGGATCAAAACGATTTTTTTCATGTTTATTGATTTAGGAACGGGAGCGGCGATCAAGCCGCCGCCCCCGTCTTCTAACAACAATCGTACCTAACTAACGAACGTACCACACACGGACGCTGCTGGTCGGGCTCGTAGTCCGGCAGCCGGCGAAGTTGTGCGTGTAGGCGCGGCCGATGGCGCCCGTCCAGTAATCGGAATAGTTGACCATTCTCGATCCGTTGAAGACCTGCAGGACACTGCCGCTCTCGTCGAGAATGCGGTAGTCCACACGCTGCGAACCGGAGGAGTTGTAGGTGTCCTTGTGGACGGTGATCATTTCGAATTCGGTCGCTTCGCCGAAGGCGACGGGTTTGCCCACGTTCTGCCACTCCATGTCCTCGTTGTGGCGCATCCACTGATACTGGAGTTTGCCGGAGTACGGGGTAGTCTTGTCTTCATAGAGCCAGTTGACGAAGCGGACGGCGACGATCGAGTCGGTGTCCCAAGTCTGCGGCGTCGGAGCCGAACGGTCGAAATTGAAGCTGGTCAGGTCGATCACGCGGGGATTCTCATTGAGATCAAACACGTAGATGCCCTGCTTTCCTTCCTTGATGCTCACGACTTTCTCGTAGACATTCGCACCGCCTTTCATGAAGCGGAGCTTGATGTCACCAGGGGCAGCCGAGAAGAAACGGCCGACACCACCACCCGGAATGCCGTTGTAGGTAGCCAGCTGGCCGGAACCGGCGACCGAGGAGTACAGCACGTCATTCACATAGACGGAGTCGATGTAATTGGCCGAAGAGTTGGTAATCGGCGCAAAGTAGAAAATCTGGAACAAGGCCGTGCGGCCCTTGACGTCGTCGTAGGGATGCGTCAGCTCGTGCTTTTCGCAGGCGGACAATCCGATGACGGCTACCAGAACGATTGCTAAATATTTGAATGCTTTCATACTCTTGACGATTTAAGATCCTTCATTATTTCTTCATTTCGCCAGGATAGGCAAACCAAGGCATCGAAGTCATGTAGAGCTTGGAGTCGCCTGCAATCGGTTTGAGCTGTTGCAGGGACGAGAGGTTCCACATATACTCGGAGTTGTAGCGAGGACGGATACGATAGGCCGGTGAGCCGTCGTTGTAATCGGTGCTGTAGGCACTGCGTCTTCCCTGAACCTGGGCAGGCATCAGGAAGAAGCCCTTGTAGACCTTCGTCGGATCGGTATCCCACTTCTGGTTGATGGTCGTTTCGGTCCAACCGTCACCCTTGGAAGGAACTTCGCCGGAGTACTTGATGTCGTAGTGGTACTTGCGCTGGTCCACCCAGACTTCCGCGGCACCCCAGGGATAGAGGGCCACGAACTTCTGCATCATGATGTGCGAGAGGGTGAACTTGTCGAGCGTCATGCCGTTGACATACGGACCGTCGATGTACTCCTGGGCAAGTTTGTTGTACACAGCCTTCGTGCAGGCGACACCGCCCGGCACACCGCCAGCGCGGGTGTAGGTTACGGTTCCGTCGGCAGCCGTCGTGGAGAGCGTGGAGCCCGGGTTCAGGTAGGTACCCGTGAATTCCATGTCGAGCGCGACACCCTGCTTCCAGGCGGCGAGCGCTTCGGCCTTCTGGTTCATCTTCCAGTAGGTCTCGGCCACCATGAACTTCATTTCGGCCGCCGTCATCAGCACGTACGGGGCTTCGTCGCGATAGAGCCACTTGCCGGTGCCCAGACGGGCCTGGGACTGTGTCCAGCCACCCGGATAAGAACCGTAGAAGGAACCGCAGGAAGTACCGGTGAGCGGGCTGGTGTAGGAAGTGAAGTTACCGCCGTTGTATTTGTAGCTCTTGACCACGTTCTCATCGTTGAGGTCCCACATGTACTCGGCCTGCGGGGAAGTCGAGGAGATCTTGCAGACCACGCGCGGGTCGAAGTGGCCCGTCACCTTGGTGGTATCGGCAATAATCTGTACGTCAGCCAGTTCATACGGATAGTAGTCATCGCGGAACTTGCCTTCATCATCGACGGCACGGATCATGTCACCAGTCGTCTCGTCGTACTTGGGCACCGTACCGGTCATCACCTGGACGGCCCACTGGTGCGGATAGTAGCTGTAGGTGAGGTTGCCGCGCCAGATGCCCCAGAAGTTGTTGTAGGAGCTGAACTGGGCCTTGTCGGCACCACCGCCCACTTCCACGCAGAAGTTGTCGGCGTTGGTCTGGATACCGGCCTGGGCGTGGGTCAGCAGTTCCTGGGCATACTGGGAGGTGAAGTCATTCTTGTTGGTCAGAGAGGCCAGGTTCGAAACAATCACCGAGTGGGCGAACTTGAGCCACTTGGCCTTGTCACCGTGGTAGACCAGGTCGTATTCCTTGAGATGGTTGCCATAGTTGGTCTCATCGTTCATCTCCAGATATTCGATGGCCTGCTTGGCCCATTCGCGCACCTGAAGATAAATCTCATCCTGGTAGTCGTAGTCGAAACTCAGACGGCCGGGCTCATAAGCCTGTTTCATCGGCGCTTCGCCGTTGATTTTGGTCAGGGCATCCCAGTCAAAAGCCTTGATGGCATAGCCGATACCGGCCAGCGTCCACTGCTCGGCTTCGATCGACTGGTTGATCATGTTCTCCAGGTTCACGCCATGGAGCCAGTACACATAACGCCAGGTCTCGCCAGCGGCGTCGGAAGCCGTGTTGTAGCGGTGGACGGCGAAATTCGTATAGGAACCCGTTCCCATCATCTGGGTAAGCGGACCCAGCGCACGGATGTCCCAATAAACTCCCTGGTAGTTGGAGAGGATACCGGCCAGATACAGGTATCCGTCAATGTGGTCGGGTGCATCTACGTTGTTGTTCACGTCGAGCCACTTCTCGCACGACGAGAAGGAGAGGGTGCAGACAGCCAGAAGGATAACAGTTAATATCTTTTTCATAGCCATATCAAATTAGAAGGTGAGACCAAGACCGAAAGCCAGACCGCGCGGCATCGGGAGACCCCAGTAGTCGATACCGGCGCCACCGTAGCCACCCAGCGCTGCGGACGAGTTGTTACCCACTGCATCCATACCGGAGTAGTTGGTCCATACGAAGAGGTCGGTTCCCTTGACCCAGATGTTCATGGCCGACACCAGGCGATGCGTGGTGTTCTGGATCCACTTGGAAGGAACGTTGTAGGAAAGGCGGACTTCCTGGAGACGGAGATAATTGACGCCCGTTTCGAACCAGTCTTCGGTCGAGCCCACATAGTAAGAGGCGAAGACCGACGGGTCGACCATAATGTTGTTCGGGGTCGGGTTCGTATCTTCATTGCCGTTCTTGAGAACGCCTTTGAAGATGAACGGATCTCTTTCACGGAAATGGACGGACTCCCAGCTGGAGCCGTTGGTCATCTGCTCGTACTTGGTACCGTTCATCACGGAAGCGCCCATACGGCCGGCAAACACGGCAGACAGGCGGAAGCCCTTGTACGACATGCTGGAGGTGGCACCGATTTCGAGTTTCGGCTGACGGTCGCCCAGGTATTCCCAGTTCTCGCTGATCAGCGGCAGACCGCTCGAAGGATCGATGAGGATGTCGCCGGCCTTGTTGCGCTGGTAGCGGAGGGCGGTCATCGAGGTGATCGGATAGCCGACCTTGATACCGTTGCGGGAGTTGCCGACAACCCAGGTGTAGGCATTGTAGTATTCGGAAACGCTTTCAGGCAGGTAGGTGGTCACCGAAGTCGAGTGCGACAGGTTGACACCGAGGTTCCAGCGGAAGCCGCTGGCGGAGCGGATGATATCGCCGTCGACGTGGGCTTCCCAGCCATTGGTCTCGAAGGTACCGACGTTCATGTTGTTGAGCACGAAACCGGTAGCGTAGCTCAAGCGGAAGCTCGTGACGTACTGGTTTTCGCAGATGGTCTTGAACCAGGTGAAGTCGGCGTTGACGCGGTCGTTGAAGAAGCGGCCTTCAAAGCCCACCTCATAGTCGGTGGTCATCTCAGGACGGAGGCTCTCGTTAGGGCCGGAGTAACCATAGTTGAAACCACCGCCCCACAGGCCGGTCGATTCAAGGGCCGGATAGATGGAGAGCGGGGTAGCATCCTTACCCACCTTGGCGTAAGCGCCGCGGAATTTCAGGTAGGAGATGGCATCGAGGTTCTTCATGAACGGAAGTTCCGTCGCGATGAAGGAAGCTTCAATGGCCGGATAGAAGTAATGGTTGTTATTCTTCGGCAGGGTGGAAGACCAGTCGTTACGGCCACGGACCGTGAGATAAGCCATGTTGTTCCAGCCCAACTCGACCTGGCCGGAGATGGCCTGGATGCGGCGGGTCTTGTGACGGATGGTGTTCTGGATCGTTGCCGGGTCGCAGTTGTCAAGACCGAAGAAGTCCATCACCAGGAAGTTCGAACCGTAGATGGAGGAAACCATCGTGGCGTTCGACTGCTGGTGGTAACCCACCTGGACACCGAAGGAGAACTTGCCCCATTCGTTGTTGTAGCCGGCGATGGCGTTGAGGGTCTGGTCCTTGAAGTTGTTGTCGGTGGTGCTGTAAGTACCCTTGCCCCAGGAAGAACCGTTGATGTCGGCGTAGTACGGGTGCACGAAGTACTGGTAGTTCTGCAGACCGATGTCCCAGCCGGTGGTTACGCGGGCGTAGGTGTGACGGGTCGGCGTGATGTTGAGGCTGGCGCTGACCTGCATACGGTCGGATTCGTCGTAGTTCTTGTTCTTGTAGAGGTCGAACAACGGGTTGAGGAGGTCCGTATCGGTATAGAGGTCAGGGGTACGCATCGTACCGTCATCGTTCATATACTTGGACACGTCGTCCGTGAGCGGCCAGCGGGCGGTCCGGTAGATAGGGCCGGAGGTGTAGCGGCGGGCCTTGTGGTTGCTCGAGTTCGCATAGGACATGCTGCCTTCGAAGTTCAGCCACTTGGTGATCTCGGCTTTACCCGAGAGACCGATGTTCAGACGTTTGTAGTCGGTGGTCTTGATGACGCCCTTCGAATCGTAGTAACCGATGGAACCACGGACCATGATCTTCTCGGTACCGCCTTCAACCGACACGTTGTGGTTGTGGGTCAGACCGGTCTGGAGAATGGCCTCCTGGTTCTTGTAGAGCGTGACTCCCGAGGGATACAGACCACCGAAACGGCTCTGGTAGTAGTAGTTGGTCGTACCGTACTGACCGTTGGCGTATTTGGTCTGGATCTCAGGGAAACCGTAGGCATAGTTGAACGTGACACCACCGTTGTAGGTCACTTTGCCCTTGCCCTGGGCGCCCTTCTTGGTGGTGATGACGATGGCGCCGTTGGAAGCGTCGGAACCGTACAGAGCGGCGGCGGCGGCACCCTTCAGAATGGTCATCGACTCGATGTCCTCAGGGTTGATGTCGTTACCGCGGGAGGCGTAGTCCATCTGGTACGGGGACAGCAGGTCGCTGCCGCCGACCACAGGGGTATTGTCAACCGGGTTGAAGGTCGAGTTGTTCATCGGCACACCGTCCACGACGTAGAGCGGCTGGTTGCTGCCCGAAATGGAGGTGATGGAACGGAGAACGACCTGGGTGGAAGCACCCGGCGCACCGCTGGAGGATGTAACCGTCATACCGGAAACACGACCCTGGAGAGCGGTGACGAAGCTTTCACGACCGGCTTCGGCGATTTCCGAAGCCTTCACGTTCTGGACCGCGGATCCGACGGACCGGGCCACACGCTTCATACCGAACTCTGCCGTAACGACGGCCTGGTCCAGCGTCAGCTGCGTCTCCTGGAGGATGACGTTGATGACGGCGCGGCCGCGCACGGGAATCTCCTGTTCCTTGTAATTCAGACCTGTGAACCGCAGGGTTGCGTCACGGGGCACGGTGATGGCGTACTGACCGTCAACGTCGGTCGAAACGCCATTGTTGGTACCCTTGATCAACACGCCGGCACCGATGACGGGCTCGCCGTTGGTATCGGTGACGGTACCCTTGACGGTCACGTTCTGGGCAAAGGCGGTTGCCGTAACCAGCAAAACCGCAATCGCCGCAAGCACAAATCTCTTGAGATTTGACAGTTTTTGAACGAACATAGGGGTAGTTTTTAGGTTAAATAAAAATAAGTATGAAGTACTTTTTGGTTCGTTTACACTTTGCGACACCATACAAAAATAATTGTTTTTTTTTAATGTGGTGCCAAATGGGTCGTATTTTTCAACAAACAGTTAACGGCTTCAAAGAGAGCTGCCACCTCTTCCGATTTCTCGAAATCGACGGTATGCTCTTTCAAATATCCCTCGATGAAGTCCTTTCTGTCGGGGAAGCACTTGAGGAGGTTCTTCTTGTTTGACAGCAGGACTTTTTCGCCCTTCAAAAGATAAGGGATGACTTTGTAGCGGTAGGGCGTGTCCTGGTTGACGCCGAGGGTGTACCTGAGGCCGGAGTCGTAGATGCTGCTGACGGAGGTGACGGACGAGGTCTCGGCGTTCGTGCCGAAGGCGCCTGTCTTCTTCGATTCGAGGAAGGAGACGCGGCGGACGACACCCAGCGAAATGTCGCCGGCCTTGTCGATCGGCTCCACGTAGCCGTAGCGGCTCTTGATGAACGTCCTTCCGGCAAAGGTAACATAGCTGACCTGGTCCTCGTTGACGAGCACCTGGACCTCGCCCTCCGGATTGACGAAGTAGATGCGCTGCTCGATCGTGGAGATGTTGACGGGTCCCCGGGCGAAGGAACCGTCCCGAAACTTGACGAAGCCGGCGGAGTAGTCGGGGGCGACGAACTTGACGCTGTCGAGGAGGTACTCCTTGAGGTCGTCGCCGCGCTGGTGCTGGATATCCTGCGCCTGCATTGCGCAGCAGCAGAGGAGCAGAAGAACGGAAAGCCGTATCTTTCCGGATACGGCTTTCCAAAGCATTGTTTTCATACGAAGACCTGTTACCAACCGGGGTTCTGCTGGATGGGCTGGACGTTGGGGTCAACTTCCGCCTTCTGCGAGTACTGGTTGATCACGCTGGTCGGGATCGGGAGGAGGTAGTCGTTCTCCTCGATCGGCTGGCGGTTCACGAAGTTCGTGGGGACGCAGAAGCCGTCGATCTCGTTGAAGTTGGTGCCGGTGACGGCGCCGCTCGCATCGGTGGAACCGGTGTAAACGACGGTCCGTCCGTCGAGGGTGTGGACCCGGAAGGCGTTCAGGTTGCCCTTGGCAAGGGTGAACTGCTTGTTGAACCTGCCGAAGTACCGGGGATCGCCCATGTTGGTCTTGCCGTCGACACGGTAGGCCACGTTGTCCTCACCGAGGTCTTCGTGGCTGACCCAGACGCCGTAGGTGGTCTTGGGGTTGGTCTCGTTGTTCATGCGCTCCATCTCGCCCCAGCGGCGGATGTCGGTGGCGCGGACGTGCTCGTTGAAGAACTCCATGCGGCGTTCGCGGCGGATCTCCCAGATCAGCGGGGAGGGCGTGAAGCCGTTCTTGTAGGCGAGGGTCACCTTGTAGACCGCGTCGTTGTACTGCGGGTCCGCGGCGGCGTTCTGCTGCGCGAGGGCGAGCGTCAGCGGGGCGGTCTTCTTCAGTCCGAGGGCGGTGGCGTGCGCGTCGAGCGGGCGCTGGCGGATGGCGTTGATGGAGGCGTCGAGGTCGGCCTGCGTGACGGCCGGGCCGCCGTAGGAGGCTGCAAGCTCAGCCTTGGCCTCGATCCAGTTCAGGACGGTCTCGGCGTAGCGGATGACCGGCGAGCCGTTCTCGTTGCGGGCACCACCGTACTGGGACGGGATGGCCGGGCCGCCGTGATAGGCGTTGTCATAGTAGTATTCAGGGCCCTTGCGGTCGATGAACTTCCAGCAGAAGAGGCTGCCGCCGGCGCTGGAGTTGGGTTCGTCGTAGAAGGTGGACTCGAAGCGCGGGTCACGCGTCAGGTCCATGTCCTTGACCTTCCAGCTCTGTGCGTTGGGCACGCCGGAGATGGTGTAGACCTTGCCGTCGTTGCAGATCCAGCTCTCGAGGTGGTTGAAGTTGGCGTAGCCGCCCTGTCCGTACTGCGGCATGCAGTAGGTGGCGATGCAGTGGCGCACGGAGATCGCGGCGCTGTAGCTGCGGTAGAAGATGGCCTCGTTGCCGATCTTCGTGGTGGCGCCGAAGAGGTCCTTCACGTTGACGTCGAACTTGTAGATGCCGAGGTCCATGACGGCCTTGGCGAGGTTCTCGGCGGCCTTGAGGAAGACCTCGGGGGTGCCGCCCGGCGTCTTGTGGTATTTCTCCCAGGTGCCCTCCATCAGCATCCAGCGGCTGCCGACGGTGCCGACGACGCCCTTGTTGATGAAGTTCGGGCCGTCGTCGGTGCGGACGTTCTGCATGGCGAACTCGAAGTCCTCCTTGACCTTGGTCATCACCATGACGCGGCTGTCGCGCTGCTTGTACTGCGTGGCGACGTCCTCGGCGTCGATCACGGCGTCGTAGTACGGCACGTCACCGAAGGAGAGGACCAGGCGGCTGTACTCGAAGCCGCGGAGGAAGCGGGCGACGCCCATCCAGTGGTTGAAGGCCTCGCCGGTGAGGATGCCCTTCTCGTTCATCATGTTGAGGCGCTCGATGAGGAGGTTCCACTTGCGGACCCACGCGAAGTTCCACGCGCAGGACTGGCTCCGGGAGTAGAAGGTGTTGGACTCGCTGGTGGAGTATCCGTTGAAGGAGGAGGCGGCCACGAAAGGCTCCTGCTGCGTGCCGGATTTCAGCACGTCGTCGCTGAACTCGCTGTTGGCGCCGTCACCGCGGACGCCGGGCGCGTAGTTGTAGCTCCATCCGCTGTAGTAGCCGCAGAAGTAGTTGGTGAAGCCGCCGTTGACGAACAGGCGGATGTTGCCTTCCGACGTCCAGTAGTTCTCGTCGTTCATCGCTGTCTTGGACGGACGCTCGAGGAACTCGGCGACGCAGCTGGAGAGGACGAGGGCGGCAACGGAAAGAAGGATGATGGATATCTTTTTCATAGTGCGATTCATTTAGAAAGTGATCTGGAGACCGACAGAAGCCGTCTTGAAGGCAGGTGCACCGAGGATGTCACCTTCAACGTCGATGGGCAGGCCATGGAGCTTGTTGAAGGTCAGGAAGTTCTCGAGGGAGACGTAGGCCCGGAAGTTCTCGATGCTGACCTTCTTGGTGATCTGCCTGGGGATGGTGTAGCCGAAGGTCACGTTCTTCAGGCGGAGGTAGGCGAGGTTCAGCAGGTAGCGGTCGTTGCACTCGTAGTTCATGGACGAGTAGCGCGGACGGGCGTAGAAGGCGTTGTAGTTGTAGTCCACGAGCTGCCCGTTCTCCCAGTCCTCATACCAGAAGTCCTTCGCCATGGCGAGCGGCATGTAGCCGTCGGAACCCGACATCGGGATGGCGGCCTTGTCGGAGCTCCACATGTTGCGCTTGCCGACGCCCTGGAGGAAGATCGACAGGTCGAAGCCCTTCCAGCGCATGTCGGTGCGGAAGCTGTACTCGTAGCGCGGCGTGGTGTTGCCGATCACGGTGAGGTCGCCGTGGTCGTTGATCGAGTTGGTGCCCGGGGTGATGACGCCGTCGCCGTCGAGGTCCTTGTAGCGGACGTCGCCGTCACGGAACTTGGTGTAGGTGCCGCCGGTGGAGATGCGGTCCTGGAGCGGGTAGTTCGTACCGTCGGCGAACTTGTAGTGCGCGTAGGCGTACGGGTTGCCGTTCTTGTCGACGTTGCTCGGGTCGTTGGCGGGCACGACGATCAGGTTGCCGTCGGCGTCGTGGGCGAAGTCGCTCGAGGTGAAGAGACCGTCGGTCATGTAGCCCCAGATCTCACCGTAGACCTTGCCGTTGTACCAGCCGTTGATGCCGGTGGCCGAGCCGTACTCGGTGATGATGGTCTTCGCGTCGGCGAGGGCGGCGTTGAACGACAGGGCGAAGCCGTTGTCGAAGACGTGGCCCCAGTCGAGGGCGACCTCCCAGCCGCGGGTGCGCAGCGAACCGTAGTTGCCCTTCGGGGCGGCCGTACCGAAGTTGTAGCCGACGCCCTCGGAGCCCACGATCATGTTCTTGGTGTCGCGCTGGTACCAGTCGAAGGTCACGCCGAGGGAGTTGAACAGGCGGAGGTCGACGCCGAAGTCGAGGGTGATGATGTCCTGCCAGGTGAGGCTGGCGGACACGGCCGCGGGCGAGTTGTAGTAGACGAGGTTGGTGCCGTCACCGGCCACCCACGACGCCGAGCCGCGGCTCATGGTCGGGATGTAGAGGGAGTTGCTCACGGACTGGTCGCCGATGGAGCCCCAGGATGCGCGGAGCTTCATCGAGGAGAGGACGTCCTTGACGCCTTCCATCCACGGCTCCTCGGTCACGCGCCAGCCGGCGGAGAAGGAAGGATACCATTTCCAGCGGAGCTTGGCGGGGAACTTGGAGGTGCCGTCGTAGCGGAGGTTGGCCTCGAAGAGGTATTTCTCCTTGTAGTTGTAGTTCAGACGGCCGAAGAAGCCGAGGGTGGAGTTCCAGTCGAAGGAACCGCCGGTGGTCTGGGTGCCGGTCGCCAGGTCGAACTGCGGGTTGGTCGGGTCCATCAGCACGGTCTTCTTGCCCCACACGCCGTCATAGACGTACGACAGCGACTGCATGCCGAGCATGAAGTTGAAGTGGTGGTCCATCAGGTTGAGCGCGTACGTGGTGTTCACGTTCCAGGTCTGGCGGCGGGTCGTGAAGTTGTCGCGGTAGATGTAGTTCTGCGGCGACTTGTCGCCCTGGCCGAGGTAGTAGGAGGGCTGGAACTTGCGGGCGGGGATGGAGGCTCCCAGGCCGTTGAACTCGTTCCACTCGTTGTTGATCATCACGGCCTGGCCGTTGCCGTCGGTGATGACGGTGGGCACGTCGTACCAGGAATCGACGCCGAAGATCTCGGTGCCGGGCGTCAGGTCCACGTACTCATTGATGGAATAGGTATAGTCGACGTTGATGTCCCAGTTCTTGACCGGGGTGATCGTCGTGCCGGCGTTCACGCTGGTGTAGGAGTTGGTGACGGAGGCGTCGTTGCCCTGCGCCATCTCCGCGGCGTCGTTGCGCAGCGGCTGGCCGTACTCGTCGTAGGGGACGGACGGGGACGTCGGGCCCCAGCGGTACACGTTGGACCAGCCGTAGGCGCCGCCGTTGGTGAACACGGCCTTGCCGTACGTCTTCTTCGTCTGCGCGTACATCAGGCCGGCGTGGACGTTCAGGAACTTGTTCACCTGCGTGCCGACGCGGATGTTGCCGTTGTAGCGGTTGAACTTGTCGGTGGCGACCTTGTTCATACCGTTCTGGTCCACGAGGCCGAACGAGGCGTTGAAGTTCGTCTTGCCGGTCGAACCGGAGACGGAGATGTTGTGGTTCTGGGTCGGGGCCCATTCACGGACCATGTAGTTCCACGGGTCGAAGATGCGGATGCCCACGCGGCGGTCCTTGCCGTCGATGTAGAAGTCGCGGCCGTAGGTGAACGGGGAATACGGGTCCAGGTCGGCATATTTGGCGAGCCACGCCTTGGAGGCCTTCCACGAGTCGCGGTTGCAGAGCCAGAAGCCGCCGGACATGCCGTCCGTCATGTTCTGGATCTCGGCGGCCAGCACGCGGTAGTGGATGGCGTCGATGCCGCCCTGGCCGTAGCG
>JAEEGJ010003506.1_pt1 | contig 59775 bp, 53 predicted proteins | sample 8958761 | NCBI WGS metagenome assembly JAEEGJ01 (sample SAMN16246546, study PRJNA631951) | gut metagenome | biome: gut microbiome; feature: rumen; material: RS-attached | host: Bos | place: Iran: Karaj | collected 2018-10 | reverse complement strand
GATAATCCTTCTTGCACATCTTGTACACGCCGGCCTTGTCGGTCTCATAGACCTTTGAGGCCTTCGTGAATTCCTTTATCGAAAGTTCCTTGTATTCTTTGTCGTTCATGTTCAGGTTATCTCCATGAATTCATCGATCGCCTTGAGCACGGGCACCGCGAACTTCTTTTCGCCGAAGAGCCACTGCTCGTGCTGCATGTCAAACTCCCTGATGTCGGGGTTCTTGAAATACTTCATATAACGCTTTTTATACTTCTCGCCCATCTTGTTCGCGTAGATGAAATGCGCGGTCGTTCCCTTGACGTCGATGCCGTCTTTAAGGTGCGTCAGAAGGTCTGTGTAGTATTCATTCTTTATCGATCTGACGTCAAACTTCGAAAAGGACGCAACGAACTTATCCGCTACCTCTTCGCTCATCTCGAAAGCGTCCATCATCATCTTTTTGGTCTTCTGCTTTTTCTTCTCGCTCTTGGTGACGCCCGTAAGGAGCGGAGTTACCAGCATCGACTGGAGCTTGGCTGCTACGATGCCGCTCTGGTCCAGGTCAGAACTTCCGAAAATGCCGTGGTCGACATGCACGTTTTCGCGCTGTATAAGCTGGCCGACGAAGGTGCCTCCGAGTGACGAGCCGAGCGCGCCGTCGAGCCTTCCGCCGTAGTTGTCTTTGATGTATTTTTCGATCTTTTCGGTGACGGTGATCACGTCCGGAAAGATCGAGCCGGTGCCGTCAAATCCGTCGTAATTGACGCAGATCAGGCAGTACTTTTGTGCAAGGTCATCGACGACGCTGCCGAAGTTCGACTGCCAGTCGCAGCACGTTCCGGGCAGGAGCATCAAGGTCTTGCCCTGCATGTTTCCCATCTCTTCAAAAGTCATCCGAATAACCCCATCTTCACGTAAGGCTCCGACTCACCACCAAGGAAGTCATAGCCCGTTTCTTTTATTGCTGCTTCAAGCGCCGCGATGTCGGCCTGGTCCTCGCTGAGGAATGTTGCTTCCTTTTTCGAGCGGGAAGCCTTGACCTTTTTTGCATCGGGAACAGCCTTCCTTACCGCGTCGCACACATGCGCCTCGCACATGCCGCACATCATGCCGTCGATCTTAAGCGTCGTCTTATACATAATTACTCCCTGTTCTTAAGCACTATGGCCGGGTTGATCTTCTTGAGCTTTCCGGTGAGGACCGCGTTTATCACGAGATAGAGTCCGATGATGACCAGGAAGATCGCAACGAAAAGCTCAGGCGGATAAGACGGGCTGATGCCCACGCCGACGTTGCTTACGAGGTATCTCGGGTAGATGTAGTCCATGATGAACTTGCACAGCGGGATAACGATCAGAGCGCCGATCACGACCGTGAAGAAGTTGCCGTCGAGGTACATCTTCCTGACTTCTTTGTTCCTGAAGCCGAAAATCTTCACGAGCGAAATGTTGAACGTCGAGCGGTCGATCATCATCTTGACCATCAGGTACATTACGACCGTAAATATGACCGCCGATGCAGTGGACATTACCGTTATCATCGGGCCCATCATGTCGACGTAGATGCCGGCCGACTTTTCGATGTCGCTCTTCGTAACCGTGGAATAAAGCCTTCCGCTGTCGATGTCGAGTGCATGGTCCGAGAAGACGACGTTGAAATACTTGTCATCCTTTCCGAAAAGATCGCGGCACCTGCCGATGTCCATGAACAACGCGAGCGACGCAGAATAATCTATTATCTTCGCGGCCCTGAAAGCGTACATCCTGCCGCCGTTTCCGTCCTTAACCGTGAACTCGTCCCCGGCCTTGATGTTGTACTTGACCGCAAAGGCCGAACTGATCACGACATCAGTATCGTTGTCAGGCAAATCGCCCGTATCGAAAAACGGATTGTCCTTCGTGATGCCAAACATCGTTACGTCGAACGTGTATCCGTAGATCTCCTTTCTGAGGCCCTCCGCAACGGCTTCATAGCCGCCCTCAGGAACCTCTTCCGTCGGATATTTGTAGCTGTACATGTAATCGTACTTGGTTTGGCTCACGTAGTAATCCTTGACCTTGCTGCAGTAAACCATCGTGTTGAGCGCCATCAGCGCGACCAGAAGGCTCATGAACATACCTAAGATGACCGTAAGTCCGGCCCTTAACTCCCTGATCATCTGCCTTAACCTGAACATGCTGATGAACTTCAAACCCTTGATCTTGAGGTCTTTTCCACGCACCGCTTTCTGCTCGTTCTTAAGCAGCGACAGAGGCGTTTTCTTAAGCCTCTTTCTGATGACCAACACGTTCACGATAAATGCCGTGACGGGCGGGATCACAAGTCCGTAGATCAGGATGAACGGCGTCACCTTGATCTTCACTTCAGGCATCGAATAGTAGCTTAAAGAATCCTGCAGCTGCGCAGGTATGCCGGCCGGCGTGAGCACCGCAAGCACCGTTCCGATGACGCCCGAAATGAACGATACCAAAACAGGCACCGCGACATAGCTCAGCATAAGCGTCCTTCTTTTCACGCCCATCGAATAGAGCGCGCCGATGACCGGGCTCTCCTGGTCGATCGTGTGCACGATGAATACCGAAATGACGTAAGCGAAAAGCATTACCAGCAGCACACCGAATATGATGCTCGCCGTGTAAGTGATCTGAACGTCATCCGCCGCGGCATCGACCCTCGGGTTCTCCTTGCTGTTCATGAAGACCATCAGGTTCGATGTCTTGATATCGAAAAACTCGTCAACGAACTTATTCGCCTCATCGGCAAACTCGTTCATGCCGTCCGCGTATTCCTTTGCGCCGTCTGCCAGCTCCTTTGCGCCGTCCTTTATGTCGACCGAGCCGTCGTAGAGCTTATCGATCCCCTCAGCGAGTTCATTCGCGCCTTTCCTGAGCGCCGTCGTTCCCTTGTGAAGCGAGTTTGCACCGTTTCTCAAAGCCGCGCCGCTCTTGTCCAGGAGCTTCATTCCGCTGTAGAGTTTTTTCGTGCCGCCGTTAAGATTAACAACGCCCGTATTGATCCCGGACACGCCTTTCTGGATGTCCGAATAAACTGTCGCCAGCTGTTTTGCGGGTCCCGCAAATTCCTTTGCAGTGCCAGCAACATACGGGTTCGGGCTCTTCGTTGCAGCTTCTGCGGTATCGGCATACGCATTGACGCCGTCGCCGTACTGCTTTGCGCCCTTGTCGAGAGCCTTCGTACCGCCCGCCAGCACTTTCGTTCCTTTCGAGAGCGAATTGGTTCCGCTTGCGACTTTGCTGACACCGCCCGTGTAATCCTTTACGCCCTTCGCGAGCTCCCCGGCACCCTTATCAAGATCCTTTACGCCCTTCTTGAAATCAGGTACCGCGTCCTTGAGCTCCTTCATGCCGTCGTAATATTCCTTAGTTCCGTCGGCCAGTTCCTTCGCTCCGTCCTTGAGCTCTTTTGCGCCGTCCTTGAGCTTGTCGATGCCCTCAAGAAGGTCGTCCTTCTTGCCGGTCATGCGCTCCCAGTATTCCTTGAAATACTCGTCATCAATGTCACTGAGCTTGAACTCGATGTCTTCCAATGCTTTCTTTAGGTCCTCCTCGCTCATCTGGCTGCCCAGCGTATAAGCGTAGTAGTATTCCTCCGAAGACAGCGAACCCCCCGACGCATAGAGCCTGTCGTATGCATCAGCTGTAACGAAGATCAGTCCGAAAGACTTGCTGTCCACGACAGAATCCGAGACCTTCTTGATCATGTTGTTGTAGTCGGGCACGGCGCCAATCCCGCTTACGGTGAATTCCCTGCCGCCGAGCTTGATCTTGCTTCCGGGCTCAATGCCGTTCACTTCCGCAAAACGTCTTTCGATGACCGCCTCGTCGTCCTTTTCGGGCATCGTGCCCTCGACCAGACCTACCCTGTTGATGTTTTCCCTGACCTTAAATGCCCTCAGCACCTTGCTGCCGCTGACCTCGTAGTCCGCATAAAACATCTTCTCGAGCTTGACGCCCTTTTCCTCTATCTTCCTGACCTCATCGTCCCTGAGCGGAACAAAGACCGAGAACTCGCCGTCCTCGCGGCAATGCTCGGCGTTGCTCTTTTCGGTGCCGTCAATGACCGTCACTGACGCGCCCATCAGGCTTATGACGATGAACAGTGAAAATATTATCAATACTGACAGCGCCAGATATCTCGCCCAACCGGCTTTGAGATCACGCAGCGCCCTTTTGAATAAGATCATTCCCATTTCAGAGGTCCTCCAGTTCAGCCGCCGGGACTTTCGTCTCGTTGTAGTAATCCTTGTGGATCTCGCCGTCCTTGAGATAGATGACGTGATCGACCATCTGCTTTATGGAATTGTTGTGCGTGACGATCAGCATCGTCGTGCCGTACTGTTTGTTTATCTTTTCGAGCAGGACCAGGATGTCCCTTGAAGTCTTGGAATCGAGTGCGCCCGTCGGCTCGTCGCACATGAGTACCTTGGGGTTCTTCACGAGCGCCCTCGCGATCGCGCATCTCTGCTGCTGACCGCCCGAAAGCTGCGACGGGAACTTGTACTGATGCTCAGTCAGGCCAAGCACATTGATGAGCTCATCGATCCCGAGCGGGTCCCTTGTCAGGTACTCGCACACCTGAATGTTCTCCCTGACCGTGAGGTTGGGAACCAGGTTATAGAACTGGAAGATGAAGCCCAGATTGTCTCTTCTGTAATCGGAAAGCTTTTCGCCTTTGAGGCCCCCGATCAAAGTTCCGTCAACGCTTACGCTTCCCGAATCGATGGTGTCCAGGCCGCCGATGCAGTTGAGCAGCGTCGACTTTCCCGAGCCGGACGTTCCCTGGATTACGCACATCTCGCCTTTTTCGACCTTGATGCTGATCCCCTTGAGGACCTGCATGTAGCTGCCGCCCTCACCGTATGCCTTTTTCAAATCCTTTGTAACGATAAACATATAAACACTCCCTTATATTTTCAGTTATATTATTAGCCTCTGCTAACCGCCTGTGCATATGTTGTTTTTAACAATGTTTTCAATGCTTGCGGGTTGTTTAATGGTGAATTAGTTAACTGCTGCTAACTTGCGTTCGGGAAATGCAGTTTTGATCTGAGACTTGCGACTGCGTTTGTTTTCTGCTCATAAAAACCTCCAAAAAAATATGGCCGAAGCCATATCAAAACAATTTCGGAGAAACGTCATGTATAGCTTCGCAGTTATACATGAGTCTCGCAATTTAAAACAAGCCAGGCTTTTGCCAGGATGTTGACTTGCTACGCAGTACGCTTGCTACTCCCTCATGGGTTGTGCTTTTGATGCTATCAACCTGTGTTTGTTCTGTCAAGTTTCGTTATTTCTCAGTCCGCCCGGGCCGGCCTGACTGTTTTTCAGCGCTGCCGGGCGGAATTTCATATAAACATTTGAACAAATGAATATATGAACAACCGTTTATATGTATTATAGTCCCGAACTCTGTTTTGTCAACACCATTGAATCCTGCCCTTCACTTTTCGTGTCACGTTTTCTGCCAATCCGGTGACACTTTTCGGCAAATCGGGCTCAGTTTGCTGTTTCGTGTCACGTTTTCGGCCGATTTCGTGACAGTTTCGTCAATCATATGAGCAACAGCCCATAATTATATTTGTTTTATCTTTAATGAGCGAAAAGGGCAGATTCAGGGACTTCTCCGGACCAAACCTTTGTCGTTTTTTGTCGGTATTTGTCGGTTGTTTCAGCCGCCGGCGCATATACAATCAGGGCATGAAATACTTAGACACCTACATTCCGAAAGAGTACCTTGCTCTTAAGATCAACTACTGCCGGAACATGCTGGCAACACTTCCGCGTGTCGTTATGCATGAATACAGAACAGGAGGCAAACTGAGAAAAAGAGTCACGGTAGACAATCACAGGTACAGCTTAGGTACTGAGGCCGGTGACAAATTCTGCAAGATCATGCATTTCCGCAACAAACTGGAGGAAGAACTTCAGATCTGTGAAGCGATCTGGAAACACAACTTCCTGAAACCTGTCCCGGAATATAAGATACCCAGAGTAACCAGAACCTTTAACACCGGATATGACAAGGTCGTGCTGAACAGTGACTTTTTTAACAGCCTCAAAGAAGATGCGAATAACAATTACTCAAAGTCCACTTTCTACGCTTTCAACGGGATCAATTACCGCTCTGCCTCCGAGCGCGACATCGCCATCTTCTATACTGAAGCCGGGATACCATTCAAATACGAGCCTGAGGTCTGGTTCAACGGAATGAACAAACCGGCTTATCCTGATTTTGTCTTACTTATTCCGGAACTGGATACTTGTAAGTTTCACGAGCATTGCGGCCTGATGAGCTTCGACAACTATATCCGCGAAGTTTCGCTTAAGTGCGGGACTTACGCGCGGTCCGGTCTGCTGATGGATCAGGATGTCTTCTTCACTTACAGTACTGATTACGTAAACCTCGATTTCCGCTATCTCTCCGCAAAGCTTAATGCCGTGGTTTTCGGAACGATGCTAAATTTCAACCAATAATCTCATGATCGCTGGCTTGACGATAAGTGTCACGCTTTTCGCATTTTTTGTGACACTTTTCGGCAAATCGGGCTCAGTTTGCTGATTCGTGTCACGTTTTCGAGTGTTTTCGTGACACTTTTTAGCAAGCCCCTCTCCCCCAACAGCAAAACGAAAATAAAAAAGGGTTGTCCGGCTTATTAGACAACCCTTTTCACATGGATGGAATGTAATAAGGAGGTATTATGCTTTCTTTGTGACTTTGCCGGAATGGCATTTACCCGCCATGGCGCATTTCGCGCAGTTGCAGCCGCAAGAGCTCTTGCCTGTCTTTTTGTCGCGGATCATGCTGATGACCGCAAGCGTAACTATGCCTAAAACCGCCGCGAGGACCAGGATGTTTGCCAAGTTCGAGTAAATCCATTCCAGCATGTTGCTGCCTCTTAATTAACCTTTATGTCTGCCTTGATGGCGCCTGTGTACTTCTTGGCAGGTCTGAATACGAGGAAGCAGAGTACCGCGAGTACTGCGATTGCGCAGATGAGTCCTACCACATTGACTGCTCCAGTGAAGAGAAGTCCGAACTGATATACGATGAGTGAGATCGCATAAGCGAAAATGCACTGATATCCGATCGCGAACCATGTCCACTTTGCCGAGTTCATCTCTCTCTTGATCGCACCGATAGCTGCGAAGCAGGGTGCGCAGAGAAGGTTGAAGATCAGGAATGAGAAGCCTGCGAGAGCGTTGAGACCTTCGAAATCGAGGACACCAAATACGCCTACAACTTCTTCCTTTGCTACAAGACCCATGATGGTTGCGATGGTTGCCTTGATGTTGCCGAAACCGATGGGAGCGAAGATCCACTGGATCGCGCCGCCGATGATTCCAAGTACTGAAGACTCAAGTTCCATGTCAGGATCGAAACCGAAGCCTGCTTCTGTATTTCCGAAAACTGAACCGAACCAGATGAGGATCGATGAGAGGAGAATGACCGTTCCTGCCTTCTTGATGAAGGACCAGCCGCGCTCCCACATTGATCTCAGGAGGTTGCCGAGTGTAGGCCAGTGGTATGCAGGAAGCTCCATTACGAACGGAGCAGGATCGCCTGCGAACATCTTGGTCTTCTTGAGAAGGATACCTGAGATGATTACTGCGGCAACGCCGATGAAGTAGCAGACGGGTGCAACCCATGCGCCATCGAAGAGCGAGTGTCTGAACAGAGCAGCCGTAATGAGGGCGATAATGGGGAGCTTGGCTCCGCAGGGGATGAACGTTGTTGTCATGATGGTCATCTTACGGTCGCGGTTACTCTCGATCGTACGTGATGCCATGATGCCCGGAACGCCGCATCCTGAAGATACGAGCATCGGGATGAAAGACTTTCCGGAAAGACCGAATCTTCTGAAGATACGGTCGAGAACGAATGCGACTCTTGCCATGTATCCGCATGATTCAAGGAATGCGAGCAGGAAGAAGAGAACGAGCATCTGGGGAACGAATCCGAGAACAGCGCCTACGCCTCCGACGATACCGTCGACTACGAGGCCTGTTACGAACTCATTTGCGCCCGCCTTCTCAAGTCCTGAACTTACAAGATCGGGAATGCTCGGAACGAAGATCGCACCTTCTACTTCTGCCATGTCAGGAGAAGTGAATTCGCCTTCTTCATCGAGAGCGCCTGATGCGGTGAGGGCACCTGCAAGATCCAGGCCCTTTTCTTCAAACTCATCAGCGTAGAATCCGAAGTCTTCCTCGAAAGCGCCGAAATCGGCATCTTCGAAATCACCCTTGAGGTTTTCTGCACCTGTTACGTCCTTTTCGACAGCTGAATCGATAACCGCCTTAACTTCATCAGTGAAAACGTTCTTTCCTGCCCACTCATCTACCTGAGCGTCATATGCGGCACGTCCGATACCGAAAAGATACCAGCCGTCACCGAAGATCTGATCGTTGGTGAAATCGGTTGCATTTGCGCCGAACGCTGACATAGCGATATAGTAAACGGCGTACATGATGAGCGCAAATATCGGGAGGGCAAGGAATCTGTTTGTTACGATCCTGTCGATCTTATCTGATGTGGAAGATTTAGCCGCCGACTTTTTCTTGTAGCAGCTCTTTATGATGGAAGCGATATATACATATCTCTCGTTTGTGATGATGGACTCTGCATCGTCATCGAGTTCCTTCTCTGCTGCTGCGATGTCCTTTTCGATGTGATCGATCTTATCCTTTGAAAGGCCGAGCTTTGCTATGACCTTCTCGTCACGCTCGAAGATCTTGATCGCATACCATCTCTGCTTGTCCTCGTTCATGTCGTGGAGAGCGAACTCCTCGATGTGAGCTAATGCATGCTCTACAGGGCCTGAGAAAGAGTGTGCAGGGATCGTCTTGGTGCTCTTTGCAGCCTTGATAGCTTCCTCTGCAGCCTCCATGATGCCCGTGCCCTTGAGAGCGGAGATCGCGACTGCCTTGCAGCCCATCTGCTCTGAAAGCGCATCGAGATTGATCTTGTCACCGTTCTTGTTGACGATGTCGATCATGTTGACAGCCATGACGACCGGGATACCCAGTTCGGTGAGCTGTGTCGTGAGATAGAGGTTGCGCTCGAGGTTTGTACCGTCAACGATGTTGAGGATTACGTCCGGGTTCTCATCGATGAGATAGTTACGCGCAACTACTTCCTCCAATGTATAAGGCGACAGCGAATAGATACCCGGAAGGTCCGTTACCGTTACGCCGTCGTGCTTCTTGAGTTTACCTTCTTTCTTTTCGACAGTAACTCCGGGCCAGTTACCTACGAACTGGTTGGAACCTGTCAGTGCGTTAAAGAGCGTGGTCTTACCGCTGTTCGGGTTACCCGCTAACGCTATCTTGATCTCTGTACTTGCCATTGTATTAATTGTTCCTCCGTTATTATTTCTTCAAAACATCTCCGCTTTTTCGCGTGAGAGTGAGCTGTGACTCCGAGCGTCTTCCGCACAAGCGAAGCGCGGAGGACTAAGCGAGGAGGCACACTCACTCGACTTCAACCATTTCAGCATCCGCTTTACGGAGCGAGAGCTCGTAGCCTCTTACGGTTACTTCAACCGGGTCTCCGAGCGGAGCCACTTTGCGGACGTAGATCTCAACACCTTTTGTAATTCCCATGTCCATGATCCTGCGCTTTACCGCACCCTCACCGGTGAGCTTAGTGACTTTTACGGTCTCTCCCACCTTTACCTGTCTTAATGTCCTCACTTTTCATTCCTCCTAGATCATTATTTTCTTTGCTAATTCTTCACTGACTGCAACGCGGCTCTCCTTGACCTTTACGATCAGGTTCTCGCCGATGGCGCTTACCACGCTGACCTCGCCTCCGACAGTGAAGCCCATATCCTCAAGGTGTTTCTTCACTTCGGGAGTCCCGCCGATCCTTCGGATGATCTGAGGCTCGCCCACTTCTGCATAAACGAGAGGCATCATAATCACACTCCTTGTCTGCTCTGTTAGCTATAGCTAACCCAACGTGTAATAAAAATGGTTAACCATGGCTAACCGCCTACAAGTATAGTTAGCAACACCTAACCCGTCAAGGAAAAATATTTTGATTTTTGAACAAAATGCATTAAAAAGGGGTGATCAGCCTTGTTCGTGGGCCTTTCGCTTCATCTCGTACATGGCTTCGTCCGCCATGCGGAAGTATTCCTCGTTCTCGAGATTATTGCCGGAATCAATTACAACATAACCCACGCTGACGCTGAGCTTAAACGGATTGTTCAGGTCTTCTGATACCCGGCCGGACTTCTCGATTATGCCGTTCTTGATGGCGTCCATGTCAGCAGTCTCATCATACTGTCCGATGATGGCGTACTCGTCGCCGCCGTATCTGACTGCTTTCCAGCCGAAGGGCACTGTGCTCTTGATGACGTTTGCGACGATCCTTATAGCCTTATCGCCCTGAAGGTGGCCGTGCAGGTCGTTGATCTCCTTCATCTTGTTGATGTCGGCAACCATTATGACGGCTTTCTTTTTCGTCTGACGGAGCTCATCAAGGTAAGGAATAACTATCTTCTCGTATCCCAGACGGTTATAAAGACCGGTGAGCTCATCTCTTACTGAGATCTCAGAAAGGATCTTGTTGAGGTTGTCGAGCCTGATGTTCTGCCTGGCCCTCGCAAGACCCGCAGCTATGTGCCTGACAAGAGAATTAAGATAGAAGTCCTTTATTATCTTATTGTGATCCTTGCTCACGAAGTAGCCGAAAGTCTCATCTTCGATATGGAGCGGAACGAACAGATACATGGAAGTCTGCGGTGAATTGCCGTCATAGTTAGGGACCAGATCCTTCACCGGGATCTTATCCATGTCGACCGTAACGCCGTCCTTCATGCCGTAGATAACGCTTATCTCACTGCTGTACCCGGAAGTGAGACATTTGACGTCCCTCTCCGTGGAAATAACAAATTGCTGATCGAGGCAGACGTAGAACTCATCACCTTCATACGGGTGATTCTTCTCCCACATCTTCGCGTAAGATGCGTGAACGTCTTCTATGGTCTTTACATGGGCAACGGCATCGTCGAGTTCTATCAGATGCCAGTCGAAAATGGTCCTTTCGACGGGAACAAGGAAAGCCCTTCTTCTGGCTTCCTTCTGTATCTTAATTCCCTCATCGCCCATGGAGCATCCGCAGCTCTCGCCCTTATCGAACTTGGAATCGTAAACCTTATCACCAAAGTCAGGTGCGCCGTTCATGAGCTCTATAAGGCTGTCCATTGCCTGGTAGCTTCTCTCGTCCCAGCCGCGGTCAACGGATGTCAGGATTGGGGAATAGTGATTGCCGCTCATGAGGTTGTCGTAACCCGTGACCTTAACGTCACCGGGAATGTTGTATCCTGCCTTCTCAAGGACAACGCAGACTGCGAGCGCCATGGAGTCATTCGCGCAGATAAACGCGTCAGGCAGTTTGTCCATCTTTTCGATAACGGCAGGAAGCTGATCTTCAACTATCGCATAGCTCCAGCAGCCGTTAAACTTCTTCGCGGGATCAAAGGCAAGTCCGTGCGCCGCCATGACCTCTTCAACAACCTGCTGTCTCTCCCTGCTGTCTTCATTATCGTCAGGTCCGCTGACCCAGAACACGTCCTTAACGTCATGGACTTCTATCATATGCTCCATGAGTTCTCTCATGCCGTTGGCGTTATCGGTCCTGATGCTGTTGATCCCGTCGAGCTCGAATTCAAGACATATCGAAGGGACTTTGGCCTTCAGGATCTTTTCGCGCAGGATCTGATTCTCGCCCGCGTTATTGAGCGTGTTTCCGAAAAGGAGCACGCCGTCAAAAGCCGAAAGATCCGGGAGATTAAGGATGTTGGTCTCGCCCGCTATGTCTTTTTGCGAGATGTCATAAGAGGTGTAGTCAAGGAAAGTGAACACGTCGACATTATCCGCAGACGCGCGTCTTCTGACGCCTTCAAGCGCGAAGTCAAGGTAGTCATCGTTCCAGCCGTTTGTGAATATGGCTATCTTCTTTTTCATGGCATCCTCCGGGCAGACCGGTCAAAGTATCAGATACTATAATCTTCACACGCGGGCATTATCTTTTCTTTATTATTGTGTAAACAACTTGTAGAAAATCAGATCTGTTCCGCGTTTTCTGCTTCAGATGTCTGAACGGAAACTACCGCCTCCGCTTCTTCCGGAGCCTTCTTTTCCTTCAGCTTCTTGAACTTAAAAACAAGGATGGTAAGAAGCAGCGGGATCAGTATCTGGGCCAAAAGGATCAGCACACAATCCCACCTGAAAGAGGACATGACAAGACCCGTATAGAAAACATCCACGTCCGGCTTCGGGATTATGATGTCGCAGACACGGTATACGACAGTTCCTGTAAAGCTGCCCAGCATCAGATAAGCTGCGAATGTGAAAAAGCCGTACCAGATCATGGGGAAGGCAGGGAACGCGAACAAATACAAGAAGAACAACGATCCGGTGTAAGTTGCGGCTGCTGCCAAAAAATCTGTCAGGAGCCTTAACAGGAGCATTCCCATCTGCTGCGAACTTAGATGTGCTCCGAAGATCAGTCCGAGAACGATCACAAACAGTGCCATCAAAACATAGCAGCAAAGCAGTATTACGCTTCCCGATATCGTTCTCGCGATGACTCCCTGAGATCTTTTCAGGCCCTTTTCCTCGACCTGAAGGATCGATGTCCTCGTGTACTTTTTGCGGTACACGGACAGTATCAGTATGATTCCCATTAACGGAGTGAAAACGGTCTGGATATAATCCTGAATCGCGAAAAAGTATACAAGATCATTCCAGGGATCAGCCTTTGACAAGGCAGTCTCAACGATCACGCTGATGAACAGGAGGGCCGTAAAGATGATGAACCTCTTCTTTTTTACCGTTGTCAGTATTTCTTCTTTAATCAATTCAGTCATAAGGCACCTCACCAGATAAGGATCCTCTGCGAGGGATCCATGTACATTCCGTCACCGGGCTTAATGCCGTACGTCTCAATGAACTCATCAAACTGGAGCATCGTGTAATTGATCCTTAAGTAATCAAGCGGGTGCTCATCGTTTGCAACATCGTCTTTCTGCCTTGCCTTGGTCTCAATGGTGCGCCAGAATGCCGCGTAGCTTCTGAAGAAGAGATCGTAATCAAAGCCTTCAATGTCTTTGCCGATCATGAGGGCGGCCTTGACTCCTTCTGCATCCGCTATTACTTCGCCTGCGACATCACACGCTGAGCTGTACCCGCCGCACCCTTCAAACGGTTCATAACCCGCAAACTGGGACTGTATGCGTTCCTTCATGTCCTGAACAAAGGACATTTCCTCTTTAGTAACGATGTCTGTCTTCTTTCCGTCCGCATCCATCGAGATGTTGTTTACGTCAAATGCGTGTGAGATCTCATGACCCAGGACAGCCACGAAAGAACCGAGTTTCTTTTCGATAGGGGCGCTGTTGTTATACATGGGGTCAACTAAAATGCCCATCTTGATATAGATGGTGTTCTGCATCCTGAAATATGAAGCTCCGACAGTAGTTGTGGAAAGATCGGGGTTATAGATATCCCAGAACGACCTTCCGAGATGAGTCTGGACCATCTCACCGACATGCTCGTACTCTTTTCTCTTTATCTCGCCCATGGCATCAAGGAACGATCCGCCCTCTTCTTTCGTTTTCAGCTTCACATCCGTGAAATCGGCTTTGTTGGACGGCAGCATGACGTTTTCGCCAAGCTTGTTCAGCTTCTCTCGCACCGCCTTCTTGCTCGCGTCTGACAGGTGCTTGTTGGAGTCGATCAGTATCAGGTATTTCTCTTTGATCTGACGGATGAAATCCTTAATCTCTTTATGTGTGGCCTCATCGTAGTAATAGTCGATATATGCCTGGTCAACGGCAGCGGTCAGGGATGTCTGTCCGAGCAGGTAGAAGAAATAGAAATCCTGCTCTCTGTCTATGCGCTGGGCGAACTTGTTTGTACGGTCAAGATTTGAATCCTGATAGAAGTTAAAGGCATCCGTATCCAGGATCAGGATCGACTTCAGGGCAAGGGCGGATTTAAAGTATGCCTTCATGTCCTCGACGTTGTTCTGCTTATAGATGTTCTCAAGCTTATCAAGGAACGCAAATTCGCCCATAAAATTGTCACAGGTCGTGATCTTATAATGGTCGAGCATCTCTTTAAAAGGATACTTGCCGGCCATCTCAAGGACTTCAGCTCTCGTCTTTACAGTCTTAAGATCTGAGATATATGAGTAATCGAGGCTTGCGAGTTTTGATTCAAATCTGAAGCTGCCGGAAATGACTTTTTCGATCTCCTTTTCAGAATAACCGCACCTTTCAAGGAGATAACGAATCTGCTTTTCCCTGGTGTCTTTTTTCTTAAGACCCTCATTGGAAATGGAAATATAGTATTCCTTATTTTCCAGAGTCAGATAAGGCAGCTTTATATCCAGCGCAACTTCACAGTCAAGCGCCTCATTCTCGAAATAGCCGATGTTTACGAGCGCAACGGCAAAAGGGTTCTTGGAGTTGTCGGTCATGTAGGCCGTAACGTCATCCAAGGTCTTGATGCCGTCGATATATCCCAGATACGTTTTCAATGGCTCAACGCCCAATGAATCCTTGTATTTGGTGTCATTGTAAAGACCGTCCATGGCGCGGACCAGCTCGATGTTCTTGTTCTGGAACGACTTGTCCTCGAGCATGGCCCTTTTGTTATGGACGACCGTTTTGTTTGCCTCGCCGAAAGACGAGATGGAATATGTGAAATCCTCTTTCTGTTTGGAAGCCCACTCATAATTGACGGCCGCTGCAAAATCGTCCTTCAGTTCAACCTTAGCCGAATCGCCTAAGGTTTCGAAAAGAGTGTAATCCTTCCAATGAAAATGGTATGTATCACCTGACTGCTGCTGTTCTTTACCCTGCTCCTCACTGCAGCTGCAAAATGACAGCATCAAGGCGGCTGCGAGAACCGCTGCAGCCGGTTTTTTAAGCTTTAACACAAGAATCCCCCCAAAAAGACTAAAAAAGCAATAATTCCTTAGTATCAGGGAGATTATAACATTGTTAAACGGTAATACGCGTTATCGCAAAACCTGATTTTTGAGCCGAAAACTACAACTTTCGGCCGAAAGTTGTAGTTTTTCATGTTTTTTCATCCGTTTGCGATAACTCCGGGCAAATCCGGAGTCATTTTGCGCGATTACAATTCGTCATCAGTTAGTATGAATGTGATAGCAGCAAGGCCGCCCGCGATTATCGCGCATACGGCAAAGATCGTATAAACAGGTGTGATCGTATAAGTAACCTTAACAGCCTTTTCGCCAAGCATTGCGGAAAGATTCTCAAGTGCCTGGATCGCCTTGACCGCACTCTTCATCCTGGTCTCAAGTGTAGATACAACCGATAATGAATAAAAACCGTAAAGAGCAAGTCCGATTCCGGATATAAGGATGACGACTTTCTTCCTTTTGAAGTAGGAGAAGATAACGCCAAGCGCAAACAGTCCGACTATCGTCAGACCCGTGCCCAGATTACTGCTCATGATGGTGTACCTTGTCTGTTCGCGGTCCGAAAAGGTTGCGTACGGAATAAAACAAAGCAGTACGCAAACAGCCGAAAACAAAGTGTACGCAAAATTAAAGATCAAACCTCTATCCCTCATAAAAGATCCTCCTTGGTGTTTTTTATATTTTTGATCTTATTACGTCCAATATAAATCCTTTCTTGCAAGCTCAACGATCACCGTGTAAATGACCGTCTCCTCTTCGGTGAGTCCGCTTGTTATAGGCATTACAGCCGGATCATCTGCAAAAGCATTGCCTTCGATCATGCTGCGCATATTACTCTTGTTGTAAAAAGAAATGTAAGTCTTCGTTCCGTCTTTGTGATTGGTGCCCCTGCTGAGGATCTCCCCCTGAACCAGCTGGTTGTAATGCATCGAGCCAAGATAGACGATCCTGAAATGCTGATCGATAAGCAGCTTCTTAAGCTTCTGGATATCCTGATCGTTAAATGAAAGCGTGCCGTCAAGATCATCGAGGATCAAGACGTGATAGGCTTTGTCTGAATAAAGATTCAAAGCCAGTCCCTGATCGTTAAGTGCATTGACTCTTCTTGCCTTGAGATTTTCGGGACCGATGGGATCCTTTTTGTAAAAGATCAGATCCACATTCCTCTGATTGAACTGTTCGGCATATTTCAGCATGCCCTGCCTTTGTGCCTCTTCATTCATGGCTTTATTGCCGCCTAACGAAAGCGCAAACAGCACTACGATCAACGGAATTATCGCCATGCATGCAACAGCAATGATAATTCTGGTGGGCAAAAACTTGTTTCCCATTTTGTATCTATCCCCTTAAACCTTATCCCAGATATTCCTTCTCGTATTCCCCGAGCGGAACAGGCCTGCTAAAATAATACCCCTGAATCACGTCGCAGCCAAGTACTTTTAGTTCTTCGATCTGAGGTCTCGTCTCTGCGCCTTCCGCAAGACAAATAAATCCAAGCTCTTTGGCAAGCGAAATAATGTGCCTTATTACCGCGATGTCCTGCATCTGTTCTTTGTCGGTTCCGAGTTTGTCGACGAAGCTCTTGTCGATCTTCAGTGTGTCGAGCGGCATCTGCGTCAGGAGCGAGAATGATGAATATCCTGTTCCGAAGTCGTCCATGGAGATACGGAAGCCCTCGTTCCTGAGCTCATTCAGAACACGGATCATCTGATCGGTATTGTCGTACGAAGCGCTCTCCGTGAGCTCGAAATCGATAAGGTCATGATATACGCCGTATGAGTCAACGATCTCGGTCAGGTGCTTCACGAGATTCGTGTCATAAAGGCGGTCACGCGATAAGTTGACCGACACGGGATAGAGCATCTTTCCTTCTCTTCTCCACTTCTCAAAAGCACCGCAGACTTTATGCAGGACGATGTCATCGATCTTTCCGATCGAGCCGTCCTTTTCAAAGAACGGGATGAACCTTCCGGGGCCCAGGAACTCCTTATGCTTATAGTTCCATCTGATCAGGGCTTCCGCGCCCTTGACCTTCTCGGTCTTTATGTCAAACTTCGGCTGCATGTAAACGACAAACTCATCGTTTTCGATCGCCGTGTCGAGATAAGCTTTTATGTAATTGCTCCACACACTGTCGCTGTACATCTTCTCGGTGTAGACGACGATGTCAGTCTTGTTGTGGTTTACACCCATTTTCTGCGCGAGCTTGCCCGCATCTGCGACACGGTTGCCCAGAAGCATCGCCATCTTCATCGGCACAAAGCCGCACCTGTAAAAGATCTTATAGTTCGGATCATCTTTCAGATGCGAGATGCCTTCAAAGAAATCTCCGAGCTTTTTTACGGCCTCTTCTTCGGGCATGTCCTTTATGATCATCGCGAAGTTGTCGTTGTGACACCTTGCGCTCGCGTAAACAAAATCAGCCTCTTTCATGGCTTTTACAACATTGCACAGCACCTCGTTTGCCGCGATGTGTCCGTACACCTCGTTAATGACCCTGAAAGCCTTTATGTCGAAATGGACAAACGCATAATCCTGAATGCCGCTGTCCGCGGGCATTTCAAGAAACGGCACCAGATGATACCAGTTGTGATGGCCTGTGATCGGATCGAAAAGCGCCACTTTGTAAAGCGTCTCCTTGTCCATGGCATCGATGTCGCTGCTTATGATCGCGCGCGCCATGTCATCCACGAGCTCGCACTCATATAAGATCCTGATCTTCCTGCCGTCAGAGAAAATGCCTATCACGTCAGGAGAACTTTTTATCGTGAGATTGCTGTACACCCTGTGGGCATCGTCAGCCATGGAAATCTCGGTTATGGTATTTCTTATGTATTCAATATCCGGCTTTATGTCGTTATCAAGCTCGATGGAATAGAAATAGGCCTCGTCGATCTCAACAGATTCAAGGCTCTGCGGATACTCGATCCTGTCATCGTCTTTCCTGTACTCAATGCCAATGACCGGTCCTTGTACCTCGCTCAAAAAGAAAACGCCGGGGTAATCGTATGTTCCGAAAGCATTGGTAAGACGGGCTATCTCTTCTTTTACGCTGCCTTTGTAAAACGCATCAATATCATCATCGGACGCAGGCACATAGTAAAGCACCCTCTTGGGTTTATAGAGCTGGTTAAGTTTGTTTATAAACATAATCTATACCCTCTGCCCGATCATTTTCCTGTATTATACTATGCAGAGATTAAGTTTTTAAGGAGATATGCCATGCCACACGTAGAGATCAAATGCTATCCTGGAAGATCCGAAGAGATTAAAGCAAAATGCGCAGAAGAGGTCACCAAGGCCATCGCCGCAACAATGGGATGCGATGAATCAAGCGTTTCCATCGCTATCAAAGAGATCGAAAAGGACGACTGGAAATCCAAAGTCTGGGACACCCAGATCGCACCCGATATGGACGGCCTTTACAAGAAACCGGGCTACACCTGCTGATATTATCTTCAGATTCAGTCAATTAATAAGGGCGGCGTCACATGAGCCGCCCTTCGTTTATCCGATCGGCTCGAAATCCGCAGCTCCGTGCTTGCAGAGCGGGCAGACGTAATCGTCCGGCAGCTCGTCGCCTTCATAGACATAACCGCAGACCTTGCAGACATAACCCTTCTTGCCTTCAGTTTCAGGCTTCGGCTTGACGTTGTTCTGATAGTAGGTGTAGGTCATCGTCTCCTTCTTGGTGATAACGCGCGACTCCACGATCGAGCAGATAAACAGTCCGTGCGTATCAAGGTCGACGTAGTCTTCAACCTTGAGCGAGAAGAAAGCGTTGATGTACTGCGGCAGGAACCTGAGGCCGTTGTCTGATCTCATCTCCTCAATGCCTTCAAACTTATCAACAGATCTTCCCGATCTGAATCCGAAGTTCTCAAAAACCGAGAACGGTGCATCAGTCGACAGGCAGTTAACGTTCATTTTGCCGGTCTGCTGAATAACGTGATGCGAATAGTTCTCCTTATTTATCGCAACGGCGATCCTGTTGGGTGTATTCGTAACCTGAGTGACGGTGTTAACGATGAGGCCGTTATCCTTCTTGCCGTCGTTAGATGTGACAACATAAAGTCCGTAACCGATATTGAAAAGAGCACGCATGTCATTCTTGTCCGCGGTCTCTGATTTTCTCGCCTTGTACTCAGCGCAGAACTCCTCAGCCAGCGCCTCAAGTTTAGCGCTGCTCTCTTCATTGAGCGCGGATCTGATGCTGACCGTATTCTCGGCGAACGTGCAGTTCTTGCAGTTCTCGAGCATGGACTTCATTGTTTTTGCTGCGGTCGGCGCCCACGAACCGTTCTCGATGATGCCGATCTTATGGTTCTGGAAATTGCGCTCCGTCAGGTGATGGATGAACTCTCTCATGAACGGGAAGATGCCTGCGTTGTATGTCGTAGTCGCGAGGATGATCTTGCCGTATCTGAAAGCATCTTCAACAGCCTCAGCCATGTCGCAGCGCGCGAGGTCATTTACGACGACCTTGGGGCAACCCTTGTTCTGCAGCATCTCTGCGAGCTTTAATACTGCCGCCTTCGTGTTGCCGTAAACGGAAGTGTAAGCGATGACGATACCCTCTGTCTCCTGCTGGTATGTCGACCATGTCTGGTACAGACCGATGTAATAGCCGAGATTCTCTGAAAGAACGGGGCCGTGGAGCGGGCAAATGATCTGGATATCAAGGTTTGCGGCCTTCTTGAGGACTGCCTGAACCTGTGCGCCGTACTTTCCGACGATGCCGATATAGTATCTTCTGGCTTCGCATGCCCAGTCTTCTTCAACGTCCAATGCACCGAACTTGCCGAAACCGTCAGCCGAGAAGAGCACCTTGTCCGTTGAATCGTAAGTCATAAGAACTTCCGGCCAGTGGACCATCGGCGCACCTACGAAGTTTAAGACATGCTTTCCGAGCTCGAGCGTGGAGCCCTCGCCGACTACGATCTGGCGGTCTTCAAACGCGGTTCCGAAAAAGTTCTTCATCATGACAAAAGCCTTGTCGGAAGCAACGATCTTTGCCTCAGGATAAGCCTTTGCGAAGTTCATGATGTTCGCGGAGTGGTCAGGCTCCATGTGCTGGACGACCAGATAATCGGGCTTTCTGCCGTCCAAGGCCTTCTCAAGATTGTCGAGCCACTCATGGGTGAAGTTCTTATCGACCGTGTCCATGATGGCGATCTTCTCGTCTTTGATGACATAAGAGTTATATGCCATTCCGTTCGGAACGACATACTGTCCCTCAAACAGATCTATCTTATGGTCATTGACTCCAACGTAAATAATGTCATTCGTAATCTGCATAATAATCTCCTTTGCCTGAAGGTTTTTCCGTACACTCAAACTTTAACAATTTCCGGGGCGCATAACAACCGCGAAAACGGTCTTGCCCTCTTAACCATCCGCGCGTTTATCTGCTTGCCCGGTATACCGGATCGTTTCTGTGCTGTTCGAACCAGTGTTCAATAAAACCCCTTACCATGCTTGTCTCATAATAAATACTGTCACGGCGATAGTAGTTGAACGGGCCGTAGCCGATAAGGTCGTCCACCAATATCATGTTCTCGAAGATAACGGTCCACTTGTACCCTGCAAAAAGCACCTTGTCGCCGCGCTTAAAGCCTTTGAAATCACCGGTCACTGCAGGTGAGATCCCGTACCTGTGTTCCTTGATGCCGCAATATACGATTTCGTTTGGCTGCATTACCTGCGTATCTATCAGACCGGGCATCGGGTCCCTTATCCACCATGGCACCGGCTTCTGCTGAAAATTAATGAAATTCTTGCAGGAAAGCGCCTCCTTTTCGCTCAGGAGCGTAATGCCCTGAAGCCGGGCATTTACCTGAAGATCCGGGCGGTCCTGAGTGATTTTAAAACGCCCCGGTATCAACTTGAACATTTCGTGGTCCGGCCTGGGAAACCTGCAGTAAGACGTCTTTCCCTTGCCATCACCGCGCAAGCGCAGCTTCTCTTCAAGCGTCATGTAAGCAAACGGAACAAAACAAAGACTCTTATAGGTTTTATCGTAAAGGATCTTGTATGTGAAATGCTTGTTTTGCGCTTCGAATTTCTTCTCGACGAACCCGAGCATTTTCAAAAAGGTTTCCTCGTTCAGAGCATGGATCCTGTTGAATCTGTCGCAGCTTATGTAACCGTTACCTTTGACAAAATACCCGTAAAACTCCATGTCCGGCTCAATCTGTTTATCGTACTTAAGCTTGTAATGGACGTGAACGTTGTGATAGTGCGAAAAAGGCTTCATCTTAAGCTCTTCCGGGCTGTGGGTAACACAGATGTTTTCGTCGATATTGTACTCAAGACCGCGGTTAAGGTACTCAAAAAACCTTTGAGCAACCTTATCCGCAACGTCGTCAGGTATTATGTTTGCACTGCCTGAAAAAACCATGCATTATCCCTCATTTGTGAATATGAAACAGCACGTGCTCATCCGTGTATCCGATCTTCTTATAGAACTCGTTGCCGCCGCCGGTCATGCGCTCGGCGCCCAAAGGACGGAGCACCGCATCGTGCCTGGAAAGCGCCGCTGCGGCAAGGCCTTTGTGCTGATGAGAGGGTACCGTGCAGAGCGGCTCCATGTAGGCAAGGCGGTTCTTAGCGACCCACCACATACCCGAAAAGCAGACGTACTCATCGTTCTCATCCGCGATTATGACATTGTACTGATATGTGCTGTGAGGCGAAGGTGCGACCGTTGCGCCGTACACATTCTGATACTGCTCGTGAGGACTGATGCCGCCGTTTTTAACGGGCGTCTCCCAATTGACGAACGGCCCGAACTCCTCGCTGTTAAAGCCTTCCCAGAGGCATTTCGCGATCTTGAGCGGATCGGACTTCTCAGATTCGACAAAGTGATAGCCCTCAGGAAGCTTATAGTCCAGCTTGCCCTTTCTGAAATCGAAGACCCATTCCTTCTCCTCATAACAAGCCTTGTATCCGCGCTTTGTGACCTCCTCGATCAGCGCAGTCTGCGTGCTGAAAAGCTTGAACTGCTTTTTCTCGAAATCAGGAAAGCCTTTCTCAGCGTAATCGATCATCTCTTTAGCAAGGAATTCATATCCGGGTTTCAACACAAAATAGATATCCGAGACAGGCTGCTCATAAAACACGAACGCCACGGGCTCATCGCCGTCGAGCCAGAAACGGTCAAGCCTAATGTAATCCTTGTCCATCCAGGGCGACGTGACCGCATATTCAAAAAACGGTGCCGCCGGCCCGTTGCTCTCATCGTGGTTATATACATCGGTCATCAGTTTCCAGACCAGCTCTATGTCAGTCAGAAGTTGGAACTGTTTAGTGCGGATGTTCATAGACGTCTCCTTTAGGCGCTAATGGATACATTATATGCTATCAGGCTGGACTTATCCCCTGTAAGTTCCTCTGTTTTGTCCAAAAGAGAGGAGGTAATGGGGGATAAAAGGCAAAACCATTGTTTATCCCCCGTAAGCTCCTCCGTTTTAACCAAAAGAGAGGAGGTAACAGGGGACGGAACGAAAAACACTGTTTCACCAAGCTGCTTTTGCCGGTAATTGTCGGTATTTGTCGGTATTTGTCGGTATCATTCGGGCCATCTACCTCGTACAATTTCTATATGGATTTGTCTTCATATAGTGACCTCTATATCATTACCGAATGCCATAGATTAAATGACATTTCGAAAAACATGCCCAGATATAAAGGCGGCATGCATAAAGGAATGCAGCTCGTACGTGAATATTCAGGTAACGGCAGTGAAAGGATAAGAAAAGAGGTTCACGAAAACGGCCGCGACTTCCCTTCAATGCTCGAAAAACTCGATCAGTTCAATAAACTCACCGAGCGCAAAAAGCTGTTTGATGCCGAACTTCACCGACGCCGTTTAACTATACCTGCTGATTTCAAGATGTGCCGGGATAGCTCACCGTTTAACATCGATGCCTGGAAGCAGTTTGTTCCCTGTTCGAACAATTACGAGAACAAAAAACAGTATATCGACCCTTACGGTTTCAATGTCAAATCCAGGAGCGAAATGCTTGTGGGCAACGCACTGAAAGACCTCGGGCTCGAAGCAAAATATGAGCCGCTGCTAATTCTCAGGGGCGGCCGTAAAAAGACACCGGATTATTCGTTCCCGGTCCCCGTCATAGACCGGTGCTTCTTCATTGAATTCGTTGGAATGGCCGATGATGGTAACTATATTGATTCCAATTACGGAAAGATCGATGAATACATGCGCAACGGAATCCTTCCGAACCGCGACTTGATCCTGATCTGCGGAACCGAAAACTGGCTCCCTTCACTGGAAACCATGAAGATCCTGATCGCGTCATTCATCAACAGCGCAGTATTCAGTGTGTACGAAAAGGCTGATCAGTGCACCAAACAAAACCGCCCCGCATAGCGCAGGGCGGCGTGAATAAAGTCTGAAATCAGAAGATTACAGCGTCACTGTTGCTACAAACTTATCGTCCTCGCTCTTAACATCGAGCTTATACCCAAGCATCGTAAGGTTGTTGTCTGCGATCGCAAGGCCAAGACCGGTTCCTGAATTCTCACGGGATTCGCTGCCCTTGGCAAACGGCTGTTTCATTGCTTCGGCGTTCTCGACCGCAGCGGCTGCAACATTGGATATCACGATCTTGCTGCTGTCACAGGTTACAGAGATCTCAGTTCTCTCCTTCGCATACAATGCGGCGTTGTTGATGAGGTTTCCCAAGGCCTGTTTGATCAGTTCCCTGTCGGTATTTAACGTTACGCTCTTCTTATCGTAATTGGTCTTAAGACCGCGCTTTGTCAGAACGGGTTCATTCTCGGTTAAGATCTCCTGTATCATTTCCCCGATATCAACATCCGCTTTCGTGACCGCTAAGGACTCGTTTTCCGACCTCGAAAAATCGAGCATACCATTGACCATCTTGTTCATCTGCCAGATCTTCTCGGACAGCTTTGAAACATAGAAAGACTGCTTGTCGGAGCCGATGTTGTTCTCGAGATTCTCAACGTAGGTGGCTGCGGCTGCAAGAGGAGTCTTGAGATCGTGCGCCATTGCATCTGTCATCTTGCGCCTGTATTCGAATATCTCGAAATTTCTTTTCTTTGTGTTGTACGTGATCGTTGCGGGGAGCAGCGCGAAGACCAGAGAAGCGACGATTATAAGGCCGATCGCGATCGTGATCTCTTTTTGGTATGACTCATCAAAGCTGTTGAGCTCCATCTTGGTGGTCTTTACACATATAGTAACGTCATACGGGTTATAGGCATCCTCTTTTATAGTATAGTCTGCATCACTGTCCTGACCGTCAAATCCGCCTACTGTTCCGAGGCAGACATTGGATTCACATTTCAGATAAGTATAACCATCCGGAATCTTGCTGCTGTCAATGCTGAAGTTTACCATGACACCGGTGCTGACCGGGACGCTTGATATGACCGTTCCGTTATTATGTTCGTCTTTCTGCACGGATTGCTTCCATTCAATGATCTCACAGGCAACCGGGATAAACTTGTTGTTATAACGGTCAACATAAGCTTCTCTGCATGCGAATGATATCCTTTTTTCACTTTTAAAGATCCTGGCATTAGAAACGAACAGATCCGGAACTGACAGGTACTTCAACACTTCCGGAGTGTTGAAGTTCTCCAGATAACTCTTGTCGGCAATTTCATAGGTCCGGTAATCATCGTCAGCCAAATATGTCATTACCGCAGTCTTTGATGAATCAGCGATCAGTTCCTGATCGAAATAGACCCTGACCCTCTGTCCGGTAAACAGATAGTGTTCCAATACTTTCTTTCTGATATCCGTTATATCCGTTCTTGTTAAGTCCTTTTTGTTCCATATCGGAACTAAGGAAGAGTCGAGACTGTTCTCATAGTTTACTTTCCAGAATATCGATTGCCCGGAATAAGAACTCATGGCATTTGCACGCACGATCACACCCGTCAGGATGAGAAACGCTGCTACCAGCAGCAAGCTTACCAGATACTGGATCAGGAAACTCGGTTTCTTTATTGTTTTACGCCCTTTCATGGTCATTTTCCTTCCGTCAGCTTATAGCCTTTTCCGAAGACCGTTTTGATCTGCGAAGACGCTTCACCGAGGCTCGGCCTGAGCCTTCTGATGGTGCCGTCGACGACTCTGTCGCTGACGTCCAGGTTATCGCCCCACACGTGATCCAAAATGTTGCCGCGCGTGAGTATCGTATCCTTGTTGGCGAGCAAGTAATAAAGAAGCGCATACTCCTTTGCCTGCAGTTCGACTTCGCGTCCGTTTACGGTTACTTCCATTGTCCTTTTGTTAAGTGATATGGCTCCGCATTTGAGAACATCTTCTGACGCGATGCTCTTCGCGCGCTTGAGAAGCGCGAGGCTCTTGGCGTAAAGGTGGCGCATTACAAAAGGCTTTACGACATAGTCGTCACACCCGAGTTCATACCCCCTTAAGATGCTGCTCTCGGAACCAAGCGCCGTGAGAAGTATTATCGGGCAGTCACTCTTTTTTCGTGCCGCCTTGCAGATATCAAATCCCGACGCTCCGGGAAGCATAATATCCAAGATCATGAGGTCGAAGTCTTCTTTGGCAACCTTATCCATGGCTTCGCTGCCGTCGCTGCAGCGGGTTACCTCGAGTAAGTCTTTGCCTTCCTCTAGAAAAAAGTCGCAGACGTTATCAAGGATCTCCTGCATGTCTTCAACTATCAGAATCCTGTATGACATTAATCCTTCCTCCGTGCTGTCATCATAAAGGACAATTGTGCCAAACTTATGTCATCAAAGACTTTTCGTAAAACAGGAAACAGGTTCAGATGTCCGAAAAGAAATTCAGTCCCTTTTCGTAGGCCTTTTCGAGATTGCTGTCCCAGTTAGCCTCACGCATGGGGTTCTCCCTGGAAGTGCTGTCAAACACAACGAATTCGGTCTTTTTGGTGCGCTCGAAAAGCCTGTCGCCAAACATGACCTTCTTCATGCTGTCCAGAAGGCCGAAACTTTCGAGCCTTTCAATGGGGTTGCCCGCAGAAACTAGGATCATGGCCTTTTCCATCATCTTCATGGTCTTATCTCCGTACGCGAATCCGTAAGTCCAGACCCTGTCAAACCAGCCGACGAGTTTTGCCGGGGCTTCGGTCCAGAAGACGGGATAGATAAAGGCTATGGCATCGGCAGAATTGATCTTCTCCTGCTCGGCTTTGACATCTTCTGCCACATCGGGAGTATTCCTGTAGTTGGCGTCCCTTAAGTATTCCTCTTCGGAGATATCCGTCTTGAAACCCATGGCATACAGGTCCGAAAGGACGAATTCATTTCCCGAATCGGTTATGCCCTTGATGAAAGCGTCGCGCAGATGCCTCGTGAGGGAATCCTCCGACGGGTGACAGTATACGATAAAGACTTTCATGATCCAGATACCCCTTGCGTTATTAACAGAATTATAATATACGCGCCCGAAATAAGTTATAGTTGGAAATGGAATAATGCTTTAGTCGGTGCTCTCATATATTAAATCTTTTTTAGAATTTGCAGAGGGGCACTTCGGATCATGAGTAGTCAAAAAGGCTTATTTGCTCATATCAGAAGATATATCTATGATTCTTCGGTAGATCTCCAGGAGCGTACATTTATGCTCTATTCCAGAGCTGTGCTCGTTGCGCTCTTCCTGGCCGTTCCCGCAGGACTGATAATGAGAGAACCCCTCTCGGCCACCATCTCAACCTTGGTCGGCGCAATATTCTTCACCCTGTATGTCCTTTTCGCATTCAAGAAAAAGCACATCAGATCTGCCAAGATCGTGGCTTTCACCGAGAACGCAGGCATCTCCGTAAAGAGCACCACCGAGGTTAAGATCGATGTCGACGAGATCTATGTAGCTCTGTCAGGCGACCAGGTTGCTCTTACTAATATCCGTGTTTCTTCAGACTCTGAATCTTAATCCTTAAAGATCCATCTGAGCAGGCGCTTTGATGTATACAGAGCTGCCATTTTATCTACATCATTTTCTTCATCGGAAGAAGACCTCGTAGTCATGCATGAGAACGTATCATTCTTTACCATCTCAAACTTTGACTGGAAATCTATGTACTCCTCAACACTGGGAGCCTTGTCGATGGTAACCGACTCATTAAACGTGTACGACCTTATCTTGGCCTTAAGTACAGGCATAATGTACGGCAGTCCGAAACATGCCGAACATAACCAGACAACCAGGAAGAAACCTAAGAACAACTGGTAATCGAAAAGTTCCAGACCCTCTTTGACGTGTTCTCCCTGCATATAGCCGTAGATCATCCAGATAGACATGAATATGGGAATGACCGAAGTAAACGCCAGATAGCGGCCCAGCCATTTATGTGATTTAAAGATCGCGTGCATATAAACGCGGGATTTCTTTATGGGCAGGTTTCCGGATGCCTCTCCGGTCTGGCCGTTTACGGCAATGCCGTAGTTGAGCCCTTTATACTTAACGTTAAGAAACCATACCGGCAGCAACGCATAGAGCTGACTGAAATTCTCGGCATATGAACCCGTCGAACTGACGCTGACTTCGTTATATTCATGAGTCGTAAAGTGCTTCACCGCACCAGCCGCATACATGTCTATCCGGATCTTTATTATGTCCAGCATGTCCAGCGCAGACTGGTCATAACGCTGGGCATAGAAGCCCGGAAGATACATGTCGTTATAGGGCCTGAGTTCCGAATAATCGAAAGGCTCGATAGCTTCCATCAGCAGGTTGGATATCTTTTTGCAGCCGTCAAACGGAACTTTTCTTACCTGGAATTTTATATCCCTGTCAATGAAGAAATTCGCGGCCGTTCCCATGTCAAAGATCTTTCCTGAACCTCCGACCGCTGCGTGGCAGTCCGCATCGATAAGCCAGAACGGGACATAGTAACCGGTGATCTTTGACAGAGTCGCATCGGATAAGAATTGCTTCGGAATGCCCTTATTGGTCTTCGCCCATGCCTTGAAATTCGCGATTGCCTCTTCCTTGCTGACCTTGAAAGGAATGATGAGGTCCGGCCTGAAACTCTTTGAGAGGCGCTTCTTTATCAGCGTAGGCGAACCGCAGAATCCGCAGAACGTCGCGGCAGTATTGTAATCGGTAACCAGCGCGGCACCGCAGGAATCGCAGATGAACTCCTGCTTGTTCTCTTCCTCTTCTCCGGCCTCACTTATGTCGCGGTTCTCAAAGCGTCCTGAAGGCGCGAGCGTATCAGGCTCATAAAGTCCGCCGCACGATCCGCAGACAAGTTTGCCTATCTTCTCGTTAAAGAAGATGTTCGCGGCGCAGTTCGGACACTTGACCGACTTCGTTGATATAAAGCTGTCAAACTCATCATTCGGATCAGTAAACATAGATCAATCGCCGCCTGTACTTACTGTTCATTCCCGAGCTTCTCGTAATAATTTCCCTCATCTCTCTTCTGCGCACTCAGAGTAGCAAAGAACGAGACAATGTATATGATGAAGAACGCGACTACTGCAGCGATGCCTATCATAGTGAAAAGGTATCCCTTGTGTAGCACATTAGCAGCAACGATACACGCGATGAAAAGCACGAGGAAAGTGATGAGTTTTGCGATCGAAAGCGGCCTGTGGCAGTTGCCCCTGCCGTTTGTTCCGCTCGCAGCCACGTTATAGATCTTGCCGCCGTATTTGCAGCCAGAGAGCCACACCGGGGCAAGAACATACTTAAAGTTTGTGTTATAGAACTCGGTGGAATACCGGACATTAGAACTGCAGTCCGCACCCGCGTTACTTTCACAGGCTTTCAGGATGTCCTTTTTAAGGCTGACCATCCTTACGTAGTCCCACGCTTCCTGAACGCCTATCGTAGGCATCTCGGCAGACATACCAGAAAGCATCTCGGGCTCATAGGGAATGAGCTCGGAGTTGCTGAAGCCCGTTACCGAATTAAGGAGTTGGTCGCTGAAGAACTTCCTGCTTCCGCAGACTCTCTGGCCGCCGAAATGCCTTTCGACGATTCCGGTCCTCTGCTCCCAACGTGTCCTGGCGCTGTCGCCGCTTCCAACGGTATATCCGAATCTGCCGGTGTATGTCGTTACGGAATCAGTTTCAAAAGTCCAATAGGGAACATAAACGGGCGTGAGGTTCGATAAAACCTTTCCTCTCCTGAACTTCTCGGGCGACCAGAAAGCGAACTTGTTCCACCTGTAAAACCTCTTCGTGATCGGTTCTTTAGGGATCTTGAACGGGATTATCGCATTGGGCGCAAGGCCGCAGTTTGCTTCTTCAGCGGAAAGGACCACTGCCGATCCGCAGAAAGGGCACATTCCTGACATCTGTTCCATGTCGCAGAGAAGATTTGCTCCGCAACTCTTGCAGGCCAGAAGCTTTCTGGAAACACCCCATTTGGAACCTGCCGCAGCGATGGCGGCGTTAAAGTCGGTCCCTCCGACGAGGATGCCTTCCTCAGGCCTGTGAAGCTGCTTTAATGTTCCGCAGTGCTCACAGAAAAGGCCGTATCTGGCAACATCGTAAATAAGCGTTCCGCCGCAGTTTGCACACTTCATGATCCGATTCCCCTGTCTATCCCTTACCAATCCTGTCCCCGTTTGTCTCCGGGGCTTATTACCGGTTATATTTTAGCATTGATGATTAAAGCACACCACGTTCACGTTTCGTGTCACGAGTTTTGCCGATTTCGTGACACTTTTCAGCAAATCAACCTCATATTGTCATTTTGTGTCACTTTATCGGCTGATTTCGTGACACCATCGAAAAGTGCCCCGCCTCCGCTGCCCATCACAAAAAGGGGCGGGCATTTAGCCCTCCCCCGTAAGTTCTATCGTCGCTATCTCCCTGGTCGGCCAGAACGCGCACAGGTGCAGCCGGGTGATCTTCCCCGAAAGCGGCCTGAATCCTTTGACTACCGTGGGCAGCGCTGACTGCACCACTTCCGGCTCGTCGATGATGATCGTCGTGTGCGGGGTCCACGCAAACTCCTGTGGAAGCCCGGTGTCACACGCTTCGTGGAGCTTTTCGAGCGCCTCGTTCCTGTCCGGTGCCGCGAAAAGTATCTCCCCGCCCGCAAACACCCCGATGTGGCTGATGGAAACCTGCACGGGGCCGCAAAGCGAAGCGGCCTTTTTCATCGCCTCGAGTGCCTCGGCTTCCTTTTCAACCAGGAAAGTGGACATGCTTATGTGGTATGGCAGATGCTTTGTCTGCCTGCCCGAAAAGCCTTCTTTTGCGAGTTCTTCATATATTCCGCCGAGTGCCTTCTGGGTCTCATCGTCCCAGTCGGCCATCAGCACTATTATCTGTTCAGCCATTATTCTTCCTTTCCATGCTCTTCTTGTACGGATTGTTGTCGCTCCCGTCAAAGCCCGGCAGCAGATACTTGTCCGGCATGTACTTGTGCACGTTTACGTCGAGGGCATAGTTGCAGAAAACGACGCAGCAGTACGTGATCTTCGTGTTGCCGCTGCCCGCACTGCCCTCGGGGATCATGGCGTAAACAAAGCCGAAATACTCGTCTGAATCCATCGCTATTATGTCATATCCCTCGGGCTCGCCTGTAACCGTGTAGATACCCTTGTAATCGTCAACGCCGATCTTTTTGAGGCGCGAGATCTCGGCCTCATAACCTGAGCCGTAGTCCAGGGTCATGTAGCAGATGTACTGGGAGTCCCAGGGGTTGTAATACATTATCTGGAATTCGGTCGCGGGCACTTCTATCTTCTGAGGGAAAACATCAAACATCGGTCTGGTGCCCATTGAGTATTCATTGTTTTCCCCTGCCGGTTTGACGTTGTGGATATATGTGTTGTAATCGGCGGGGTCATGGGTGACCTTGATGGGCGATAGCGCGAACGAGGCGCCAAAAAACGCCACTATCAGGCCGCCCATAATGAGATAGTGTGTGCCTGCCGCCATGGCGATTATCGTGATTATCTTGACCGCTTTTACAGCTTTTCTGTGCTTGGAGATCCGCTGCAAAAGTCCCGTTACATAAAGCGTTGTCACGCACATCACGATGAAGACCGCAAATGTGGCGAACATCGCGCCCGAGCGCCTCAAGTCAGGTTCATACGATAGTCCCTGGAGTACCATTGCAAGGAGTGATAAGAACACTCCCGCAATGCTCGCCACCTGTATGAATCTTAAAAGATTGCTCTTTTCGTTGCCTGCATAGACCGCCATCTTACCGGCGACCTCTCTTGTCTCGTTATCCATCATCTCGCTTTTCCTTTCCCCGTCTATGATCTCCCTTACATCGACATCATAGAAATCGGCTATCTCGACCAGTAATGAGATATCGGGAAGATTGCTGCCTGTCTCCCATCTTGAGACAGATCTGTTGCTGACATTGAAATGTTTTGCCAGCTGTTCCTGGGTAAGTCCTTTCTCATTACGAAGGGTCTTCAAAAATTGTCCTGTCTTTTTCTGATCCAAGGGTGGCGCCTCCTTTCGAACGGGTTCAGGATAAGATGTCCGGCGGGAAAATAACACGACACAAAGCGAGAATTGCCGTATTACGTGGTATTGGACATATCTTGTCTAACGGATATTATACTACCTTTCACATTTGAACTTCTTTGTCGGCGACGGCTTCCGAGAAGGTCCTGTCGTGCTCGACAAAGAGCATTGTAACATTGTTACACTTGACCAGACGCTCGATCTCCTGCCTCAGATAGACGTCTATGTAGTTCAGCGGCTCGTCCCATAGGTAGAGGTCTGCGTGCTCGCAAAGAGAGAGGGCTATCATGACGAATTTCTTCTGCCCCAGCGAAAGGGCGGACACGTCACGGTAGAGCATTTCCTTCGTGAAACCCATCTTAATCAGGATCGTCGAAAAGATAGTCCTGTCGCATCCGCGTTCTGTCGCGATGTCGTAGAGGGAACCTTGAAGGGAAGATGTGTCCTGACCGACATAAGAGATCTTCAGGTCATTCGCGATGTAGATATCTCCCTCCGCAGTTATTCCTTCATCTTCTCCAAAGCCTGCAAGATACTTGATGAGAGTGCTCTTGCCGCAGCCGTTTTTGCCCTGCAAAGAGATCTTGCTCCCTCTGTCCACGGTAAGCGAAAATCCCGTGACAACAGGCTCACCGTAGCGCTTTAGTGTAATGTCCTTAAGGATGATAGGCGTCTTGTTGTGGTGCTCGGTGCCCGTGAGCTTAAGCGTTTCAGTCCGTTCAAGGTCTTTCAGAAGACTCTGTTTTTCATCGAGTTTACGTTCGTTGCGCCTTTCCAGATTCTTGGCGGCAGACATGAGCTTTCTTGCTTTTTCTGCTTCATAAGCTCTCCTGAAATGGTCCTCTGCGACCTTTGAGGGAGCTTTGCTGCGGTTCTTGTATCCCTCAGCCTTGGAAGACCACTGCGCGTTTTTCTTCATTGCGGCATCGATGGAGCTCATTTCTTTCTTTAGTTGGTCGTTTCTGGCTTTTTCGCTTTCCATGCGCTGTTCGTTGTTTTCCCACCACACAGAATATGTCGCGCCGACAAGTTCCAAGCCTGTCTTCGTGATAACCAGTGTGTGGTCCGTGCAGCGGTCAAGGAAGGCACGGTCGTGTGATATCAGGATGAAGCCTTCTTTTGACGCGAGATAATCGGCGACGGCTTCACGGCCCTGCCTGTCAAGGTGGTTCGTAGGCTCGTCGATAAGAGGGTAGATGCCGTCTGATGCAAAGAGGTTTGCAAGCATCAGTTTGGTGCGCTCTCCGCCTGATAAAGTGTCCATCGGACGCCACATTATGTCGGGGTCGGCCCCCATGAGATTAAGCTCTTTTCTGACTCTCCATTCCTCGTTTTCCGGAAGTTCATCCATAGGGAAGATAACCGTCTCAGGCACTCCCGTGATGGTTCCTCCGTAGGGGAGTTCTCCTCGCAGGAGTTTAAAGAACGTGGTCTTGCCCCGGCCGTTTCTTCCTGCCAGAGCAAGCTTCCAGGAAGTATCTAAAACGATAGAGACATCGTCAAACAGGACCTTTTCAGAACCGTCATATCCGAATGTTAAGTTGTTGATGTTTATTATTGGCATATTGATTCCTTTCGGGGGATCCTCAGCCGGATAAATCAAAAGCCGCGTCACAAGGAAGCGGCGCGGCTAAATAAAAGCAATATAAATGAACACACAAAAAGACTTATCCGCGAGGCAGTTTATTAACTTCAGCAGATCGTCTTTCTCATTGGTGTTCCTCCGTTTTTCAAGTTTTCTGCCGTGATAATACAGCACCGGCTTTTATGCGTCAAGATGGTGGAATGTCACAGACCTGTCACCTGATTCACTCAAAAATACCTCCAGTTTGACCCATGACTTATGAAGGTTTTCCGATAAAATATCCGTATGCTGATAATCCTGTGCATAATCTGTAAAACACTTTGGAACCTCTGGTCAAGAGCCTGATTCTTTTCAGGCCGGTGTTTTTGCGCATTATCTGTTAAGGTACTGTTTCCCGTTATTCTTATTAAGGGTATTTTCTGATACAATTATCTTGGTTTTGAATGGACAAAACCGGGATAGGTTTTATTGGATGTTTTTTAAGGAGTAAGGGAAATGGCAGACAATAGAAACGATACAACTATCGGAGACGTACTTAAGGATCATTTCGGAGTAAATAATTTCCGGGAAGCCAGAGAAAAGCGAAACAGCGTTTTTGAACAGGAGAAGATCGATCAGATGTACATCGACAGGGGCAATGTTCCGCCTTCTAGCAGGGCAAAGGCTCCTGCTCAGACAGTAGTCAATCCGGCCGCTCCGGTTTCAAACATTTCCAAAGAGTCAACTACTGACAACAAATGTCCGTCTTGCGGAGGAACGCTTTCTTACGATCCCGCTACCGGCGGACTCATCTGCAACTTCTGCGGAAGGGCGGTAGCAGTTCAGACCATGCCTGCAGCGCCCGGTCTGGGTTATTCGCTCCAGGAGCTTCAGAACAACGTGGGACGCCGTTTGCAGTCAACTGCCAAGCAGGTCGTTTGCGGAACGTGCGGAGGAACTTTCCTCGCTGAATCGAGTTCAATATCAGGACTTTGCCCGTATTGCGGATCCAATTCTATCACTGTTGCGGGTAATGCGACCGGAACTCTCGAACCGACAGGTGTCATTCCGTTCAAGATCAGCAAGGATGAGGCTCAGGCCATGTTCAAGCAGTGGATAAGCGGCAGAAGGCTTTCACCGATGGATATTGCAAAGAACTCGGAGATTACTGACCTTGTCGGTGTTTACGTCCCTTACTGGGTATTCGATTGCGATACTTACACGCCTTACAACGGCAAGTTCGGCAGGACCTACGGCAGCGGAGACGATACTTATACGAAATATCACAAGTCTTCCGGAGTCAGCAAACTGCCTATAAGAAATCTTACGCTGGTTGCATCCAGCCGTCTTGAAAACGATTCGTTCTGGAAAGCCGTATCCAAATTCGATATGAATATGATGAAGAGATACGATCCGAACCTTCTCGCAGGCTTCTGGTCCGAGAGCTATACGGTTGACGGTCCCACGACCTGGCAGAACGCGATGGGCAGGATCTATGAAATGATAAAGAGAGATATCAAGCAAATGGAGGCTGCTGACGTGATCTCCAAACTTGACATGCAGCCGCAGGCAACAAACATTCGCGCGAAATACATTCTCGCGCCGATCTGGATAACCTCTTTCGATTATCACGGAACGATCTACAGGGTCCTCATAAACGGACAGACCGGCAACATCGTCGGAACCTGGCCGAAGTCTTTCAAGAGGTTCTTCATGATCTTAGGCATCATTGCCGGAGCTATCTTTGGAACGCAGTTCCTTATGGCGTTGATCAACACTTTTGTGGGTTGGTTATCCGGACGTTGACGATTGCTCTGAAATGTCCGAAAATATAGGCATGACGGCCGTCCCTTGAGGGGACAAAAATGTGGAGGTTCAGTATATGACTGCACAGGAATTTGCTCAGGCACTTAAAGACGAGAAAGAGGGAATGCTTTCTTCATATTTCGGCCGCGGGGAATCTCCTGCCGGAACCTTGTTAAAGAATCTCGGTGCGCCTTCTGCCGATGAGAAGATTTTAAGGGATTTCCTTGACGGAGTGCTTACTGATGCCTTTTATACGATGCTCCTTGGATTTGATGGCGAGACCGCTTTGGGAAGAAGCGGCCAGCAGGCTTATAAGATCTCATTGACTGACGGCTCAGTTGTCTCCGAAGGTAACGGAGAACTCTCAAACAGCGCATTTTCAGTCTTCTACGGCGAAGAGTGATATAGGCATCTTTGGTGTTTTTTGCGATTTTCATAGACCGAAACAGACGTCGGTGATATATTATTCTCGGAATAAATATCGGAGGATATAAGGGTGAAGATTGCGAAACTGATATTGTGGATCGTGGCCCTGGTGCTGACCGTAGCACTGGGGTTTTCCGTTATTTTCATATCCGTAAGGGGCTCTGGAAAGAATACGAGCCAGACGGTTACGAAGCAGCTCAAGAACTCTTCAAAATTCTCGGACGGCCTGCCGGAGAATGACCTTTTCAAGTTTGAGACCAAGATAAAAAAGGCGGGAACCTACCGTGTCACGATCGATCCTACGACTTCTAATAAGACGTTCGTCATAGGAAGCGAAGTGTATGACTCTGACGGCAAGATCCTTGGTGCCATGGTGCTTTTGAGCGGGGAAGAGTCCAAGTCGGATTACTGGTTTAAAGAAGGAACCTGCTCCATTCTTTTCAGATACCTGACGACTGATCAGGATCTCAGGGACTTCATCGAAGAATACGATGCATCCTATAATGCGAAAAACAAAAGGGAATTAATTTCAAAGGTCCATTTTTCGAATTTCAATGAGAACGGGACCGTTACCGTTAATTGCAAAGTGAGCATCGGAAAGGCGCCTTCCTCAAGGATAGGCCTGGCCGACATTTTTGTATTGGTCGCACTCGGATTAACGCTGATAGCGGTAACGATCATTTTGGGAGTGCTTTACAAACAGAATAAACCCGCCGAACCTGAAGTTTATGACGGCAAGGCGCCCGCAATTCCTGAAACGCCCGCAGTCAAGCCTGCGGCACGACCGGTGGCACAGCCCGTGCAATATACTTATCGGCAGCCCGTTTATCCCGCGCCCGCTACATGGATGTGCAACACTTGCGGATATAACATGAACGTTGGAAGGTTCTGCGCAAACTGCGGCCAGCCGGGAATGTTCATTCCGGCTCCCGTGTATCAGCAACCGACATATCAGCAGCCGAATTACCAGCTTCCGTCATATACGGTGCCGGTGCAGCAGTATCCTGCTCCGGTTACGTACCAGATGCCTGTGCAGCCGGTACAGTATGCGCAGCCCGCTTATGCTCCGGCACCTGTACAGCAGGCCTATGTACCTTCATACGCGGCGCTGCCCAAGCCTGATTACAGCGCCAAGCCCAAGAAACCTGAGCCTGCTCCCGCGGATCCTGAATTTGTTGACGGCATAAAGAACTGTATTCCCGCGGTCGGCGCGAGATACGCTGCATTCTGCGTGGTGTTCCTGCTTGTCCAGCTCGTGGGTGCATATCTGCTGTCGCTTCTTGTTCCGGATGTCGTAAGACAGTACAAGACTTCGATCTCGATGGGTCTTACGGTGCTCGCTGTTGACGTGATCGGCTTTCCGTTCATATGGCTTCTGATGAGGGGCATACCGAAGGTTAAGATAGAAAAACACAGCCTGAGCTTCGCACAGTGGTTCGGTTTCCTTATGATGACCGAAGGCCTCATGATGGTCGGATCATTGATCGGAAGCCCTATTCATACTGCGCTTACGCAGCCGTTCAACGGTGAAACGATCAACAAGGCAACAAGCATGATCCAGAACTCGCACATCCTCGTAAGCACGCTGGTGGCGGGCATCGGCGCACCGGTCTTTGAAGAGCTGATCTTCCGCAAGGTGCTCATAGACAGGACCATCAGATACGGAGAATACGTAAGTATCGTGATGTCCGGCATCATGTTCGGACTGCTTCACGGCAATTTCTCGCAGTTCTTCTTTGCGGCGCTTGTCGGAATGCTTTTCGCATACGTTTACATTCGTACCGGCCGTATCCGTTACACGATCTTCCTGCACATGGCGATCAACCTTTCGAGCTCGCTCGTCATGCAGTCGCTCCTCAAACAGGTCCTCGATGCCCGTGAATCAGGTCGTTACAGTGCGGTTTCAGTTGTATGCGCCTTGATCATGCTTTTGTGGGCAGGCGGAATGATCACGATCGGAATAATGGGAATCGTCAGGTTGATCAAGGGCCTCAAGAGAAAGAAACTGGCACTCAACATGAAGAAGGGCGAGCCGTCTCATAAGGAAGTAAGGAGTTATCTCCTTAAGGACAAGGCGCTTTGGATCTACATCGCCATGACCGCAGTCCTTTTCCTGCATTCGTATCTGGTAAACATCATCATTTTCTTCGTTTCGAAATCGGGCTGACCGGGAAGGTATAACTGACTGAACCTAAGACCCTCACGGCTTATGTGAGGGCCTTTTTCTTTGGTTTTCCGGATTCTGTTTACAATTGCAAAAGAAAGAGTATAATGCCGATTGTAAAGTTAGAGACTAGAGAGGTTTACAATTATGACAGAGGCCCCGAAAAGAAGGCGCAGTGCAACATATGACATTGCAGTTATAGCGGTTTCAGCCGCACTGATAACGATCTGCTCCTGGATTTCGATACCGGTCGGTCCGGTTCCCGTGACATTGCAGACTCTTGCGGTCCTGTCAGTGCTCCTGACAACAAGGGGCAGGAGGGGCACCATAGCGGTAGCGGTCTACCTTGCGCTCGGCGCAATAGGAGTCCCTGTCTTCTCGGGCTTTAAAGGCGGCCCCGCAGCATTTGCAGGTCCGACAGGCGGTTTCCTGATAGGTTTTCTGGCAGCGGCTCTTGTTTACTGGCTCCTCGAAAAGCTTGTTTTTGCGCGCCTCATGACCACGCAGAAAAAGAAGATCATCTTCGGTTTTGTGATTTCGGTCATATTCGAGCTCATTATGTATACGGTCGGAGTTATCTGGTTCATGACGGTCTATGCCGCCCAGACAGGTCCGGTGGGACTTGTTACCGTTCTCGGATGGTGCGTCATCCCGTTTATCATCCCGGATCTCGTCAAGATAGCGGCTGCGGTCATCATAAGCAGCAGGGCATCCGGGTTCGTCCGCCGGTAAAGAAAACAGCCCCCTTTTATGTTAATATGTTCTTCAATAATGACTTTGGAACAGGGGGTCAGAAATGAGCAATACAACGGATTATATGCTCAAGGTAACTGATGTCTGCAAGAAATACGGCAAGACAGAGGTCCTTAAGCAGATGTCTTTTGAGGTCCCGAAAGGATCTATCTACGGACTTGTCGGCAGGAACGGTGCAGGCAAGACGACGATCATGAGGATCATATCGGGTCTTCAGAAACCCACGTCAGGAAAGGTCGAATACGGTTTTGACCATAAAGGATACGGCAAGATCGGCGCGCTCGTTGAGCTTCCGTCGATCTATTCGTCCAAGTCGGCCCGTGAAAACCTTATTTTCCAGTACATGAACCTCGGACTTAAGATCGACGATTCGATCGATGAGATCCTTAAGCTTATTTCTCTGGATAAAACAGGGAAGAAGAAGGCAGGAAGGTTCTCGCTCGGTATGCGCCAGAGACTGGGCATCGGCATGGCAATGGCCGGCAATCCCGACATGCTTATCCTGGATGAGCCCATCAACGGCCTCGATCCGCAGGGAATCATCGAGATAAGAGATCTTCTCCAGCGCCTGAACCGTGAGAAGGGCATTACGATCATAATCTCAAGCCATATTCTTTCCGAGCTTTCCAAGCTCGCGACCAATTTTGCGTTCGTTGAGGACGGCACGGTAGTAAAAGAGGTTACGACAGAGGAAGTCGAGAACGCAGGCGGCGTTCAGTCCGATTTCTTCTCGGCAGATCCTCAGGGCCTGCTTCGTGTTCTCAAAGAAAAGGGTCTTGAAGCCAAGATGGAAGAGGGCACCGGCATTATCAAGGTCAAGGGTGTTTTTAATCTGACGGATGTGGTCATGGAGGCTTCGAAGCAGGGGGTCAATATCGCCCGTGTAAATACGCGCGATACGGATCTCGAGACCTACTTCATCAATCTGGTGGGAGGTCACGGCCATGTTTAAGCTTTTAAGATTTGAATTCAGAAGGATCCGTTCCAACCTGTTTTTCTGGCTTCTCACGCTCTATTGCGTTGTATGGCCGGTATTCGTAGCAACGTTCTACAGACTGTTGTTTTCTCTGAATGTTGATGAAAACGGCTTTTCCTTCGGTCCGCTCAATCTGACGGGCGATGAGAAGATATATATATCGTGGATCATCCTCAGCGCATTCTTCGCTGAGATGCCAAAGTTCATGGCGCTTTTCACTTGCCTTTACATAGGCAAGGACCAAAGCGACGGATTTGTGCGCAACAAGGTTATTTCGGGACATTCGAGACTTTCCGTTTTCATGAGCAACAATATCGCCCAGTCACTGGTGACCGTTTTCTGGTGCGTTGTATACATCTGCTTCGCCATGTTGGGTCTGCTTATCAACGGCCTTGGCCCTATGCTGAACGGCGGCGGGGTATTCGCAAGACTTGGAACGGCTATAGCGGTACTGCTCGTGTTATCGGCGTTGTTCACATCGGTCGCATTCGCATTCCGCAACCGTGCTGTTCCTGTTGTCCTTTCAATTTTGTTTACGATGGTCACAAGCGGTGTCTGCATGGCAACAGGAATGTTCGCTCTGCCAAAAGCCGCATCTGACAGCTATGCAAAACACTTCAGCGAGAGAGTCGAGCTTAATGTTGAACAGGGTTATATGTCGAGAGAGGCTGCTGATAAGCTGATAAAGGCTAATACTGCAGATAAGATCCGCGGAGGCAAGGCGTGGTACATCTTCCACCCCGTTTATCAGGCAACAAATGCCGGATTCCAGAAGGATTATCAGATGCCCAACGGATTGGGACTTACTTCCGGTGAATTCGTCTACAATGATAAGATCGATTATACGGACGATATGGTTTTAACTGCACTTGCCCAGGAAGTTCTGCTGGACAAGGAGACGCTATCTAAAATGGACGGCATCCAGACGTCTTATTCAACGAAGAACCTCGAATACGTGGTCAAGTCCGTCATTTGGTACGCCGTGCTCACGGGCGCCGGCTTTATCCTTTTCAAGAGGAGAGATCTGTTCTGATGTTTTACGAAAACCATAGATTAAGCATAGTGATCGGTGCTTACGGAAGCGGAAAATCCGAGATTGCGGTCAACATGTCACTCGCTCAGAGGAAAGCCTGGCCCGATAAGCGCCTTCTGATCGCTGACATGGATATAATCAATCCCTTCTACAGGTCTTCCGACTGCGCTCCGGCGCTCGAAAAGGCCGGCATCAGGGTCATTTCACCGATGTATGCAGGCTCAAATGTTGACGCTCCTGTCATTCCGGCAGACATTTTCTCGATCTTCGACGACGAGACCTATACGGGTGTTTTCGACATTGGAGGCGAGGACATGGGCGCAACGGTGCTCGGTTCAATGAGAAAGAGGATCGAAAATACGGATTCCCAGATACTCATGGCCGTTAACACCTTGAGGCCGTTTACTTCAGATCCCGGGCAGATCGCGGAGATGACGGCGATCCTCTCGGAGGCTGCAGGATTTAAGATAGACGGATATCTTCACAATACGAACCTTCTTGATGAGACCACACCGGCTCAGATAGAAGAAGGTGAAAGGATCATGGAGGAAGCTTCAAAGCTTACCGGAGTCCCTGTAGTTGCCACCTGTTTCATGGAAGGCACTGAAATGCCTGAAATTAAGGGCCATGAGCTATTCCCGATGACAAGACAGATCTTCTACAACTATTGACTCTTGTATAGTGTGGAATACGTTGTTGTTTTGTCAAAAAAATGATATTATTCTAAATGGTGGTCGTTAGGACCAATAAGAAATATCAGGAGGAATAAGATTATGGGATTGATTAGCTTGATCAAGAACGTTGCCGGCACGATTACCGGTACGATCGGTGATGAGATTAGAGATCAGTATCTCGAATTCTTTACTTGCGATTCCCTCGGAGACAACATCCTTGTTAAGAAGGGTGCTAACCGTATACAGAAGGGACGCAACGTAGGCAGTTCTGAGATCATTTCACAGGGTTCAGTTATTGCTGTACCTGAAGGCACTGCACTTCTGCTCGTAGATGGCGGACAGATCGTTGATTTTACAATGGTTGCCGGCTACTACAGATGGGATTCTTCAACATCTCCTTCAGTTTTTGCTCCCGGCGGTTTCGGCGAGAACATCAAGAAGACTGTTGTTGATGCTTGGACACGTATGAAGCAGGGCGGCGAGCTTTCAAAGCAGCAGAGAGTTTACTTCGTTAACTTGCTCGAGATCAGGAACCAGAACTTCGGTACACCTTCTCCTGTCAGCTACGAAGATCCTGCTTACATGACGGTTTACATCCGCCTCAACGGTACCTTCTCTTACAGGATCCAGGATCCTATCACGTTCTTCAGGAACATCTCAGGTAACATCGCTGACGTTTACACAAATGACGACTTCATGGGCACACCTTCAAAGCCCCTCCAGCCTCGTCTCGAGTTCCTCGATCACATCACTGAGGCTCTCAACAAGTGCAGCATCGATACACCTGACAGCCCTGCTATCAAGTTCTCACAGCTTCCTTCACATCAGGGCGAGTTCCGTAACTACATGGCTGAAGTCCTCGATCAGGACTGGCTCCAGACCAGAGGTGTTGTCGTTCAGGCAGTCGCTATCGGTTCTGTTACACCTGATGACGAGACACGTCAGAGGATCCAGAGCATCCAGACAGAGCAGATCTATGGAAGAGATCCGGCTGCTCTCAACGCTTACAAGGGCCGTGCTGTTGCAGACGGTATCAGGGCTGCAGGTTCTAACGAGGCAGGCGCAGGCAGTGCAGGCGCAGGTATCGGTATGCTCGGTGTCGCTGCCATGACAATGGCTAACAACGGTGTTATGGGTGCTCCTATGGGAGGCGCTCCCTTGGGTGGAGCTCCTGTTGCAGGCGCAGCAGTTGGCGGCGCGGCAATGGGCGCAGCAGGCGCTGCAGCTGCAGGTTGGACCTGCACATGCGGCCAGGCTGGCAACCAGGGCAAGTATTGCAGCAACTGCGGTTCTGCGATGCCCGCTCCCGCAGCTCCCGCAGCAGCAGGCTGGACATGCTCATGCGGTCAGGCAGGCAACCAGGGTAAGTTCTGCAGCAACTGCGGTTCTGCAAAGCCCGCTCCCGTAGCTTGCCCTAAGTGCGGATGGCAGCCGGCTCCCGGACAGACTTCCAAGTTCTGCCCTGAGTGCGGAACACAGCTCCAGTAAGCTGATCACCGCCGGAAGGCATAGACAAAGCAAAATGGTGCAGGTTCTCCGGAACCTGCACTTTTTTATTGCCTGATATCTCAGGTGTGTGTTATATTTTTCTCGGGTAGATTAATTAATAATTGGATTTATTTCATGGCTGTTATTAACCATGCTATATAAAAGCTCATTGATGGATTCGGGAAAGAAAATGGCGAATGATTTCGGCGAAGACGGACTGATCTCAATAATTGTGCCTGTGTATAATTGTTTGGATTATGTCGGACGGTGTATAGATTCTATTCTTGTACAGACATATTCAAGATTCGAACTGATAATCGTTTTTAATGAATTATCGGAAGAATCATGCGGTATATGTGAACAGTACGCGGCTAAGGACGAGAGGATAAGACTTTTCAGGATAGTTTGTAAGGGCGTATCCGGTGCCCGGAATTTCGGATTGGAAAAAGCAAACGGAGAATATGTTGCCTTTATTGATTCTGATGACCGCATTGAACCGGACTATCTTGAAAAACTCCTTAATGCCATTCACAGGAGCAACTTTGAAATATCCATGTGCAATTATGCTGTCATAAGCGGAAACGAAAAGACTGCCTGTGACTGCCTTAGTAGATTTGGAGATAAAGTTCCTTATAACAGACTGCTTAAGGATTCCCTGTACTGCAGATCAGGGTTTTACTGTTGGGGCATGCTGTGGCGGAGAGAAGCAATAGTTCAGGGGTTTCGTTATTTCAGGTTTTCCGAAGATGCGATGTTTGTTTTTATGAATTTGGCCGGGAGGACCGGTTATATTGCTGTTGTCAACGAGCCTCTTTATCAATACGTAAGACACGATGGGAGTATTACAGCCAGAAAAGACGCAAGGGAATTCTTTGATGCTTTGAGAGTGGCAAAGGGTATAGTCCGCATGTCGGAGAACGTCTGCAGGCAACATCTGAAGCCTTCATATTCATTCTTGATAAATACTGCTTTTTTTGCTTATCTTTCCGACAAGACCGGTGATGACAGATTTGCGGAAAAATATGATGATCTCTGCGTTAAACTGATAAAAAAGTACCGGACAAAGGTGATTTTGGATTTAGGTTCCACGATGAAGACTAAGTGTGCCTGCCTTTTGTCTTTGGTATCAATGAGGCTCGTCAGGTTTGTTTATTCAAGGATGAAGTAAACTATAATCTTCAAGTTGTGCCTTTGTTCCTTCTATGCCGCAGAACATCAGGATATCAAGAATCGAAAGCGCGGGGACAAAGGAATCACCGAACTGTGGATATTCATTTAGATCAGATCTGATGAAAGACAGCCTGATCCCGTTGTCCTCAAAGTGTTCTTTGTGATACAGATCAGTTCCGCCGATTGGATTCACATATTCGGTTGCCCCTAAGATCCGGCATATTTCTATTATCTTATCCTCACCTTTGAGACTGTTGTTCTTATCGATCTGAGAAGAAACCAGAATTTCTGTCCTGATATCAAGAGTTCCGCAGACCATGGCGATCTGTTCTGTCAGATATCCGGCTAGATTCGAGCTGGATATATAAAGCCACTTTTCTGAGAGAGGTTCTATTTCGGAAAGAAAAGGAGCCTTCAAATAAGTCTCGTGCAAGATCCGGCTGTTGCGGCGCGTGTACAGCGTATTTAGGTCAACGGATATCTCGTTGATCTTCTTGTTCTGGCTGGCTCCGAGAAGGGGAAGATTATAGTACTTCAATTTCTTCGACAATATGCGGTTGCGGTTTATCCAACCTCTGTTGATGTAGTTGACGTCATCGAAAACGACAAACCGGTCAACAGTATTTATCAGCTGCCAATAGCCGATATAAGGAAAAAAATAAGGCTGCATGATCGCTATCTTCATGGCAGTTATCATTTATACACATATGTAGTGTATTCATAGAGGCCATAGTCATTCCTGATGATGTATTTGCGAGTAAGCTCCTTAGTCAGATATCTGCTTAATTCGCTTAGCGGAAGATGGAAAAGGTCATTCCTTTCCCAGTCAACATCCTTGGACATGACATTGAAAGCAATGCCATTACTGCACAGCTCAAACGCTGTTTTAATAAATGACTCAAAATATGTTTTCATTTCTTCGTAAGAAAGACTGCATTTTTCCGTAAACACGCCGTTCATTATGATGTAGTCAGGTTTACAGGTGAGAGAAGAGAGATCATCTTTTAAGATGTCCATTTTTATAAAGGAGACATCCGGATATTTGCGGCGGCATTCACTGACGAAGATGTCAGAAATATCAACTCCGAAATAATCGTGTGTGAAACCGGAGGTTTTCATGTATTCGTACATGTGCCCGAGACCGCACCCCAGATCCATAACGGAATAACGTGAACCGGGATCTGCTTTATCATCGAATCTGATAATATCCAGCATTATGCGGTATCTCTTCCTGGCATCGGATTCATTAGGCCAGTCGACACCTTTACAGTTATCTCCGTTTTTCATATAGCAGGTCTCATAATGTTTTGCTATATCAAGATATCTGTTATTCACGCATGTGCCTCCAGTGTTTTCCTTATGATATAATATTACACGGAAATGCGATCAAGGGAATAGACCGGGAATAATGAACGATATTGCAGTTAGCATAATTTGTGTCACGTATTGCCATGAGAAATACATACGCAAGGCAATCGACAGTTTTCTGTCCCAGCAGACCAATTTCAAGTTTGAGATACTGATCAACGATGATGCGTCTCCGGATGGTACTCCGGAGATCATCAGAGAGTATGAGCTAAAACACCCTGACATAATAAGAGCGGTATATCAGAAAGAGAATCTGTACTCCAAAGGCGTACTGATAGGCGATGAAATACTTCTCCCGATGGCCCGCGGCAGATACCTTGCATTTTGCGAAGGGGATGATTACTGGTGTGACGTGAACAAACTTCAGAAGCAGGTGGATTTTCTTGATAACAATCCTGATTACACGGTATGTGTTCACAATACCATTAATCTGTTTCTGAAAAACGGCAGGGAAGAGAAAGCTTACGGAGATACTGCCAAAGATATTGAACTCGAAGATTGTGTGATGTGCGGTTCACAGTCTTTTCATTATTCATCAAGGATGGTTCGGACTGTTTTTTTTAAGAATCGTCCCAAGTTTGCAAAGATGGCAGGCATGGTGGAGGATTATCCCGATGCTGTCTTTTTTGCGCTGGACGGAAAGATACGTTATTTCCCGGATGTTATGTCAGTGCATGTCATAGGTACCGAGACATCCTGGACAAGGACGATCCTGCCTTTTCATGAGACAAGGGCACAGTTCTTCATGGATATCGTGAATATGCTTAAAGCGGCAAATGAGTATTCGGGATATAAATACAATGAACTTTTCACTGAAGCGGTGGAATTCAATGAGTATAACGTCCTCCAGTCTAAACAGGATTACAAGGCCCTGGTCAGGGTCAAGAAGTATTTTAACCGTGAAAAGATGATCGTAAGGATCATATACCGCTTTTTCTCCTGGTTCCCGTTTCTGATAAAGATAAGCAATTTCATAAGAGAGAGATAGTGTCATGGGGATGAGCAAAAAAGGGAAGACGTTATCTGATCTTGTCTGGCGGTTTTTGGAAAGATTCGGAGCCCAGACCGTAAACCTGATCCTCTCGGTCGTTCTGGCACGGATCCTTGACACTTCACTCTTCGGAAAGCTCGCGATAATAACCGTTTTCATTACGGTCTTTCAGGTTCTGGCGGACAGCGGTCTCTGCAGTGCCCTGATACAGAAAAAGGATGCTGATGATTTGGATTATTCCAGTGTCTTTGTATTCAATCTTATCTTCAGTACGGCCGCTTTTCTGATATTGTTCTTTACAGCGCCGGTATTGGCAGGTCTTCTGAAGACGGATGGCATCGTGTGGCCGATAAGGATACTCAGTGTGGTTCTTATCCTGTCCGGAGTGAAAAATGTCCAGATGGCTTATATTTCAAAACAGATGAAGTTTAAGCTGTTCTTCTTTTCGACACTTGCAGGAACACTGGTCTCTGCTGCTGCGGGGATCACTATGGCACTTCACGGGTTCGGCATATGGGCACTTGTGAGCCAGATGGTCGTAAATTCGGCAATAGATACACTGATCCTTTGGATCGCTTCCGGTTTCCGCCCGAAGTTCAGATTCGATACGGGAAGATTCAAAGAACTGTTTTCGTATAGTTGGAAACTGCTTGCTTCTTATCTCATTGATAATATCTACAATGAATTCGTCAAGCTTTTCATTGGTGTCAGGTTCTCCGAAAACATCCTGGCTTTCTACAATCAGGGTGCAAAACTGCCGGAATTCGTTTTCTCGAATTTCAATAGTGCCATGGACGGAGTGCTGTTTCCTTCGATCGCAAAAGTCCAGGATGATACGGAAACGGTTAAGAGGATCGCGAGAAGATCACTTAAGACCGGCATCTATGTCATGATGCCTGTTATGATAGGCCTGGCGGTATGCGCGAGGCCGCTTGTCACGGTCTTCCTGACTGACAAATGGCTTCCCGCGGTTATCTACATCAGGCTGTTATGTGCAGCTTTTGCTTTCTACCCGGTACATACGACCAACTTAAATGTCATGAAAGCTGTTGGAAGAAGTGAGACGATCCTCAAGCTGGAGCTGATAAAGAAGGCAATCTGCATCACGCTTCTCCTGATCGCGCTCTTCATATCGCCTGTAGCCGTTGCCGTCAGCATGGTAGCCGATTCCGTTCTGTGCATATTTGTTAATGCATGGCCCAATGGCGTACTGATCGGCTACGGAATAGGAAGCCAGTTAAAAGACATCATCACAAATATGCTGCCTGCCCTCGTAATGGGATTGATAGTGTTTCTTGTCGGAATCATCCCGGTAAGCGATGCGTTAAGGCTTGTGCTTCAGATTCCAACAGGTATCATTGTATATATTGCAATATCTAAAATATGCCATCATGAGAGTTACATATATTTAAGATCGGCGGTCAAGGAGTTATTCTTCCATGGATAGGATAAATGTCACCCGGGCATTGTTGCCTGATCTGAACGAATATACAGAAGAGATAAGGGATCTATGGGATTCTCATTGGATCACCAACATGGGGAAAAAGCATGATAAATTGCAGGAGATGCTTGAGAACTTTCTTGAAGTGGAACATGTCGATCTTTGCTGCAACGGCCATCTGGCTTTAGAAAACGTTCTGGAATCAATGAACCTTCCTTCCGGAAGTGAGATCATTACAACTCCGTTTACGTTTGCTTCCACGATCCATGCCATAATAAGAAAAGGTTTTAAGCCCGTATTCTGTGATATTAAAGCAGATGATTTCACGATCGACAGCTCAAAGATTGAAAGCCTGATCAACGGCAATACATCTGCAATTCTTCCGGTGCACGTGTATGGCAATGTGTGCGATGTTGATAATATCGGCGCAGTAGCAAAAAAGCACGGACTGAAAGTGATCTACGACGCAGCTCATGCGTTTGGAGTAAAGTACAAAGGACAAGGCGTTGCGAGAGCAGGTGATGCTTCGGTCATAAGTTTCCATGCTACCAAGGTGTTCAACACTATAGAAGGCGGTGCGGTTTGTTTTTCAAATAAAGAATTGGCATCCGGATTATATGAATTGAAGAACTTTGGGATCAGAGGAGAAGATGACGTGGCTTCCGTTGGCGGAAACGCAAAGATGAACGAGTTTTGCGCAGCGATGGGCATTTGCAATCTCAGACATATAGATGACGAGATCAGTAAGCGTAAGAAGGTGTTTGAAAGATACATTTCGGACCTTTCAGGTGTCGAGGAAATAAAGATAAACGGGTATGGTCCGGATATAGTGCCGAATTACTCTTATTTTCCTGTACTTTTTAAGAACCGTGATGCTGTGTTCGAAAAGCTTGCCGGTAACGGGATCTATGCCAGAAAGTATTTTTATCCCATAGCCAGTGAATATGAATGTTATAAGGATCTGTTTGCTTCAGAACGAACACCGGTTGCACTGGATATAAGCAGACAGGTCTTGACGCTCCCGATTTATGGTGATCTTGCTTTAGATGATGTTGACAGGATCTGCGGGATAATAATCCGGGAGGTAAAACGGAAGGATTATCTATCCGGCTTATAGCTATTTTTTCGAGAGTAAAATCGAAATTTAGATTTTTGTGATAGACTATATCATTATAAAAAAGGTGGTTTAAATTATGGGCAAATACTTTGGAACAGACGGATTCAGAGGAGAGGCAAACAAGGCGCTTACAGCGCAGAAAGCTTTCCAGGTAGGTCGATATATAGGTTGGTACTACGGCCAGAAGCACGAGGACGGCAGAGCCAGGATCATCATCGGCAAGGACACGAGAAGGAGCTCTTACATGCTAGAGGCTTCGCTTACGGCCGGAATCACGTCTTCAGGTTCTGACGCTTATCTGCTCCACGTAACCACGACGCCTTCAGTTTCATACTGCTGCAGAACAGACGGTTTTGACTGCGGGATCATGATCTCCGCTTCTCACAACCCATTCTATGACAACGGCATCAAGATCATGCGCGCAAACGGTCAGAAGATAGAGGCAGAGATCGAAGAGCAGATAGAAGCTTATATCGATGGCGAGATCGAGGAGATCCCTCTTGCTGAGCGCGAGGCTATCGGTAACGTAATCGATTATGCCGCAGGACGCAACAGATACATCGGTTATCTCATGACAGTTCCTACCAGGGCATTCAACGGAATGAAGATCGGCTTGGACTGCGCAAACGGCGCTTCCTGGAACATTGCAAGGTCCGTTTATGAGGCTCTGGGCGCAAAGGTCTACGTTATCAACAACACGCCTGACGGTCTTAACATCAATACAAACTGCGGTTCCACGCATATCGACAACCTTAAGAAGTTCGTTCTTGATAACGGCCTCAACGTAGGTTTCGCTTATGACGGAGACGCTGACAGGTGTCTGGCAGTCGATGAGCTCGGAAACGAAGTAAACGGCGATCAGATCATGTTCCTCTGCGGTAAGTACATGAAGGAAACAGGACGTTTGGACGGAAACACCATCGTTACAACCATCATGAGCAACATGGGCCTTTACAAGGCTTGCGAGGCTATCGGGATCAGAACCGAGAAGACCGCTGTCGGCGACAAGTATGTTGCCGAGAACATGATGGCCAACGGCTTCATGATCGGCGGTGAGCAGTCCGGACACATCATCTTCGCGAAGTATGCAACGACCGGTGACGGAATCCTTACATCGCTTATGATCATGATGACCATGCTCGACAAGAAGCTTCCTCTCTCAATGCTCGCAGGCGAGATGAAGATGTATCCCCAGTGCCTTAAGAACGTTGTTGTCAAGGACAAGGAAGAAGCACAGAAGAACCCTGAAGTCCTTAAGGCCGTTGAGGAAGTTACAAAGTCCCTTGGTGGCGACGGAAGGATCCTTCTGCGTGCATCGGGAACCGAGCCTAAGATCCGCGTAATGGTCGAGGCAAAGAGCGATGAACTCTGTGAGCAGAATGTCGATAAGGTTATCGCGGTCATTAAGGAACAGGGACTTATTGCAGATTAAAAGTGTACTACGGCTTCGCATTATGTTGCGGAGCCGTTTTAATAAATTCAAAAGCGGTATTAAATTATACGGGGGTTAACACAATGAGAGTAATCAGAAAAAGTAACTACGAAGAAGCTTCAATGGCATGCGCAGAGCTGATCGCTTCACAGATCAGACTTAAGCCTGACTGCAAGATCGGTCTGGCTACCGGATCAACCCCCATTGGAACTTATAAGGATCTTGTTGACATGTATAAGGCTGGAAGCCTTGATTTCTCCAAGGTCACATCTGCCAACCTTGACGAGTACAGGGGACTCGGCGGAGACCACGATCAGTCTTACAGATATTTCATGAACACCAATCTGTTCGATCACGTAAATATCGACAAGAGCAAGACGTATGTACCTGACGGACTTGAAGCAGATGCAGTCAAGGCTTGCACTGATTACGATAAGATCCTTGAGTCTCTAGGCCACCTCGACATCCAGCTCCTCGGTATCGGTGGAGACGGACACATCGGATTCAATGAGCCTGCAGACGCTTTCTGCGTTAACACACAGTGCATCGATCTCGAGGAGCAGACGATCCAGGACAACGCAAGACTTTTCTTTAACGGCGATCTCGCTGCTGTTCCCACACAGGCTTACACAATGGGTATCGGCTACATCATGAAGTCCACGACGGTTATCCTTATGGCTACCGGCGCAGGCAAGAGAGGCATCGTTGAGAAGGCATTCTGCGGCCCTGTTACACCTAAGGTTCCCGCATCGATCCTTCAGCTTCACCCGAACGTCGTCGTGATCGGCGACGAGGCAGCTATCTCTGACGCTGTCGTAGCAGCTGCTAAATAAGATATAACCGGGTTTTAACACCAAAGGGCTGTCTTAAAGACAGCCCTTTTTGAATTCATGTAAGCCGTTTGCAGTCAGGTGGTTTCAAAAGCTCCGGTCAAAGTCTTAAGAACGTCAGGGTATTCATTTGTAAAGGCTTTAAACTGCTGCATGAAGAGTTTGTCGCCGTGGTCGTTGATGTCGGTAAGCTTACTTGTTTTTGAAGCACCGAGAACAGGTATCGGCAACGGCTGATTATGTTTTACAACTTGTATTTCCTTACCGGCCCTGACTGCCATGAGCCAGAACCATATGTCATCAGTAGAGGGAGTGAGCCGCATGAATAAAGACCCGTTTAGAACATCAGAGTCGAAAGCATCCTTAGGATAAAGAACGCCTGCACATCCGACCTGCATGTTAAGAACACTGGGGCCTTTGTGGTAATGACGTCCGTCTATTATGGTCTTTGCTGTGGTCCCGTCAAAATAGAAGGGCGTAGCTCTGTGGCAGTATATGTTTGAAGGATCCTCCAGATAGGAGATATACAGATGTTCGAGCCACCTCCTGGAATAGTATGCGTCATCGTCAGCTGTAACGATTATATCGTCCGGATGCTTCTTAAGTGCCGGAACAAGTTTTTTGTAAGACTTCAGATCTTCACACCAGCATATATCAAGCCCGCAATCAATAAGCTTTATAAGGGCTTTGGGTAGATCGTTTGTCCCGCCGGGAAATTGATCCTTTGCAAGCCAGAGCTCAACGGCATCGGGTTTGCATGTTTTCTGGTTGAGGATGGTAATGATCGCTTTTGATACCAATCCGATCCTTTCGGGATAACTTGTAAGCGATACGATGATGCGGTCTTCACGCTTTGAAGCATTCAAACAGTTCTTTTTGTCTTTAAAGCTCCACCTGATCTTATTCAGGGTATCGAAATACAGTGATAACGTATCGCGGACCAGGGAACGCAGTGCTCTGTAAAGACCGTTCATTTGCGTGCTCCTGGAGCATGAAGCATTTTCATGGCTGTCTTAAGACTGATGGTTGCGGCAACAGAGAATGCTTTGGCTGAAAAGCTGCTTTTCCCTTTAAGGAAATCTCTTCCGTATGCCTTATAAAGACGCTGCATCTCTTTGATCCTGTCATCGTGATAAATGCCTGCGGCTGACATCTTTTCGGCGCACTTGTTTACAGAGTAGATTATCCTTGCATTTGCAGAGGAGATAAGCCCGGGATAGTTTTGTGCTATGAAGTCTTTTTGTTCTTTCATAGCTTCGATCCACTCGAAATCCTTTTCGGAGAAAGAACGATTCATGAAACTGTTCTCGTTCTTTCTGTAGTGATATTTCGCTTCAGATCCGACCGCTATCCTGTTTGCCTTGGCAATAAGCTTGTAAATAGTGAACTCATCCTCGTATCTTTTTCCGGCAGGAAAGAAGACACCTTCAAACAAATGCCTTTTATAGAGTTTTCCCCAAACTACGGAATCGATCTCTCCTGTTTTTACTAATGCGTTCATGCAGCTGAAGTTGTCCGTAAGCACCTTGTTTTCTTTGATCTTCCGTCTGGCATCTTCTCTTTGACAGACTGAGATATCCGCCTGGTTTTCTTCGAGGAGATCGTGCAGATATTCAATGTAATCCGGAGCGACAAAGTCGTCGCTGTCAACAAAGCATATATAGTCGCCGCCTGATTCTGATAATCCGGTATTGCGGGCTTCTGATGCCCCTCTGTTTTCAGTGTGTATTACGCGGATCCTGGGATCTGAAGAAGCAAAACTGTCGCAGATCTTTCCCGATGAGTCGGTTGAACCGTCATCGATCAGTAAAAGGCTTATGTTTTTATACGTTTGGGATACGACAGAATCAATGCATTCAGTCAGAAATTTCTCGGAATTATATACTGGGATTATAATACACACTTTCATGGTGTAATTATACAAATTAGATATGACGGGTACAAGTTAACGGCGGTTTGAACAGCGGTTGTTTTTAGTTTAAACTCTTTGCATTATCGACGGAAAACTGATCGTGCCCGGTTCGGCAGGAGGAAGGGCTGACATATGTTATCTGACAATCCGGATATATCGGTGATCATCCCGGTTCATAATGCCGGGAAGTATCTGCCGGAATGTCTGGACAGCATTTTAAGACAGACCTTTTCTGACTGGGAATTGATAATCGCTGATGACGGATCAAAGGACAGTTCAGGAGAGATCGCTGATGCTTATGCTTCATCTGACGGAAGGATAAAAGTGATCCATTCTGATAACAGGGGAGTATCCGCTGCCAGAAACTCATGCATTGAGAGATCCCATGGAAGATATCTCGCTTTTGTTGACGCAGATGACCGTCTTGAACCTGATTATCTTAAAGTGCTTTTTGATCTTGCCGAAAAACACGAAGCGGATATTTCGCAGTGTTCTTTTTGTTTTGTGAATGAAGACGGAAGCAAGACTCCGGATAATAACAGTTTTGTTTTCGTATTAAGAGAACGTAGTGAGATAACGGATGCGTACTTTAGCAGTCCTACGGGGAATATCAGGATAAGTGTATGGGCAAAGCTTTTCAGGCGTGAAGTGTTTTCAGATGTCCTTTTTGATCAGTCACTCAGAGTTTATGAAGATGCTTTGTTTGTTTATGAGTGTTGTAAAAAAGCGAAGACTGTATGCAGCACCGATGCTCGGCTCTATCTTTACAGGCAGCATGAAAACTCAACTATGCACCTGAACCTGACAGGAATATACCCGGATTATTTCAAAGTGTTTGAAAAGCAAAGAGAAGATTTCCGGAATGAACGGCCTGTTATCAGGAAGATCGTTATCAGAGAGGCTGAATGCGCTTTATGGCTTATCAGGGTTATGATCACGGAAGGGAAAAAAGGTGAGCTGTGGAATCTCAGAAAGCAGGCTCTCGGTGTAACGGGAAAAGTATTGTTTTCTTCTGCACCGTTGCTGTTGAAAACGAAACTTGCGGGACTTGCTTTGATGCCTCATCTGTATTTTGCGTTGGTTAAGAGAAGGGTAAACTCGGGAAATGAAAAAGTTTGACAGGAATGCCGTATTTAACATCATCGTAAAGAACCTGCTGTTCGTTATAGTATTTACGGGCACGTTCTGTCTGATGCGGTTTCTCTTTGGAGCAGACAGGTTGATCTGCGCTGCTGTTTCCGCGGTATGTTCATCGGCCGCTGTTCTCCTGTTCTCGTTCCTGCTGAGATATACGGGATTCTATTTCGGATACTATGCCTTTGTTTCTAAGTTTTTGTTCAGGAACAAAACGGGAGATGTCTATTGCCCGTGCTGTGACAAGCATTTTCCTAAGTTCAAAGATGAACGATTCTACGCGGATGAGAAACGGTTCAATCCGGCAATGTTCTCGTCATCAAGGCAGGATGTCATGTGTGATTTCTGCCGTTCCGCGCCGCGCCACAGGATAATAGCTATGTGGGCTGAAGAAAACGTTCAGATGCTAAAAAAATCAAAGATCCTCTATTTTGCTCCGGAACTGTCAATGAGCCTCTGGTTCAGAAGACACGGGATCCGCGTAAGGACGGCAGATCTTTTCGACAGGAGGGCGGAACTCAAACTGGATATTACGGCGCTGGATCTTCCGGATGCTTCTTTTGATATCGTTTTCTGCAACCATATTCTCGAACATGTTTCCGATTATAAGGTTGCGCTGTCAGAGCTTCACCGTGTAATACGCAAAGGCGGTGTGCTTATCATCAGCTTCCCGATAGATTACGGATCGGATGCAGTCCGTGAAGAGGATACAGGTTCGGTTCAGGAACGTATCAAGCTTTTCGGCCAGTACGATCATCTGCGTGTTTTCGGAAATGACAGCAGGAAGATCCTTGAGGATGCAGGATTCAAAGCGGATGCCATCGACATCAGTAAAATGCCGGATGGAATCTTACCGGTTACCGGTCCGGCTGACTACGATACGAACGAGATATTCTGCTGTATCAGAGCTTAATGTTATAATCCGATTGTGGATATTTGATTTACAGACTTTTGCAAGGTATTGGATATGGGATTGATAGATAAAGCCGGAAAAAGAGCATTGACCAGACTGCCGGTTCTGAAACTGTTAAGTCTGGCCAGAAAGACTATGCCTAAATACCACACATATATTTCGCGATGCTGAGGAAAAGGATAAAAGAAGACAATGGGTAAACCGGTTGATTCAGTGCTTCTTTACGGGAACCGGGAGCTTCACAAAGACCCGTTCATATCGATCGTCATTCCCACAAGAAACAGGCCGGACCTGCTGAAAGAAAGCATCCTGAGTGCAGTTAACCAGGAGGCTGCTCCTGCGGATTACGAAGTCTTAGTAGTCGATAACTGCGGTGACGACGAAGTCAGAGATGAGATGATCAGGTTTTTAGAAGACCTTGGCGCGGACAACGTTTTTTATTTCAGAAATGAAGAGAACATCGGTCTTTATCAGAATTGGAACAGGTGCATAAGTCTTGCCAGAAGCAGGTGGGCCGCTATGCTCCATGACGACGATTTGCTCTACGGTGATTACGTGAAGACTATGTACAACATCGTCAGAAGGCACAATATCACGCCGGAGAACACTTCATATATCAAGACGAGATATACCGAATCTCCTGACGACGGAACGGTTGTTGCCAGAGACATAGAAAGGGGCGGACCGATAGCCCGTATAAAAAAGACTTTCCGGTATGCAGCCATAAGGATAAAGACTTCCGACATGGATAATCTCGGTCCAATGTACGAGGGACTCATGGGCGCACAGACCTGCGGATCCTTGATAAACAGGGATTACGCTATCTCAAAAGGTGGATTCGATCCCGCGTTTTATCCCTCTTCAGATGTGGTTTTCTCCACGGATCTAGTATACTTTAGAGACAGGAATGTATTTACGACTCTTAATTCCGCAGGACGTTACAGGATAAGCTGCAACACGCAGATGCTCCCGGAGACTATCAGGCTTTACGCCGACAGATACGGGGAAAGGAAGGAATTCTTCAGAACATCGAGCAGCAGGTGTGCCGCCAGGCTCGTGAAGAAGGAGAAAGTATATAACGCCATAACAAGGAGATACCTGCTTAAGATGCTTGCGGGCAGGGACGAAGAAATAGCAGAACATATAAAGGAGAGAACAGAGCCCTGCGAGGCGGACGAAACCGTTGTGATCAAGGAAGAACGGAAGATACAGAAGAGGATAAAGCGGATGTACTTTCGTGGTTTTCTTGATTTAAGGGCGCTTCTGAAAAGATAAGGATGGGAAAGAAAGCGATAGTAACCGGCGGTTCGGGCTTCATCGGAGGCCGTCTTATATGTGAGCTGCTGGACGAGGGATACGATGTTACCGCCGTGATCCGGAGGAATAATGCAACGCTGCTTTTCCCGGAAGACAAGGTAACGGTGATCAGCAAGGACATAAACGACTTAACTCCCGAGGATTTTTCCGGCGAAGACGGATATGACATTTTTTTCAATCTTGCGTGGTCCGGAGTGTCCGATTCCCTTAAGAACGACACGGAACTTCAGATAGGGAATATCACGATGGCCATGCACGCGATGGAGACCGCAAAGAAAATAGGATGCAGGCTGTTTATCTCATCGGGGACTGTTGCCGAATATTCCTACAGCGATTCTGTCACGGATGTTTATGCGAGGCAGACCCCAAATGACATGTACGGGGCGGCAAAGGCCTCGGCACATTACTTTCTTGAAGTCAGGGCAAGGCAGCTCGACCAGCCTTTCATCTGGGTAGTGCTTCCTTCAACATACGGCGAGCGGAGACGGAACGATAATATAATCACGTACACGATAAAGACATTACTCGGACGCGGCAAACCTTCATACGGCGATTTGAACCAAATGTGGGATTTCCTCTATGTGGCAGACGTAGCGAGGGCCTTGAGGCTCATTGGAGAATCCAGACATCCCGGGAAGGTCTATGGTATAGGATCCGGCATTCACAAGCCTCTGAAGGACTATATTGAGCGGATAAGGGACATTATCGACCCGTCTCTTCCTTTAGGGATTGGAGAGAGGCCTGAGATGAGCGGCAAAACGATATGCGCATGCATTAATATCGCCGATCTACAGAAAGACACCGGATTTAAGCCGCTGGTAACTTTTGACGAAGGGATAGAAAGGACAATCAATTGGATAAGGGACACGGAGGAGACTTCGTGAATACGGTTGTATTGGGTGCAGGAATAGCGGGATTGGCATATGCTTCCAGGGCAAAAGGCACTGTAAAGGTTTACGAGAAGAATGCCGCTCCGGGAGGACTTTGCGGTTCCTTTGCCAAGGACGGCTTCACATTCAACTATGGCGTTCATCAGTCGTTTACGACTATCCCGGAGGCAAGAAAGTTTTTCGATAAGACGGAATATCTTTGCTACGGACCGCACGCGGCAAACTACTATCACGGCCTCGTTATCCCGAATCCCGTCATCTACAATCTTTATAAATTCCCGGAAGATGTCAGGATAAGGCTGATAGAAAGCTTTGGGGCAAGGAATAAGGAAATTGCCGTAAATAATTACGCTGACTGGCTAAGAGCCTCCTATGGGGAAGAAATAAAGTCCATGTTCTACGACGTGTATACGAAGAAATACTGGACGGTCACGCCTGATGAGATGTCGGTCAGCTGGATAGGCAAAAGGCTCACTGAGCCTGATCTTGAAAAGATATTAAGCGGCGCCGAGAAAAAGAGTGCGGAAGACAACTACTACGCATCCGAGATGAGATACCCCGTTCAGGGCGGATATGCATCATTTCTGAAACCGTTGACGGAATCTGCTGATATCGTCTTAGGCAAGGAAGCCGTATCAATAGATCCGGACAGCCGATCGGTCACATTTGCGGACGGCACGGCGGTAAATTATGATAAACTGGCCAGTTCCGTTCCGCTTCCGGTTATGGCGGAAATAGTCAGGGGCGTTCCTGAAAAGGTTAAACAGGCTGCTTCAAGACTTAAGTGGACCAATCTCAGCATAGTCTCTGTTGCCTTTAATAAGCCATATGCCTCTGATTATGTCTGGGATTACGTCTATGACGAAGACATCAGCACGGCAAGGATCAGCAAGCCCGGGATACAGTCTTCAAGTGATGTCCCCGCCGGCAAAAGCTCTATGCAGTTTGAGATCTACCGCGGCGGAAAAGAAAAAGCGGACGAAAAAGAAGACGTGACGTCGGTGATAAGCGCGGTGGAACGCCTTGGGATCGCGAAGAGGGAAGATATTCTCTTTACTGATCATAAGTTTCTTCCTTACGCCAATATTATATTCTACAATGGCATGGAAGAAGACAGGGACGTCGTAAGAAGATACATGGAAAGCCTCGGGATCAGGCTGATCGGCAGGTTCGGCAAGTGGGAATACCTATGGTCAGATCAGAGCTATATGTCCGGCATCAATGCGGCAGAAGAAGGGTAGCATGTCCACTGAAGACTTCTCGCGCAAGAAAAAGACGATAAAGAACGGGACATGGGGTCTTATATACAAGACATCATCGGTATTGATAGGCCTGATAATAAGGTATTACTTCATAAGTGTCCTCGAACCCGGGTATTTGGGCCTTGAAGGCTTGTTTCTCAATGTCCTCGGGCTTTTCGCACTTGTGGACATGGGATTCGGCACGGCTATCTCGTTTAATCTGTACAAGCCCATCAGGGACAACGACAGGAGCCTCATAAGCGCCATAGTAAGATTGTACCGGAAGATCTATGGCATCATCGGCCTCGTGATCGCCGCGCTCTCGCTGATCACTGCTCCGATAATCCCTTCGCTTATCCGCGATTGCACTGTTGATGCTTCCATAGTGCGCGTCACGTTTCTCATATACGCTGCATGCGTCTCCGCTTCTTACTTTTTCTCATATAAGAGAAGCATCCTCTTCGCTTACCAGAGAAACTACATCTGCCTTAAGATCGATACCGCCGTAAGATTCCTGTCAGCAGTTCTGGAGCTCATAATCCTCCTGTTTCTGCGCGACTACCTCGTGTACATCATCGTGCTGTCAGGCTCGCTTTTGCTGCAGAACGTCATAATCTCGTTCTGCTCCGACAGGCTTGATCTGTACGACCTGAAAGACAGGACTCCGCTTCCTGCCGAATATGCCGCGAAGATCAAGAGCTACGTAAAGAATCTCGCCGTAATGGATACGGCCTGGAAGGGGATCCATTCTACGGACAACCTTATAATCTCGTATTTCATCGGCAATTATGACCTGTCCCGCAATGCCAATTACACGAGCATCGGCACGGCGGTAAGAGACACGGTCATATCCTTTCTAGGAGGCTCCAGCGCCCCGATCGGAGACCTGCTGGCTGAAGGCGATTCTGGGAAGATAAGGAAATACTTTGAAAACAACCATTTCATCTATGAGTTCGCAGGAATGTTCTGCATGCTCGTATTTTTCTTCTGCATCAATCCTTTCATCAGCTTCTGGGTAGGAGACAACTTCAGGTTCGATGAGCTCACGGTGTTCTTCATTGCCCTCAACGTATTCTTATATCTCTCATTTGTCGGAATATCGGATTATCTCAATCTGAGCGGCTGCGTGCTGAAGTACACTCCGTATTCGGTCGTGGCGCTTGTGATCAACATCGGCGTGTCGATCGCCTTGGGGATCACGATAGGAACTGCAGGCGTCTTCATCGGAACCTCCGTTACATACGTGTTCATGCTCTCCGTAATATCAACCCTGATCTGCAGGAACGTCACGCATACCGGCGTTTGGGTGTACTGGAAGGTGTTCCTCAAGAATGTTATATCGCTCGCCGTCATGGTTGTCCTGTCCAAGGCGGTTTTCCTGGTTATACCGGAGCTGTCAAACAGATTCCTTACCGTTCTGGCGGATTTTGCCGTATGTCTTGTGATAATTATCTCGGTAACACTCCTGTTTTACAGCAGGGACGGCAATTACATATTTTTCAAAGAACTTGCCAAGAGCCTGGTCAGGAAAGCGTTTGGAAGGAAAAAGGCATCCTGATCCTTTTTACAGTTGCAACGGCTCTCCATAATGTTTATAATACTTTGAATTATTTTATACGCGCATCACGTGCGTTTGTGATAATGGAGGAGGTTCATCGTGGCTAAAGGTAAAGTTACTTTTAACGAGAATCTGTGCAAGGGCTGCGGACTCTGCGTTGCAGCATGCCCTAAGAAAATCCT
>JAEEGJ010003504.1_pt1 | contig 59830 bp, 56 predicted proteins | sample 8958761 | NCBI WGS metagenome assembly JAEEGJ01 (sample SAMN16246546, study PRJNA631951) | gut metagenome | biome: gut microbiome; feature: rumen; material: RS-attached | host: Bos | place: Iran: Karaj | collected 2018-10 | reverse complement strand
ACCAACTCCCAAGGTGGTGGTAACAACACCGGCGGTGGCGGCAATGGCGGAGGCAACGACGACGGGGATGAGTAAAGAGCGGCCCTTCGGGGCCCTCTTTTGAGTGAAGAACTAAGAGTGAAGAGTGAAGAATTTGCTACCGCTATGCCTGCTGATAAGGAACAGAATAATTCTCAATTCTCAACTCTCAATTCTCAATTTAAAAACGTCTTTAACCATTAACCTTTAACCATTATAAGAATATGAAAAAGGAAACTTGGAAATTTATCATTCAGACAATCATTGCGATTCTGACGGCTATTGCAACCACCTTTGGTGTCACCAGCTGCATCGGCCGTTAAACAACAAAGGACCTGCTCGACGAGCAGGCCTTTTGTTTAGCTGTTCTTTATGGTTTTAGGGTTGCTTCACCAGTAGAGAGACTGGTGGTGGCAGATTCCAAAGTGCGACCCATACTTACCGTTACATTGCTCAATGTACCTGTTTTTATTACTTTGTTATTGTCTGGATTGATGTATTCGAAGGTGACAGTGTATGTGCCCTCGTCCACTGCTGTCTGAGCCTGCTCCTGAGGCCTATAGGTGTTGCTGATGGTTGCCACAGGCGACTTCCTCTCTTCACCTTTCCTATAGATCTTAATGTTACGCATGGTGTAATTGTTCGACGCATTCTTCAATGCGATAACACCCCATGTAGAACGGTCTGGCGCATCAATCTTTACGGTTGCGCTCTTAAAACCGCAACTAAAGTCCTGCCGGTCGTCATCGTCGTCAATAAGACCTCTCCAACCGTGCCATACACTGTATTGAGGCTCCAAACCGACAACGATATTGAAACTTGTCTTGCTACCGTCTTCTACACCGTTGGAGCCGTATGGAACATGCCACAGCCAGACGTTCTCGCAATCAAACTCCTGATGGGTGTCGGGCTTGAAATACTTATTCATTTCATCCCAATCATCCTTCAACTCCACATTGTTGGAATACCATCTGTATGTCACCGTGCTTGTCGAAGAGTTACGGGAATAGGCAATGTTCTGTAAGGAGTATTTGACACTCTCAGACCAACCTAATGAGAAGCCTACAGAGCCATCTACCTCGTAGCCTTTCTCTCCACTTCCTGCTTTTTTGCTATATCCTCCTTTAAGAGAACCATTGAGAGAGGCTGTGAAACTTTCGCTATAGTCTGTGCTGCTTATTTGGTTCTTGGGGAGAGGCCCCTCAATGTAGTGAAGTCCAGCGAGGGGGAAATTTCCATTATCATCAGCCAAAGCGATTGCATAAGTCATCTCTTTGAACCAATAGCCATAAATTCGGATCTGGGGAGCACCATGATTCTTTTTTTGAGGCCTCCACATACCGTCATTATGAGGAATGACATCACTCCTTACGGCATAATAATCGCCGGCAGATGCGCCATTGACCGACTGCATGTAAATCGGCATGACGGAAAGACGCACACTCACAGAACTGTACGCGAACAGAAAGTCTGCATCACTCAAAGCAGCCTTGTCAATGTATTGAATCAAGATAATTGGGAAGTTTAAGTCGATATGCTGGGCATCTGTCTTTAAGTTTGCTTTCAACTCACCGATGGTGGGCAAGTTGTCATTGGCCCTTCTGCGAGTTTGAGCTGGAGCATCTGCTGGAGCAATCTCCGAGTCGTAATAGGCAATCCATTTCACAAATGGGGTAAGACGCGTACTCCAGTATTCGGCATCCTTGGTAAACTCCATCCCCTGTTGCTGTTCCTCTTTCTCATCGAGCAGATAATAACTGTCAGCATGACCATGGGAAGCCCACAGCACCTTCTTCCATTCTGGAAGCATATTGTCCTGACCGTCGGGGAACACGTCCGAACCATCCTTCGACAACAATACCACCAGACCATCGCGTTCTATCTGCATTTCAAGCAACTTACCTGCAAGTTCGCTGAGTTCGGCCAAGTTTTCGGTTTCCCAGTTGTCCAGGTCGTAGTTGTCTATGCAGGCAAAGGCGATTTCTGCCTCATCGATACTGGCTACCTGATTGGGGAAGCGATCCCGGATAGCTGTCTGCATATCGGCAGGCATCATAGAGATGTCACCAATATAGGTGGGTTTGTTACAAGTAGCCCAGTGGTCGCTGGCTACATAGGTTGTAACATCCTCTTCTGAAGTAGTTGGCAAACTGTTGTCATCGTTGACAGCACAAGCTGTCAACATCACCATGCCGCTGATCATCAGGGTGGCGGCGAGCACCCATTGTAAAGCTCTGTTCATTTTCTTAAATATTTAGTATCGTTAGTTATGCTCACTTGATTACGACCTTGCGTCTTCCGTTGATATAGATGCCCTTGGTGGTGGGCTTGCCTGTGAGGCGACGACCGTCGAGGGTGTACCACACATCTTCCATCTTACTTCTTCCATCAGACATCAGGACAATCCCCGTACCCTGCTGGATATAGTCGTGCCCCTTCTTGGCATTGATTTTGCCAATGTTTTTGCTTTCATTGCTTACAATTGTTCATTCCTTTCCTGTCGACTTATTCTATTTTTCCTGCCAGGCGCATGCGGGCAGCGGCAGGCGTTGCAGGAGCAGAGATGTTAGCCGTGTTCACCTGCTGCTGGTCGCCATCGATATTGAACTGCAGGGAGGCTCCGTCTGCACGCACGTCGATGGTGACGTTGGCACCCATCACAAGGGGCAGGTTCACATCGCCATGACCACCTGGGAAACCACAGAGCACGGGGATGTTGTAATCCTTCAGCATCTCATGGAGCATGGCCTCGACGCTCTCGTAAGTAAACTCCTTGCCGCAGTCGGTGAACTCGCCAAGAATGATGCCCTTGCAGCGGTCGAGCACACCGTTCATCTGGAGGATGCGCATCTGGCGATCGATGTTATGCATCGACTCCTCTACTTCCTCTACGAAGAGAATCAGGTCTTTACCCATCGTGGCATCGGCCTGTGTGCCGAGGTTAGGTGCGAAGGTACAGACGTTGCCGCCTACCAATGTGCCGCTGGCCTTACCCGTGATGTTCTGCTTGTGTGCAGGCACTTCGTAGCGGGGCACCTTGCCCATAAGCAGATCGCGCATCAGCGTGCTGGTGGCATCGGTGCCGCCCTTGGACAGGAACGAGCTCATGGTGCCGTGAATGCTCATCACACCGGCACGGGTCAGTAGGCCGTGCAGCGTGGAGATGTCGCTGAAGCCCACCAGCCATTTCGGTGAGGCTTTCAGTTCGGCCTGCTCCAACTGACCGATGAGTTGGATGGTGCCGTAGCCGCCTCGGTTGCAGAGAATCGCCTTGATGCTTGGATCGTTGAGTGCCCAGCGGATGTCGCTCACGCGCTCGGCCACAGTACCGGCATACTTTCCGTCAGTCACCTTGCCCACATTAGGTCCGATGACGGGTTCCAAACCCCACGAGCGCAAAACGTCGGCGGTCTTCTCCACATTCTCCATCGGCGTGAAGTACGAGGGCGAGATCAGCGCCACCTTATCACCCGTCTTCAGATAGTCGGGTTTCTCACAGTTCAGCGCAATCGGTTTGTCATCAGGAGTCACCTCAGGTGAATCATCATCCTTACTGCACGATGTCAGCATGCTTGCGCCGCAGATTGTCAAGGTGGCGGCGAACACCCATTGCTTTATTCTATTCATATTTATAGTCCATATTGATTTGTTATGTCGTTAATAGTTTCGGTTGCAAATATAATAAAAAATTCGATAATCGTGCAAAAAAAGATGCACGAATTTGGGTCAGGTGCCAAAAACGTGCATCGAAACGCTTCAAAAGCGGGAAATTTTCTATGTTCAGAAGGTGTAGCCTAGGGTGAGGAGCACCTGATGGCGCTTGTTGCTCACGCTGGCAGGGGTAACACTACCCGTGATATTAGGCTGGAAGGGATAGAAGTCGCCATCGGTGGCGCTGTACTGATAGGACAGGTCGAGATTCATGCTGCCTATCTTGCTGCCTAAGCCGCAGGTGAAGCGGTTGGTGGCCTTCCAGTTGACATAATCGGAAGTAGAGGCATATTTCACGCCATAGGAGTCGAGCGTCTGGTCGCGCACGCCATTGTCGGCATAGGCTGGCGAGACATAATTGTAACCTGCACGCAAGGCCAACTCAGGAACGGGCTTGAACTCGACACCTACCTTCAGTGTGGAGACACCCTTCAGCACATCCTCCGTATTGCTCTTCATGACACGGTCCTTATAGGAATCCTCGTTGCCGTAGTAGTCGTAGCTGCCATCCTTGACGCGGTTCTGGCTGGCACCGTAGTCGGAGAACTCATAGGTGGCGCCGATGGCCAGATTGTTGCCGATGGTATGCCCCAGGCTGAGACCGAACTTCCAAGGGGTATAGTAACGGAAGTCGTAGGCATTTGAGATATCACCCATCTCGGTATAGGTACCATCGAGATTCTCACCCAAGGCGCTCAGGTTGACGAGGGTTGTGGTGTTCTCAGAGGTCAGATCATACCAGGTAGGGGTATGGACATAGAGCCCTACGCGGAAGGGCGAATACTCTACAGGACGGGCGATGAGACCGAGCTTCAGATCGACGCCTGTACCCTTGATGGTGCGCATATCACCATAGCTGACAATACCGCCATCATCACCGTTCAAGAATCGCAGGCCTTCGGTATACTCGCTATAGCCCTTGTATCTGACGTCGTGGATGCCAACCGTGAGGCCCCAGTAGATGCGGTCGTTGGAATTGCCGCTGAGGGTGAAGTCGAAGTCGTTGATCCAACCGCGATGGGCACGGTCGAAATTATAAGCATCGGCTGCCATGCCGTAAAGCACATAGTCCTCAGGCTCAGCCTCATCAGACAGCACATTGGCATTGAGATAATCGAGCTGGCTGAAATTGAGCGTCTGCTGAGAGCTCGTGGGCGACTTATAGCCCAACAGATAGCCATCGGTGCTCATGCCAATGCTGTAGTAGCCCTGCAGGTCCTTCTCGGCCGTAATCAGGTTCGAGGCTGCGTCGTAAACGGCCTGATCGGCCACAGAGAGAATCTGATTGAAGTTACGGCTCTTGTGATAGTTGAATGCGAAGTTAAGGAACGACGTGCGATCCATGCGCATGGTGTAGACAAAGCCTGCCTGGTCGAAACTCACATTCGTGGTGCTGCGGCCATCAAACTCCTTGGCGTCGGCTTGCGACACCAGTCCCAGGCTGGCACTCATCGTCGAATGACGGAAGAGTCCGATACCAGCGGGGTTCGTTCCTGTGGTAGAGATGTCGGCACCCAGGGCCTCCATCGCGCCACCCATACCCACATAGCGGGCTGTACCGTTAAGGTCGCCACCCAGCAGTCGGGCACTCTCGTATGTATCCTGTGCAGCGGCTGGCAGGACGACTGCCATAGCCAAGGCTGCGAAAAACAATTTCTTCATATTCTTATTTTGGAATTAAAAGGAAATGATATATGGAAGTATCGCTTAGCGACGGCCACCGACGTGACCTCCAGCGCTACGGGCGCCTCCGCCACCGCCGCCTCCACCAGAGGCACGGCCACCGCCACCGCTGAAGCCACCGCCACCGATGCTGCCACCACCAGACGGGGTATAGGTCGGCGTGGTACGGGTAGGCGTAGTCGTCGTAGTGCGGTTTGTCGTAGGACGATTGACACGCGAAGCATTCGTGGAATTATAGGCTCTGTGGTCGCCTACCGTACGTTCACGCAGGCTGCTGGTGCGCTGGGCACCCAGACGGCTGCTGGCACTGCTGCGAGCGCTGCCGGCACTGGTTGATGAGTAGATACGGCCATTCATATTGCCAGAACGCATGTTGATGGTGCCGGCATGATCGTTGTAGCTGCGAAGGTTTCTGCCACCAACGCCATAGTAGGCATAATTGTAATAAGAATAGGGATAGCCCCAGTAATAGCCGTAGTAGAGGGAATCGTACCAAGGATCCCACCAGCCATAGCGCCAACCGCCATAATACCAGCCGTAAGAGCCGTAGTACCAAGGATCATACAGGCCGAGATGCCAGCTGGTGTAATACCAGGGATCATACCAGTTATACCAGCCATAGGTGCGATAGTACCAGGGCGAATGCCACAACAGGTCGGAGCGTGCCTGCTGATAACCAGCCCAGTAGGCCTCGTTCTCGGAGAGGCTATAATCATCGAAACGCTCCATCTTCTTGGTAATCTTGAAGTCTTCCAACGAATCGGGATAGACGCCCAGCTCGCCATTGAAATCTATAATATCGGATGAAGCCGAGTCGATAGGCACGTAAGTACTCACCCGACGATTATAGTCGTCAACACTACGGTTGCTACCCGAGTAGTAAGTCTCGCGAGGCAGACCGTAATTTTCAGTCACTCTCTCTGCTGCGCTCTTCTTTTTCGGAACGAAGTAGAGATCGTCATCTTGGGCCACCATCGAAAGAGGCAGAGCCCCGATGAGTAACGAGATAAGGATCAGTTTCTTCATTTTCTATATCATTTTAATTGTTCACGATGCAAAATTACACACAATTTTACTGCAAATATAAGGAAAAACCCTAAACGGCGATAGGATTTTCCCTATTTTTTGTAAATTTGCACCAAAATTTAACATCCGATATGAAATATTACGAGGTAACATTCAGTCTGACCCCCTACTCTGCCGATGCCTGCGACGTATTGGCAGCGCTGGCGGGAGAAGTAGGGTTTGAGAGTTTCGAGGAAACGGCAACCGGTCTGTTGGGCTATGTGCAGCAGGCGCTCTTCGACGAAGCAGCCCTGAAGGAGGCCATTGAGGATTTCCCCTTTGAGGAGGTCGGCATCAGCTATGAGGTGCGCGAGGCCGAGGACAAGGACTGGAACGCGCAATGGGAGGAAGAAGGATTTGAGCCGATATGTATCGCGAGCCACGAGGATTGTCCTGCTATCATGATTCACGACGGCCGGCATCTGCCGGAGTCGCTATCTGAAGATACCATCGCCATCGAAATCGACGCGAAACTCGCCTTCGGCACCGGCACCCACGAGACCACCCGTATGGTCGTCAAACACTCGGGGACGGTTCTTTCCTGTTTGACGAATCGTCCACAGGAACTTTCAAACAAAAAAGAACCGTCCCCATCTGTTCGAGTGCTGGACTGCGGGACTGGCACCGGCATTCTATCCATCGCCGCCCTGAAGTTGGGAGCAAGCGAAGCCGTCGGCTACGACATCGACGAGTGGAGCGTGGACAATGCCCGCCATAATGCCGTGATCAATCGCGTTGACGACCGCTTCACCTCGCTGCTGGGCGACGTGAGTATCTTAAAAGAGGTGAAAGGCACCTTCGACCTCGTGATGGCGAATATCAACCGCAACATCCTCTTGGCCGATCTGCCGATGATGCACGAGAAGATGGCTCCCGGCGCGCGACTCATCCTGAGCGGATTCTATACCACCGACTGTCCGATGCTCATAGAAAAAGCCCAAAGTCTGGGGATGACACTGACGAATCAGGACGAAGACCATGACTGGGCTTGTCTGGTGTTTAAAAACTAATCTCCAGGATGGCGACAATCATAGAGATATCATCGTTGACAGACCCCGGCGTAGCACTGTTCTCGACGCTGACGGAAGCCCAGCTCCGCAACAAGATGGAGCCTCAGAAGGGCATCTTCATCGCAGAGAGTCCGAAGGTGATACAAGTGGCGCTGAATGCCGGCTATACCCCCGTGGCACTGCTCTGCGAACGACGACACATCGAGGGCGACGCCAAGGCCATCATCGCACAATGCGGGGAGATACCCGTCTATACCGGCGACAGAGGATTGCTGGAACAGCTGACGGGCTACACACTGACACGAGGGGTGCTCTGTGCGATGCGCAGACCGACGGAGCGCAGCGCCAGCGAACTGCTGAACAGCCTAACGAGTGCCCACAGACAGCAGCGCATCGTAGTGATCGACGGTGTGGTGGACACCACCAATATCGGTGCCATCTTCCGTTCGGCAGCAGCTCTCAACATCGATGCCGTACTGCTGACCAGAAACAGCTGCGACCCCCTGAACCGCCGAGCCGTCCGCGTATCGATGGGAAGTGTGTTTCTCGTGCCCTGGACGTGGCTGGACAACTACGTCATCCTGCACGACCTTGGCTTCAAGACCGCTGCGATGGCGCTAACCGACAATTCTGTATCTATCGACGACGCATCAGTAGCCGCTGAAGAGCGTCTGGCCATCATCATGGGTACAGAGGGCGACGGTCTGCCCCAAAAGACCATAGAAGAAGCCGACTACGTGGTGCGCATACCGATGGCCCACGGCGTCGACTCGTTGAATGTGGCCGCTGCAGCTGCCGTAGCCTTCTGGCAACTGCGCGCGAAAGAATAATCAAGGTATCAGCAACGAAGAATCGCCATAACTCAGGAAACGGAAATCGTGGGTTAAGGCATAGTCATAGATCTTCCGCCAATCGCCTTTGACAAAGGCACTTACCAACAGCAGCAATGTGGACTGTGGCTGGTGGAAGTTGGTGACGAGCATCTTGACGATATGATAGTCGTAGCCTGGGGCAATGATAATCTGGGTGCTGCTGTGAAGCACCTCCAGTCCCTTGGCATCCATCCAATCTGCCAACGCCTTCAGCGCCTGGACAGCAGTAGTCAAGCTTTCACTTTCATAAGGTTCCCACTGGGAAACGTGCAGCTGCTCCTCGGAAAGTTCCGGATGCTGCATCACCTTGAGGCCCATGTAATAGAGGCTCTCCAAGGTACGGACACTCGTGGTGCCCACTGCGATGGCGGAGGCATTGTGGTCGAGAAGCTTCTGGATGGTACTGCGACGCACGCTTATAAACTCCGTATGCATCTCATGGCCCTCGATCTCCTCGCTCTTCACGGGTTTGAAGGTACCGGCGCCCACATGCAACGTAAGTTCCTCACGTTCGATGCCAGCCGCATCGATCGACTGCAGCACCTGCTCGGTGAAATGAAGACCGGCCGTAGGAGCCGCCACACTACCCTTGATCTTCGAATAAACCGTCTGATAGGTGGTCTTGTCGCTCTCCTGAGTCTCGCGATTGAGATAGGGCGGAATCGGCAGTTCGCCCATTGCATCGATGATTTCAGCGAAGCTTACATCTGCATCCCAATCGAAATCGATGCGATAGCTGGTGCCGTGAATAGGGCCACGAGTGGCTTTAACAGTAAGATGCGAGCCTTTTATCGTAATCTCCCTTTCGAGCGAACCTTCCTTCCACTTCTTCAGATTGCCCACCAGACAGTACCAGGCACAATGGCCTGAGGTCTGGAACATCAGTTCATAATCGGAAGGTTCTGCTGGTTCGAGCAAAAACACCTCTATCAAGGCACCCGTCGACTTGCGGAAGTGCATACGGGCCTGAATCACTTTGGTATTGTTGAACACCATCAGACTACCTTTCGGCAAATAGTCAGGCAGGTGATAGAATACATCCTCCCCCACTTCGCCATGACGATAGACCAGTAGTTTGGAATGGTCGCGCTGGGCAATGGGGAATTTCGCGATACGCTCGTCGGGAAGCGGATATTGATAGTCGCTGATATGAATATGCTTGGGATTGATCATGGTTTGCTTCGATAAATATTCAGGCCAGGCAGGCACGGAATGTGGCATAAATGAGTGTGAACATCAGCACACAAACCGGAATGTCGGCATCGTTGCGATGATAGCCCGTTCGGGTATAAGCGAGTGACGTATAGCGAGGCGCACATGTCCATTTTTCGGAATAATAGCGATAGAGGCAATAGACGCCTGTACCCACGAAAGCGCCCCATAAGAGGCCAACGAGGATATCGCCTGGGAAATGAACGCCCAGATAGAGGCGAGTCCAGCAATTGGTGAGCGACCAAAGGACGAGTGCCACCGAGAGCAGACGGCTACGCACCAGCAAACTGAAGAAGATGGCGATGCTGAACGTATTGGAGGCATGAGCAGAAAAGAAGCCATAATTGCCCCCACGGTAACCGTCGACGATATCCACCAAGAGGCCGATTTCCGGATCACGGGTGGGGCGCCAACGGCCCACCAGCGGTTTGACAATCGTATCATCGAGGGTGCCTGTAAATAATACGCACAGTGCAGCCGATGCCAGAACTAGAAACACGCCCAGTACCGAGTCACTGTTTTTTATAACCACTATCAGGAGGCTGATGTATAGGGGAACCCACGTCCAGGCATTCGTCAGCGTTGTCACCATCGCATCGAGAAAGAGCGATTCACTGCCATTGAAAAATAGCAACAACTGCTTGTCGAGATCTATGATTGTCTGGAAGTCCATCAGTCCAAGGATTTATCAAATGGTTTCCATCTGCTTGGTCTCTATCCAGCCTTCCTTACCATCGGCCAGGCGAATCTCCTTCCAGTCTTTCATCGAGGCATCGATGATGGTCACTTTCGTGCCTTCATGGAGAATAAACAGGTCGATGCCGTTCTTGGCAGGCGTACTCTTCACGTTGACAGCCGACTCGGTGATGATGGCGCCAGTACGATTGACCAGCTGATTCTTCTGCTGATGTGCAAAGACATTGCTGCAGACAAAGACGACAATCATCAGGAAGGCTCCGAAGAAGCCCACCTTGCGCAGCCATATCTGATTAGAGAAGAGATAGATCAGCGCCAGGACGATGGCCAGTCCCAGACACACGAGTGCAATCATGGCCCAACCGTCGACACTGGCCATATTCACCAGCGAACGATACCAGGTGACGAAGAACATCTCCTGTTCGGGCACAATCTTGTCGATAGTCTTCGAACGAGCCATCTGCAAATTGAAGCGGATATCCGGATCGCTTGGCGATAACAACAGGGCCCGTTCGTAGTTTAAGACGGCACGCGTGATATTCTCTGTGCGATAATACGCGTTTCCAAGATTGTAGTACAACTCGGCCGAGACGCCCTTCTTAAGCAAAGCCTCGTAGCCGTCAATCGCCTTTTGATATTCGTCGTGGATATAAGCAGAATCGGCCTCGGCCTTGGTGATGGCTTGTGCACACATCGGAAGTAGGAGCATCAGCAAGATGACTGCCGTCGACTTGGCTGGGCGCCGCTTCTTCATCGTCTCTTCAATCTTCTCAATAGCACTCATGGCCTTATCGTAAACCTTATTCATATTACCCTTCGGATCGCCAGGAGCATAACGTTCGAACTCACACTCGTCGAGCGCACCCATGAACTCATTGATGGTCTGCTCATCGACCTGCCGCTCCGTCAGTCGCTGGCTGATATTATCATGCGACAATTGCTCAACGGGAATAGCCAGCTTATCGCCTACATATCCCCAAAGTGCACGTAACACCTCATCATAGAATTCGCCCGACTTATTCTCAGCCATCAGACGTGAGGCTTTCTTCAGGCGCTTGGTGGCCACCTTGTTAGCCCGCTTGCCACGCTGTTTGGTAATATTGGCATTCTCGATGGCGCGCTGACGGAAGATCACAAAGAGGGAGATGAAGATGACGGCCAGGATAATGAGTGAACACCAATAGCCCGTAGAACCGAAGAAGAAATCATCGAGCGAATGCTGCCTGCTGGTATTCGTCTTGATATGACGGATATCCTTATTCAACAGTTGCAGGTCTTCCTGTCCTGTGAAATCACTCACCTTTGCGCTGCCAGAACCCTTGGCCACTTCGAGTGTGAAGCCTTCCGACTTAACCGTCTCGTATTGGCGTGTAGCCGTATTGAAGAACACAAACTCAACAGGCGGTATCTCAAACTTTCCAGGATGGCGGGGAACAGCGAGGATGTCGTAAATCATCGACCCCTCCAGGCCATTCGACGTCAGCTTGGTCTTATCCGTAATCTTGGCGTCATACTTGTCGAAGTCCTTGGGGAATTCCACCTGAGGCTGCTTGATGAGCTTCAGATTACCCACACCACTGACGATAACCCTTAGAGAGATGGGATCATTGGCCTTGGCCTCGGTCTTGTCGAGTTGTGCGGAGATACTGAATTTGCCCACGCCGCCAGAGAAATTAGCAGGACGCTGAGGCAGCGGATCGACCTGAATATCGATGCTGGGAGCGATGATCTGCTTCTTCACCTCCACATAGCCGGAACCACCATTGAAGAAGGCCTCAAAGGGATCGATGTTACGATTCTGCTGCACTACGATGCCATTGAAGGTGATGCTGGGGATCGTCAGTTTACCCGTCAGCTGAGGGAACATCACATACTGGCTCCACGTTACCGTACGATACGGACGGCCATTAAGCGTCTCGACCTTGAAACTCTTTTGTTGTGGGAGATCGACCTCCTGCGTATGGAAGCCCTTCAAATCGGGCATCTTACCCTCCAGCTGCGTCAGTGAAACCAACGTATAGACCTTATAGGTCAAGAGGATAGGTTCCTGCTCATAGACGCGCTTTTTGTTGGCGCTCACCTTGATGAAGAGATCCGAGCCGGAGATACGACTACCAGCATCCCTCAACTCAGGTTCATCACTCTGCATACGCTGCTGGCGGGGGGATGTTGCATTGCCACCATGTGCCTGAGAGGAGCCGCTGACCTTGATTGTCAAAGCGTTAGAGGCAATACTCTTGCCATCGACTACCACATGGGCAGCAGGGATGTTATAAGTACCGCTCTTGGTGGGCACCACGATATAGGTATAGGTGATGGAGGACGAGGAACTGGTATGGCCATTGACAATCTGATAACTGGACTGCATAGAACGGTTAGGTCCTATGAGTACTTCCAGTTCGTCGGGGATATTACCAGCTCTGAACTCACTGACATTCTGCGTGTTAACCGTATAAGTTAATCGAAACTGCTCTCCCACCCCCACATGCGAAGGAGCCGAGGCAGTTAGTGTCTGGGCTTTGATAGTGAGAAGTGAATAATGAATCGTGAAGAGTACCAGAAGTACTTTCACCATCCAACTCCGATATCCTAATGCTTTTATAGTCATCATTACCAATTCTTTAGAACCTGACGTCGCTGTGGCTGCTGCTGGGCTTTCTTCAGACGATCCTGTGTCTGTTTCTCCTGCTGCATGGCCGCATTGAGCAATTGTTCAGCATTATCCTTACTCATCTGAGGCTTCTGCTCTTTCTGTTTATCCTTGTTCTGCTCCTGCTTATCCTGGTCTTTTTTCTCGTCTTTCTGATCCTGCTTTTTCTGCTGCTGATCCTGTTGCTGGTTCTGATCCTGCTTGTTCTTCTGATGCTTACAGAGAACCAGGTTGTATCGCGTCTCGTTATCTTCGGGATTCAGCCTGAGTGCATTCTTATAGGCCTCAATAGCCTCACCATACATCTTGTGACCTTGACAGATGACACCCATATTATGGAAGGCCCGATACTTTCGCATAGGATTCGTTTCCAACTTGGCAGCATTCTGGAACTGCTCGATTGCAGCAGAGTCTTTTTTCTGAGCCATCAGGGCATTGCCCAGATTATAGGCAGCCTGAGGATTACGGGGATTCTTCTCGATGGCCTTACGATAGGAGACTTCTGCATTGGCAAAGTCACCTGCACGATACTGTTTATTACCCTGGCGCACATACTGACGATCCGTCTGGGCCATACCACTCATAACGACCATCAACAACAGGATGGTAGTAGTCACCTTGCGCTTACCAAAGAGCGAGAGGTTCTTCATTAACGGATTGCGACGATCCAAGATACAAATCTCGATAATCAACAAGAGTAGCGCCAGAATGCCAAAGGCCTGGAACTGCTCGTCATAATCGCTATAGACCGTCGTAGAAGTCTCTTTTTTCGACAGCTTATCGAGTTCGTTATCCAACTGCTGCTGGGCCGCACTATTGTTCTCCACGTGGATATAGACGCCACCACCAGCCGCCGCTACCTGCTTACACATATCCTCATTCAAAGCCGACATGACCGTATTACCAGTATTATCCTTCATATAATCACCTGTTCCTGGAATGGGAATCGGTGCACCTTTCGAAGAGCCGACGCCCAGCACATAGACACGCATACCCTTCTTCTTAGCAGCCTCGGCAGCCTCGAGGGCCCCACCCTCATGGTCCTCACCGTCGGTGATGACGATAATGGCCTTGCCGATACCTTCCTCCTGCGTGAAACTGTTCATACCCATATTAATGGCCGCTGCAATATCCGTACCCTGAGTAGCCATCATCGAGGGATCGATGCTCGACAGGAACATCTTCGCCGACACATAGTCGCTGGTAATAGGCAACTGCACGAAAGCATCACCGGCAAAGACTATCAAGCCAATCTTATCGTTGGTGAAGTGATCGACCAGATTCTCTACCATCATCTTACTTCGATCCAATCGGCTGGGTACGATATCCTCTGCCAACATCGAATTGGAGATGTCGAGGGCTATAATGGTTTCTATGCCCGTACGCTTCTCCTGACTGATCTTCGTTCCCATCTGAGGACGAGCCAGCATGAGGATGAGAAGGGCCAAGGCAGCCAGCAATATCCAGAACTTAATAGAAGGACGGAAGCGCGACACATCGGGCATCAGCTCCTTCAACAACTTCGGATCACCAAACTTGCGTAGTTTTCTCTTCTGGTTGCGGTAAGAGATGAATCTGACGAGTGCCAATACAGGTATCAGCACCAACAGCCAGAGATATATGGGATCTTCAAATCTAAACATTTTACGGTATCCTCCTAAATATGGTTATACGTAGCAGAATCTCTAACAACAAGGCCAGCACAGCAATCAGCGCAAAAGGCTGATAAGCCTCGTATTTCTTACTGAACTGCTTCACATTGAGTTTTGATTTCTCCAAACGGTCAATCTCCTGATAGATCTTACGCAGTTCCTTGGTATTCGTAGCACGATAGAAGTCGCCTTCTGTGGCTACAGCAATCTCGCTGAGCATCTTATTGTCGATCTCTACCGGAATATTCACATACTGCACGCCACCTGCCACAGGCATCGGATAAGGTGCCACCTTGTTCGTACCTACACCGATGGTATAGACACGAATGCCAAGACTCTTAGCAATCTCGGCAGCCGTCATCGGCGAGATATCACCTCGGTTGTTACTACCATCCGTCAACAGAATCACCACCTTACTCTTGGCCTTGGAATCCTTCAGACGAGAGACGGCATTGGCCAGTCCCATACCAATAGCAGTACCATCTTCAATGAGACCACGTGCAGCTATGTCAGTACGCACATTCTGTAAGAGGTTCATCAAAGAGGCGTGATCGGTCGTCATCGGACATTGAGTGAAAGCTTCACCTGCAAAGATGGAAAGTCCGATATTATCATTGGGACGTCCTGCAATAAACTCAGCGGCAACCTGTTTGGCAGCCTCAATACGATTGGGTTTCAGATCCTCTGCCAGCATAGAAGTGGAAACGTCCATAGCCAGCATGATATCGATACCCTCTACAGACTTGTTCTTCCACGAATTCTGAGTCTGGGGACGGGCCAGCACAAGGATAATCATCACAAATGCCAGCATACGGAGCAGCATGGATAAGGGCATCAGGCGCACCTTCCAGCTCTTCGGCGCATAACGGAAGGCAAACGTATCGCTCATCCGCATCGTGGGCTCCGTTTTCTTCCTGTACATCATATACCATATTAAATAAGGTATAAGGAGCAGGAGTAGAAACAGATATTCTTTATTGGCAAATTCCATCTTTTCTTTTAATTAATCTGTTGATAAACAGTATATACCACATAACACAGCAGGGCCACGCAGCAAACGATAAGAATTGTGATAATGCCCTTCAGGGTACGGCGCATCTTCTGGGAGCGTACATCCGCCTCAGACAACTGCGGTTTCACCACCTCTTCGGTAGGTACATTCTCCAACTTCGTCTGGTTAATGAACTCGATGGCATTCACGAGATTCATGTCATTCTCGTTAATCAACGTCGAGTATTTCGCAAACTTCACCAGATCGGCAGTAGTAAACAACTGTCGTAGTTCGTCGAGTGCTTTCTGATCCTGTGTAGCTGTCAGCTTCTCGATAATCTCGCTACTGGTCATCTCCATCGCACTGAAGCCATAGCGTTCCTCAATATACTTACGGAGTGTATCCGTGAGCTTCGTATAATACTCCTTCGGATTCTCCGACGACACCATCTTATCGGCCTTGATTTGTTCGATTTCCTTCATTGCCTTCTGGTGTGGCAGCAGCTTCTTTACAATACGGATATGTGTAATTATCGGCTTATTATCACGCATACGGATATACAGATAATACACTAAAGCCAAGAGGATTAACAGTAGAACGCTCAACCAAAACGAGAGGCTCCAGTCGCTCCAAAGGAAAGGATTGTCCTGTACGTCCTTAGGTCCGAAAAATTGTTCAGCATGCGTAGTATCTACTTCAATGGTCAGCACCTTCAACGCCAGGCTCTTACTCTGATAGGGTTTGCCATCGACCTTGACGGTGAGAGGCGGCAGATAATAGAGGGTATCGTCGAAGGAGGTAAGCGTATAGACCATCGCCTTCTCCACACAACCATTATCCATTGCCTTATCCTCCATCGACTGGCCAGCCAGCACTTCCACACCTGGTGTCACGAATTCCGAAGGCTTGAACTTTGGGAACTCCACTTTTGAGTTCTCCTTAACAACGGCCTTCAGAGTGACATGAGCCTGCTGTCCGACGAGCATCTCAATACGATCCACACTGGCCTCTACGGAGACCTGAGCCATTGATGTGAATAGTGAACAATGAATAGTGAATAGTAATATCAGTACCTTCACCATCCATTCAGTCTTCACTTCCTTCAATGCTATTATCTTCATTTCACTCTTCACCATTCGCTATTTCAGCTTCTCTGTTTGAACAACATCAGCATAGCCTTCACAAAGTCCTCATTAGTGGCGATACTGACATTATCTACATTACTTTTGTTGAAGGTTTCCAGCAACTGAGACTGACGACTCTGCCAATACTTGCGATAAGAGTCGCGCAGGCGCTTGGAACTGGTATCGACATACTGTTCGAAGCCTGTCTCAGCATCCACAACCTTCATCAGTCCTACATCAGGCAACTCACGGGCACGCTGGTCATAGACCTGTATGGCAACCACATCATGCTTACGATTGGCAATCTGTAACGATTGCTGGAAATCGTTGCGCACATAGAAATCGCTGAGGATAAACGCTGTCGTACGCCGTTTCTGAACACTCGACAGGAATTCCACAGCCTGCTTCACATCCGTGCGCTTAGACTCCGGATGGAAATCAAGCATCTCGCGGATGATATAAAGGATATGCTTACGGCCTTTCTTCGGAGGAATATACTTCTCGATCTTATCGGAGAAGAACACTACACCGATCTTATCGTTGTTCTGAATAGCGCTGAAGGCGATGGTGGCAGCAATCTCCGTCACCATGTCGCGCTTCATCTGCTTCTGGGTGCCGAAATCAAGTGAGCCGCTGACATCAATCAGCAGCATCACCGTCAGTTCGCGCTCTTCCTCAAACACCTTCACATAAGGACGGTGGAAACGGGCTGTCACATTCCAGTCGATGTCACGCACATCATCGCCAAACTGATATTCACGCACCTCGCTGAAGGCCATACCCCTACCCTTAAATGCAGAATGGTACTGGCCAGCGAAGATGTTTGAACTCAGACCACGGGCCTTGATTTCAATCTTACGGACTTTCTTGATTATTTCACTAGTCTCCATAATAATCTAGACTTTCTAGACCTTCTAGTCTTTCTAGAATCAAGGAACCTCAACCTTATTGACAATCTTTGAAACGATCTCCTCGCTTGTGATATTGCTGGCCTCTGCCTCATAGGTAAGACCGATGCGATGACGCAGCACATCATGGGCCACAGCACGCACATCCTCAGGCACCACATAGCCACGACGCTTGATAAAGGCGTAGGCACGGGCAGCCTTAGCCAGATTGATACTGGCACGCGGAGAGCCACCGAAGGAAATCATATCCTTCAAATCCTTCAGACCATAACGGTCTGGATAACGGCTGGCAAACACGATATCGGCAATATACTGCTCAATCTTCTCGTCAAGATAAACCTCACCTACCACACTGCGGGCCTTGAGGATCTCGTCTGCCGTCGTCACGGGTGTCACCTTAGGCATCTCACCGGCAATATTCTCACGGATAATCTTCTTCTCCTCATCAAGTGTGGGATAGTCGATCACCACCTTCAGCATGAAACGGTCGACCTGTGCCTCTGGCAACGGATAGGTACCCTCCTGCTCAATGGGGTTCTGGGTAGCCATCACGAGGAAGGGATTAGGCAACTTGAAGGTATCGCTACCTATCGTCACCTGCTTTTCTTGCATGGCCTCAAGTAAGGCACTCTGTACCTTTGCAGGCGCACGGTTGATTTCATCAGCCAAAACAAAGTTTGCAAACACAGGGCCTTTCTTCACCTGAAACTTCTCATCTTTCTGCGAATAGATCATCGTACCGATCACATCGGCAGGGAGAAGGTCGGGTGTAAACTGAATACGACTGTAATCAGAGTCTATCAACTGAGCCAAAGTTTTGATTGCCAGCGTCTTAGCCAATCCAGGCACACCTTCCAAGAGAATATGTCCATCACTCAAAAGACCAATCAGGAGAGAGTCCACAAGATGCTTCTGTCCTACAATGACGCGATCCATACCTGTTACGAGATTCGTAACAAATGCGCTTTGCTGTTCTATCCGGATATTCAACTCACGGATGTCAATTGCTTCTGCCATAATATTTACTCTATTTATTGTTTTCTTAATTTGACCGCAAAAGTAGTGAATAAATCGATAATAACGTACATTTTACTATCTAAATATTATTAAAAAAGTTTCCCAAAACCTAAGTTTTAAGAAACTTTTTCATTCAGTAGGAATTTATTACTCTATTTTTTCTTTTTCTTCTTCAATTCCAACTTCGGAATTTTGATTTCCTGTCCTGCTTTCAAGGCTGTTCCTGATGCAATTCCATTGAAAACCTCCAGATAACATTCCATTCCCGGACCAATGGTACGATTACAGATGCGGGTGAGATTGTCGCCGGCTTTTGCCTTTATGACTGTATCTGTACCGAGAATGCGATAGGCACCAGTCTTGACTCTGACATCCATTGCTTCCCATTTATCCAACGGACGTTCCTCTGTTGTTGCCTCTGGCGCATTATCCGCCTGGGGGTCTTCATCTTCCAGGTCTTCATCTTCCTCCTCAGAATCCTCGTCTTCAAGAATTTCCTCCTCTTCATCCAATGAATCCACTATTGCAGAATCCGAATCCACAGGCAAGGCCTTAACAGATCCACTGTCAACAGCTGCTACAGACGGATTCTCTGGTGCTTGAGGCGTAGTTGAACGATTACCCATCAGATAACCAATCAGAATACCAACAGCGAGTGTAAGTACTGCGATACCAATCCACTTGAGATATTTCTTGAATGATGAGCCTTCTTCCTCTCCTATGGAGGTTTCTACGTCCTCAGGCTCAGAGGAGTCTGTTTGCTCCAACGACTCAGAAGCCGCTGGCAACTCTGATTTCTGTGACTTCACAGATGGCTCCGACTTCTCAGATGGCTGCGACTTCTCAGGAATCTCAGGATTCTCATGGACCTCTGATTTCTGAGGAACCTCCGGCTTTTCAGGAATCTCCGGCTCCACAAGTTTCGCTGGTTCATTAATGATCTCAGGCTGAGGTTCATCTACGAATTCCACTAACGGTGCAGAAGAACTATCCTCGATTTCATCCAGAACGACCTTCTCTGCTTTTTCTGACTGATTAGAGTTTTCTGATTCATTGAAATCCACGCCATCTTTCAATACCACCGTCTCGAATTGCGAGAAAGGCTTGTTTACCAAATCTTTCATCAGAGCATCGGGTGTAAATGTGATCTTTCCGTGACCCTCAATCAGCACACGGTCGCCGGTATTCACATTAACGCTCTCACGGTCATCGACATCGATAATCTTAAACGTACCCAGACCTTTCACCTTCACAATTTTGTCCTCATCGAGCGATTTCTGAATCAAGAAAAACAACTCGTTGACAAACTGAGAAGCCTCTTTCTTTCCGATATGCCAACGCTCAACCAGAACGCCGGCCAGATCCTGTGTCGTCATCTTTCCCATCAGTCGTTTCCTCCATTCTTTACACGTTCCTTCCAACCAACATTCGGCTTAAAATTCAGCACCAACTTGGGAGGGACCAACATGCGCTGTCCCGTAGAAGGATTGACCATGATCCGTTCCAACTTCTTCTTAACTTCGAAGGTACCGAAATTGGGCACCACCACAGAGTCGTCTTCCTGGAAATGATCACCCATTGTCTCTACCAGGGTGTCAACCATCCGCTGTGTTTCCTCAACAGAATGACCTGTTCTTGTTGCCAAAGCCGCGATAAAGTCTTTGTTATTCATATTGATTTACTTGATAGTTATTCCATATATATCAAATTCTTCAGAGTCCGTGATGAGCACATCATAGAACGACCCGATTTCCAACCTACGATCTGATACCGGTATCAGTACCTCGGGATCCACCTCAGGTGAGCAATACTGTGTACGACCAACATAATAGTCTCCTTCCTGACGATCGATAATAACCCGTTGGATGGAATTCACTTTCTCTGCCTCTATCTCTTCACTGATACGTTGTTGTACTCGCATTAGCTTGTCAAGGCGCTGTTGTTTAACATCCTCCGGTACATCATCCTCATAATGTTGCTCAGAGTATGTACCTTCTTCTTCCGAATAGGCGAAGGCTCCCATCCGCTCGAAACGAGCCCATTTGGTAAAGGCTATCAATTCGTCAAAATCTTCCTGCGTCTCCCCTGGGAATCCCACCATCAGCGTTGTCCGCAAATGGATATCAGGCAATTCTCGTCTAAGGCGATCAACCAAATCATAAGTTTCCTGTTTGGTCACATGCCGTTTCATCCTTGTAAGCATGTGATCTGAAATGTGCTGTAAAGCGATGTCCAAATAGTTACATACATTCTTGTGCTTCCGCATCACTGGAATCAGATCCCATGGGAAATGCGTGGGATAGGCATAGTGAAGACGAATCCACTCCACCCCCTCGATGTCAGCCATCTGGTCTATCAGTTCTGCGATATGCTGCTGCCCATCGATATCCACACCGTAATAAGTCAGTTCTTGGGCAATCACATTAAACTCCTTCGTGCCCTGACTCACCAGATAGCGCACCTCATTGAGAATATCAGCCATTGGCCGACTCTGATGTTTGCCTGTAATCAGCGGAATGGCACAATAGGCACAATGGCGGTCGCAACCTTCGCTAATCTTGATATAAGCATAATGCCTCGGGGTCGTAATATGCCGATGTCCCTCACAGGCTTCAAACTGTTCGCCTTCGAGGTCCTTCAGTAATTGCTTATAGTTGAACTTACCATACCATCCATCGACCTCGGGGATTTCCCTTTCGAGGTCAGCCAGATAGCGTTCCGACAGACATCCCATTACAAAGAGTTTCTCAATCCGTCCCTCCGTCTTCGCCTGAGCAAATTCCAGGATTGTATTGATACTCTCCTCCTTCGCATCATTGATAAAACCACAGGTATTCACCACGACTATCTCTCCTTGCGGATCATCACTATCGTGCGTACAAGTATAGCCGTTGGCTTCCATAAGTCCCATCAGAGTCTCGCTATCTACGAGGTTCTTCGAGCATCCAAGCGATATGATGTCTATCGTCTTCATGCATTGTCAAACAGTGAGTCTACAAACTGTCGCTTGTTAAAAAGTTGGAGGTCCTGCATACCCTCACCCAGACCTATATATTTAACTGGCACCTTCAGCTGATCACTGATGCCGATTACGACTCCCCCTTTCGCTGTGCCGTCGAGTTTCGTAATGGCCAGTGAGGTAATTTGAGTTACTGCTGAGAATTGTTTGGCCTGTTCAAAAGCATTCTGACCTGTTGAGCCATCCAGAACAAGCATTACCTCATCGGGAGCCTCTGGCATTACCTTTTTCATCACATCCTTGATTTTCTTCAGCTCATTCATCAAGCCTACCTTGTTATGCAGACGGCCTGCGGTATCGATTAATACGACATCTGCACCATTGGCTTTGGCACTGGAAATTGTGTCAAACGCCACACTGGCAGGATCACTGCCCATCTGTTGCTTAACGACAGGCACTCCTACCCGTTCACCCCAAATACAGAGCTGTTCCACAGCAGCTGCGCGGAAGGTGTCGGCAGCACCCAGATAGACTTTTTTGCCAGCCTGCTTAAACTGCCAGGCCAACTTGCCTATCGTCGTGGTCTTGCCCACGCCATTCACACCAACAACCAAAATTACATAGGGCTTATGGTCGCCGGGCAAATCCCAGTTATCATTATCCTCAGCATTATTTTCTGCCAATAGAGCTGCAATCTCATCCTTAAGGATGGAATTCAGTTCAGATGTAGAGACGTATTTGTCACGAGCAACGCGTTCTTCGATACGCTCAATAATCTTCAGCGTGGTATCCACACCCACATCACTGGTAATCAGGACCTCTTCCAGATTGTCCAGTACATCATCGTCTACTTTAGACTTACCTGCGACGGCACGGGCCAATTTATCAAACACGCTCGATTTCGTTTTCTCAAGACCCTTGTCTAAAGTTTCTTTCTTTTCTTTATTGAAAAAACCAAAAATACCCATATACTACTATTTTACAGCGCAAAATTAACAAAAAAAGATGAGAAAACAAAAAAAGAGGTCGCAAATTACTTTGCAACCTCTCTTTTTTATCGAAAAATCAAATCTTAATTCTTAAAGAAGTCCTTAACGGCCTCGTTAGGAACCATCTGCTCGTCGAAGATGTAAGCACCAGTCTTAGGGCTCTTAACCATCTTGATTACCTTTGTGTAAGCGCGACCATCCTTTGAACCTTCATGGAGGGTAGCAACGGTTTTCTTTGCCATACTTCAGTCTTGCTTATTTAATTTCCTTGTGAAGAGTCATCTTCTTCAGGATAGGGTTATACTTCATCAGCTCAAGACGCTCAGCCGTATTCTTACGGTTCTTCACCGTGATATAACGGCTTGTGCCGGGCAGACCACTGTTCTTCATCTCGGTGCACTCCAGAATAACCTGGACGCGATTACCTTTTGCTTTCTTGTTTGCCATCGTCGTTAGTCTCCTATCACTTTAATGTCTTTCCAGTCTACATATCCTTTGGCAACAGCCTGCTTCAATGCAGCGTCAAGACCTACCTTGTTAATCATGCGAAGGCCAGCGGCGCTGATCTTCAACTGAATCCAGCAGTTCTCTTCTACATAGTAGAATTTCTTGCTGAACAGGTTGACGTCAAAGCTTCTCTTCGTGTGGTGCTTTGAGTGAGACACATTACAACCTATCTGTGCCTTCTTTCCTGTAATTTGACAAACTTTAGACATTTCTATCTACTTTTTTACTTGTTCTTTTTTACTACTTATTCCAAACAGGGTGCAAAGGTACTAATTTTCTTTGAAACAAGAAAAGCCGAAAACCGGTTTTGACCAACAATTATGATTTTTTAACTTATTCATTCACCTCTGCAACTGTCTCACCCTTAAGATAGTCCAAAAAAAGCTGCATGGCGCGATTGGTGGCAATGGCCAGATTTATGTCGCGTCCGTGATCTTCCTCTACTTTGACAGTCACTACCCTTTCTGCATTACCACAAGCCAGCCAGATTGTGCCAACAGGAATATCCTTTGAGCCTCCTGTGGGGCCTGCTATGCCCGTTGCAGAAATCGCATAATCAGTATTCAGGATCTTGCAAGCGCCAAATACCATCTCTTTTGCCACTTCCTCACAAACGGCAGTCTGTTCTTCCAGGACCTGCGGGTCGACGCCTAACAGCGACTCCTTGATTTCATTCACGTAGGAGATGACACCACCCTTGAAATACTTTGATGCGCCCGGTACAGACATAATAGCCTCGGCAATGCGTCCACCAGTACAACTCTCTGCGGTTCCTACCGTCTTCTCCATATCCCAAAGCAGTTCGCTCACTTCCCTGCTAATCACCTTCGATTCAAAATCCATCATATTGTTATTATTTAAATGTCACTTTAGAGAATGCAGGAGCATCAATACCACAAAACTCCCCATCCAGATATTTGTAATATCCCACGATACCAATCATGGCCGCATTATCAGTCGTATAACTGAATTTGGGTATGTAGATCGTCCAACCATATCGTTTCTCAGCATCATAAAATGCGTTGCGCAAACCGTTGTTGGCACTCACACCGCCAGCCACAGCCACATGCTTGATACCTGTCTGCTTCACGGCTTTCTTCAACTTCTTCATCAGGATATCCACAATTGTCCATTCCAGTGAAGCCGCGATATCCTCCTTGTTCTTCTCGATGAAGTCCGGATCTTCGGCCACCCATTTCTGTAGCGAATACAGAAAGGAGGTCTTAAGACCTGAGAAACTATAGTCGAGATTGGGAATATTGGGTTCTGCGAAATGAAATGCCTTAGGATTACCCTGTCGCGCCAAGCGGTCAATAATCGGTCCTCCAGGATAGCCCAAGCCCATCACCTTCGAACATTTATCGATGGCCTCACCGGCAGCATCATCAATGGTCTGGCCCAATACCTCCATATCGTTATAGGCATTCACCTTCACAATCTGCGAATTACCACCACTCACCAGAAGACAAAGGAACGGCAATGGCGGTTGATGCGAATCTGCTTCATCGTCACGGATAAAATGCGCCATCACATGTCCCTGCAGATGGTTCACATCAATCATCGGAATCCCCAGACTCCTGGCGAATCCTTTGGCGAAACTCACACCCACCAGCAACGACCCCATCAATCCGGGACCTCTAGTAAATGCAATGGCCGTCAATTGTTCCTTGACGATGCCTGCACGCTTAATAGCCTGATCCACAACAGGAACTACATTCTGCTGATGCGCCCTGGAGGCCAGTTCGGGCACCACACCACCATAGGCCTCATGCACCGACTGCGATGCTGTCACGTTCGACAACAGCACACCATTCTTCAGCACTGCTGCCGACGTATCGTCACAACTCGACTCTATACCTAATATATATATATCCTTATTCATTAATACGTTAGAATTTCAACACCATGATCGGTCATCAGCAACGTATGCTCCCACTGTGCGCTCGGCTGCTCATCGGCCGAGATGACCTCCCATCCGTAGGGATCATCAGCATCGATAAATACTTCATAGGTGCCCATATTGATCATAGGCTCAATGGTAAACACCATCCCTGGCACGAGCAGCATACCCGTTCCGCGATGACCATAATGGTTCACATCAGGCTCTTCATGAAACGCACAGCCCACCCCATGACCGGCCAGGTCTCTCACCACACCGTAATGGTATTTCTTGCAGTGCTTCTCTATCGCATGGCCGATATCGCCTACAAACGAATAGGGTTTGGCGGCCTCCATTCCGATTTCCAGGCACTCCTTAGCCACACGCACCAATTGTTCCTTCTCGGGTGTGGTCTTCCCGATGATAAACATACGACTGGCATCAGCGTAATAACCATCGAGAATCGTGGTGAAGTCCACATTAATAATATCGCCCTCCTCGAGCACATCCTCCGCTTTGGGCACACCATGACACACCACCTCGTTGATTGAGGTACACACCGACATCGGGAACGGCTGCGTATCCTCGTCACCACCATAGTTCAAGCAGGCTGGTATAGCATGATGCTCCTCACAGTATCTCCTGCAAATCTGATCAATCTCCAACGTCGACATACCGGCACAGATATGCTTGGCCACTTCGTCAAGCACGCCAGTATTCACGACACCTGCCCTTCGGATGCCCTCTATTTGTTCCGGTGTCTTTATCAAGTCGCGTGTCGGCACTTCCTTACCCTTGTTCTCCCAGAACATGATGGTCTTGTCCATCTCCGTAGGAGGCACACCAGACAGGCAGTGCCAGCGCCTTTTTTGATTTCTGAAAGCCATTTTCTACCTTATTATATTTATAAGCGGGTGCAAAATTACGAAAAAACGGGCGCAAAACAAAGAAAATCAACCACTTTTTGCCCAAATTGGGCATTTCTTTGCCCTGATTATTTTACTTTTCCGCTTTAAAAAGGTCATATTATCAGATGACAGACGATAATCACATCATCCTATCGATCAAGGAGAACGCAGAAAAGGGCTTCCGAATGCTAATGGCAAAATACAAGGAGCCAATCTATTGGCACATCCGCCGACTGGTGGTGAGCCATGATGATGCACAAGACGCGACACAGGACACATTCCTCCGCATCTTCCGCTCCTTCAGTCAATACAGCGGCGAGGGATCGTTTAAAGCCTGGATATTCCGCATCGCCACCAACGAAGCACTTCGTCTGTTAGGAAAAAATCAGGAAAAGGCGACGCTGTCGCTCGATGAGATGCCTCTGGCAGCACTCACGATGAAGGCCGACGACTATTTCGACTACGGCAATACAGAGGCCGTCAAACTTCAGAAAGCCATCACCGCACTGCCTGCCAAACAGCAACTGGCGTTCAACCTTCGCTACTATGACGACCTGTCGTACAAGGAGATAGCAGAGGTTACTGGCTCAACGGAAGCAACCGTCAAGGCGAACTTCCACTTTGCAAAAGAGAAAATTATCAAGTATATGAACTCAAACGACACATAGCGTATGGAACAGAACTATGATTTCAGCAAAATCGGTAAGCAGATGCCCTATACCGTGCCCGACGGATTCTTCGACAAACTCGAGGAAAACCTGATGAACGAGGTAAAGGCTCAGCACGCCCAGAAGAAAAAGGCCACTGCGATACGCATGGCCATCCGCGCAGCCATCGCCATTGCAGCATGCATCGCCCTGTTCCTCGTTGTCAAGAAAGTGTTGCCGCAAGACACCACTACCGACGACTTTGCCAACGTGGAACTGGCATTCAACAATCTCAGCACCGACGATCAGGATTATCTGCTCGAGGTATATCAAGAAGAACTGTTATTAGAAAACGACTTAAACTATTAAGACAATGAAGAAAGTATTTAGAATCATGCTGACCACCGTCATGATGGCGGCTTTCAGCGTAGCAGTAATTGCACAAGAAAAAAATGTACAAACGCCAACAAAGAGACAGCGGGTAAGCCGCGAACAGATGGCAGAGATGCAAGCCAAGCATATCTCCCGCCAACTCGCGCTCGATGATGCCACCAGTCAGAAATTCATAGAGACCTATTGTGCCTATCAAAAGGAAGTTTGGGCACTTCGTCCACACAAGAAAGAGATGCGACAGAACAGATCGGAGATGACAGACGCCGATGCAGAAAAGGCCATCAAGGAGCAGTTTGACCACAGTCAAAAGGTACTATCCCTTCGTCAGGAGTATTACAAAAAATACAACACTTTCCTATCGGCCAAACAAATTCAGCGTGTCTATGATCTGGAGAAACAGGCCATGAACCGTCTCGCCAAGCGTGGCTCCATGAACCAGCGAAACAAGCGGAATGGTGGCGGCAGGCCAAATGCCAGACGCCCCAACAACCCTAATAAAGACAGGCAAAAGGGCGACCGTCCTAATCGGCCAAAACTACAAGACTAAGACAGAGTCTTTCAGTGTTCTTTGAAATAATTTTATTCTTTGACCAATATGATGCGATTCTGCGGCTTGGCATAGATCTCGGGCAGTTTGCCACCGCTGAAGGTACGAAGAAAGTCAGACAGGCAGTCACAATAGTTCTGCGAGGTGGCAGTCAGCACGCGACAGGACTTCAATGTGTCGTAGAACCCACCCTTGACGGTATACTCGGTGGTGGCAATGGAATAGCGACGCGAAAGATCGATGGGCTGGTACTGCCCCAATGCCGCATCAAGCACGGCCACATCGCTCACACTACGACCATTGGCGGTCTGATGAATCTTGAACTGCAGTCCGGACACCTGTGGGAAACTCCCGTCCTCGACATCGTATGTGGCACATTTCTGGAGCATGTCAACAATCTGCTGGCCTGTAGCCTCCAGCGAGATCAAAAGATTGCCGAAGGGCAGCGCATTGAGCACACGGCCATAAGTGATGGAACCCTTGGCGATGGAATTGCGAATGCCGCCTCCGTTCTGCAATCCGATGTCGGTCTTCATCACAGTGCGGAAAGCATCAGCCACAAGGTCGCCAATGTTCGTCTCGGCCATACGTACACGACGCGTCTTGCCGTCGGCCTCGTAGATGCTCAGATCGAAATCGCTGCGACAGATTTCACGTTCAGTCACCTGCTTCATCAGGGCATTGATACTGTCGGTCACAGCCTTGATACGCGGTTGCTGGTAGATAGCGTCTTTAATGGGGATAAGACCTGTGGTGCATTTGCCGTCGGGGGTGATGAGCAACTTACCGATATTCTGGAACTGCGTACCCGTCTGCGAAACAGGAACCATGCGACCGTCAAGGTTGGGCACCTCGCTCTGTTCGATGGCTGAGTGGCTGTGACCGTCGAGCACCACGTCGATACCGCGAGTACGGGTGACGACATCGTGACTGTTGAGATGATTAGGAATGGGCTCCTCACCGAGATGGGAGATGAGCACCACGATATCAGCGCCCTCACCACGAGCCTCGTCGACTGCCTGTTGCACGATGCGTGCCACATCCATAGGTTTCAGGTCGTAGAGCAGATGGCCATTTTCATCGTAGAAGGAATAGGCCTCTGCGCGCATCGCCTCGCTCGTGACAACACCTACGAAGGCAACGCGACGACCACCATACTGACGGATGATATAAGGTGCATAGAACGGTATGGGTGAGCCTGCCTCGAAGAAATTGGCACAGACCACCGGGGCCTTTACCTGACTCAGCAACTCGTTCATACGGGGCACGCCATAGTCGAACTCATGGTTGCCGAGACCGATGGCATCGTAATTCATGTGGCGGAGGATGTCGACGATATACTGGCCTTTGGAGATGGAGCCTGCTACCCCACCCTGCAGATAATCGCCACAACTGACAAGGGCTACTGCGAGGCTATCACCTGATGCCAACGCTTCGCGCATACCGGCCAGACGAGCATAGCCATCGATGGCGCAGTGCACATCATTCTCATAGAGCACCACGATGGATTTCTGTTGTTGGGCAATTGCATTGAGATAACCGAGCAGGGCCATCTTACCACGCATGGTCTCACGAGGAGTAAACTCACCATTCACCCAGAAATAGCGCTGATTGAAATAGGATTCCTGACGTGGCCAGCCTCCATCCGCCCAAGCGGGATAGCAGTATTTCAGGATGACCTGCGCATCACCGCCATTGTGACCTGGCGACCACGTTTCCGTGCCGTTGAAAGGTGTCTGACCCGGATGGCACTCAGGTGCACCATCGTTGCGGCCAGTGGTATAGCAGTCAGTGATATGACGCTCGCCCAGACCTGTCATCTCGACGATATTGCCAGGGTTACGACCCATAGCCCAGCCTGCCTCAGTGAACATCACATGTTCGAGCTCGTGCTTACGGGCATCGTTGTCGGCCATATAGTGAGCCATCATCACAAGCTGTAGGTTCTGCGACACCTGCCAGCGGCTGTCGTTGGCACTACGGCGAGAAGGACGCTCAGCCATGTGACTGATATTGTAGCTCTCAGCCTGCGCATTGATGCTGGAACGGAGGTTGTCGTAGAGTGTGGCGTGATGACGTTGATGCGGACAGGTGAGATAGGCTGCTGCGGCCCAGAGTTGGCAGAAAGGCACATCGCGGGCACCAAACTGATTGGTGACACCAATACCGAAAAAGCCCTGCCGTCCCTTGCTGAAAAGTGGCGATTGAGGCGTCTTAATCATGCTCTCCCCTGCAAAGATATCCTCCCACTGCTGCTCACCAGTAAGGTTGTAGAGGAAAGCAGCTGCCAACTGCCGGAAATCGCGCCCACGCATCTGAATGCTACCGACATCCTGCATGTCATCGAGTTGCTGGTTCTCCTGTTTCTCAGCAAAACGGAAGGCTTTAATGGCCTCTGTGGTATAATACTGTTGGAGGGAGTCGTTGTGCTGCAGGCGGAAGGCCTCACCCAGCATGGCACAGTTGGCGGCATTGGCCCACGCTGCCATCGTCGTACAGCCGGCCTGATACATCACCGTCCAGTCGGAACTGGGATTGGTAACACCCTGCGAATAGGCCTCGCCATCGCGGATGGACAGGAAGAAATCGACCTCATTACGGGCCTCGTCGATCAGGTCGGGGATACCGTTTCCACTCTCGCGAATGCCCAGATTGTCGTCGACAAGGCGACCGCCGGAAAGGATATAGGGCAACAGCATATCATAGATATTGCTGACATGAGCCAAATGGCGATCCCAATCGAAAGCATCAGAATGGCCACCACGAACGACGGTATTTACAGGATTGCCTGGCAGACGGTGCTTCCAGAAGATAGAGGCTTCGGGCTTCTTGAAGTGAGGCTCGTCCCACACATCGGTACGCAATGCACGCCATTCGGGGCTCCAAGGGGTGAGGTCGGTCTTGTAGACAATCAGATCCTTCGGGTCTTCATCGGGTATAAATTGTGGCTGACGGGGAATGGGCCATACATGCTCAGGATCCTTCGGCTCACCGAGGCGCATGTAATAATAGCCACGAACAGAATAGCGATAAGGCTCAAAATAAACATTGGGCGAGATATCAAAGTCCATGCTACAGCCCACATCCTCGACGACCAAACGATAGCGGCCGGGGACGGAACCTCGGAAATCGATATTCCACACATCAGTGCCGATCAGTGCTTTCTTGCCAGCCTCCTGCTCAGAAGCAGCAGCCGGTTTCCAAAACTTCACCGTACCCACATCCTGCTTTAATTGGCGGTCGACATCGTACAGAAAGACCTTGCGGCCTTCGAAGGCCTTATAGTCACGCTGACCGCCATCACCCAACCACTGGTAGAGGTCGGCAGCATGCGTCTCCTCTGAGGGCACATAGCCAATGATATTCACATGGACAGCCTCCGATCGTGTGTTCCAAATATCGAAACAGACAGAGATGGAGGTCTCGTCAGTACCGATGCCCTTTGGAATCGTAACGGTATAGGTGCATCCCTGTTTCATCGATTTCGGCAGTTGCAGGAACAACCAATGGTCGAGCTCGCTAGTCAGGGTATGATCGGTATTCATCGGCTTCGACTTACGCCACACATGCTGGGGACGAACGATACCAAAGCCCTTATCGTCGCTGGAACTGATGCGCCAAAGGGCAGTTTGCTGGGCACGGTCGGCTTTCAACCGTTCTCCAAAGACGAGCAGGGTATCGTCGCCTTCAGAAAAGGAATGGCCCAGATAGGCACTGGGGCCTGTGCCGTCGTCGCGATAATGCACTTCACCATCACTGAAATGTAACATAAGATAATTCTTGTCAATCACGTGAAGTCCGAGAACCTTCGTGGCTTCTGTTGGTACAGACATCATCACAACGACAACCAGAACGACTGTCCTAAGAAACTTTTGGGCCATATAATTCATTAATTGTTAATTTCAGTTGTTAATAATTTGGGCAAAGATACGGACTTTTTACGAGAAAGCCAAACATTTTACCCACTTTTTCATCCGCAGCACAACAAAACAGATGAAATACACGTTATATTATCTGATGAAAATAACGAAAACATATCTCCTGCTGACGATCATGCTAATGATGAGCCTGACCATCTGGGCTGATGACTTTACGCTAAAAGGTAAGGTGATCGACGAGGAGAACAACGCGTTGGAACTGGTGACTGTATCCTGTCTGGAACAGGGCAAGGTGACGATGACCAATCTGCAGGGTGAATTTTCAATCAACCTGAGCAGTGCCGACTCGGTGGAGGTGCGCTTTTCAATGATCGGCTACGCCACAAGAAAGCGGATATTCCGTCGTCCTAAAGGAAAACAGACGGTGCAGATTGTGATGAGACCAATGGAGGCTCTGCGCGAAGTAACCATCACTGAAAAACGGCGTCAGACTACCACTACCGAACAGTTAGATATTGAAGACGCCAAACAGGGTCCATCGACCACAGGCAATGCCGTTGAGGAGCTGATTCAACAACAAGCAGGCGTTTCATCTCACAATGAACTGTCGTCACAATACAACGTACGAGGCGGTTCCTTCGACGAGAACTCAGTCTATATCAACAATGTGGAGATATATCGACCATTGCTCGTACGTAGCGGACAGCAGGAAGGCTTGTCAATCATCAACTCCGACATGGTGGAGAAAATCGGGTTTTCGAGTGGTGGATTCGAAGCGAAATACGGCGACAAAATGTCATCTGCTCTCGACATCACCTATCGGCGTCCCAAACGTTTCGAGGCATCAGCTACAGCATCACTGCTCGGAGCCAGTGGATATTTAGGCATGAGCAACAAGAAATTCGCCATGAGCCATGGTTTGCGTTATAAGACTAACCGTTATCTCTTAGGTTCCCTCGAAACAACTGGAGAGTATAGGCCTAATTTCTTTGACTATCAGACTTATATAACATACAATCCAAATAGCAGATGGACTTTAGATATCATCGGTTATATTTCAGAAAACCATTATAATTTCAAGCCTACTGACCGTGAGACGTCATTTGGTACGATGGAAGATGTCAAGTCATTTAAGGTCTATTTTGACGGTCAGGAAAAAGATGTATTCCGAACCCTTTTCGGCACGGCTTCAATCACACGTAACTTTGGTGACTCAACAAAGATAAAATTCCTGACATCAGCTTTCCATTCTAAGGAGAAAGAAACCTATGACATTATGGGACAATACTGGCTTGATGACACAGAGTCATCGGAGCATCTCGGTGTAGGGACTTATATGGAACATGCCCGTAACTATCTGACGGCCGATGTGGTCAGTTTCAAGCTAATGGCCAACCACAAGACCAAGAGGCATGATATTGAAGCCGGCATTACCTATAAAACGGAACGTATCAGCGAAGAAGCCCGCGAATACGAGATGCGCGATTCTAGTGGCTATTCAATCCCCCACTCTGCCGAACGGCTCGACCTGATATATACCCTCACCTCCAAAAACGATGTAAAGAGTCATCGTATCGAGGCGTATCTGCAGGACACCTACCGTTTTGCCAAAGGAGAAACATTTTACACGCTAAACTACGGTGCTAGACTATCCAACTGGTCGTTTAACAAGGAGACCATTGTTTCACCTCGCGCCTCGCTGGCTATCGTACCGGTCTTCAACCACGATCTGACCTTCCGTCTGGCTACGGGTCTCTATTATCAGGCGCCTTTTTACAAGGAGATGCGTGATACAGTGACGGAGAACGGCATCACTGTAGCCAGGCTGAACGAGAAAATCAAAAGCCAGCGTTCGTTGCAGTTTATCGCTGCTATGGACTATCGGTTTAAGATGCTTGACCGTCCTTTCCGTTTTACCGCAGAGATGTATTACAAAGCACTGTCGAATCTCATTCCCTACAATATTCAGAACGTGAAAGTAACCTATTATGGCGAGAACCTCGCTTCGGGCTATACTGCCGGTCTCGACCTGAAATTATACGGAGAGTTCGTACCAGGCACTGATTCGTGGCTGACATTCTCACTGATGAAAGCTCAGATGAAAATGAACGGCATATCATTCCCACAGCCCACTGACCAGCGATGGGCCATCAACCTGCACTTCACGGACTACTTCCCTGGCACCAATCGCTGGCGAATGACATTGAGACTAGCTTATGCCGACGGACTGCCCTTTGGCGCACCCCATAGAGGCATCGAGCGACAAGATTTCAGGGCGCCTGCCTATAAGCGTGCAGACATCGGTATGAACTTCCGCGCCATCAAAGACGGAAAGGGTATAAAAAACCTTTGGCTTGGCATCGATTGCCTCAATCTGTTTGGTATTTCCAACGTCAACAGTTACTATTGGGTGACCGACGTCACTTCACGCCAATGGGCCGTGCCAAATTACCTTACAGGGCGCCAAATTAACGGAAAAGTGACCGTAGAATTTTAAATTATGTTAATTAGACACATTATTCTTATGTTTATAGACATAATTCAAAAGATTTTCTTAAATTTGCACCCAAAACGATGAAACAATTAAAATTATAAGGAAACAATGAAGTTCAAAAATCTATTCCTTTTCGCCGCTATCGCTATAGTAGCGTCTTGTGGCAAATATGAGTTTGATGCGACCCAAGTTAATAAGGAAGTTGCTAACCAACAGGCAAAGAATCAATTAGGTGTTGACATTGACCCCAATCAGGACTGGATACCCGTCCGCAATGGAAGTGTGACGATTATCGCCAATGCTGATTTGGAGAACATTGTCAGAGTGGAAGTGCTCACAGAAACCCCATTCGAGAATGAAGATGCTATGGTTCTTAACAGCATGGAATGTAAGGCTGGCCAGCAGGTGACTCTCAACTATGAGGCTCCTAACTATCTGACACAATTGGTTGCCGCCTGTGTGAACGACCAAGGAGTGTATTTTATCAAGGTCTTCGATATCGATGCCCAGGTCGTTGATTTTCAGGCTACCAACAGTGCAGCTCGCACGCGTGCTAATGTTAATATAGGAGATTTCCCTGCAACGATTGTTCTCGGTAAAGGTATCAAGTCGTTTAACGCTGAACGCGCAGAGGCCTCTCAGAGCAGTCCGATTGGCATCATGATTAAAGATAATAAAAACAAATCCAGATGGTACACAGCCTGGAAAGACAACTCATGGGCTAACGATATGCTATGGCAACCCAAGAAAGTGGAAGGAGATGGCGGTTGGGTGCTTTATAAAAATAATACAGGAACCATCTGCCGCGATGTTACTGACGAGATCGATATTGCAACTATCGAAACAGATATAAACAAGTATCTCCAGAAATATGGAAATGGCATAAATGGCAAGGCCAATAACTGGTACAACACCCTTTTGAACAACGCCTATTTCCAATACAGCAACAACGAATTGGAAAGTGATGGTAACCCTCTCCTCCTTGTCCCCATTCAGATGAACACGACTGAAGGTAATTACAATTCTGTTTATTATTATTATTATAATCCTGATAAGGCTCCCCAGGATAAGGATGAATTAGCCAACTATATTAAGAGTTTGCCTAAGTTCAAGTGTCTCTGGGGTTTCTCCGATGCCACATTCAAGAGAGAGAGAGAATACCTTCTCCCCTACTATGGCGATGGAATTCCTGTTGAAGACACATGGGGAAGTCCTGTCATTCCAAAGGGTTACAAGATTGGATTTCTGAATAGAAAGGCTAAGGGCGATATGTATAGCAACTCCGCTGGATGTGTCTATGGTGTGGGCAAGCTGAACGTAGAAGTAAACCACCTGATTGGACACTATTTCAATGTCATTAGCAGCACAATCGCACAAGATGTGATTAGCAATGAAAGTGGTAACACGGAAAAGATCTATGGACTATCGGTCAATGGCATGGACTGGGACAATCCCCGTATTATTATTCACCCTATTAATAATCGCAACTATCTCTGCTTCGAAGATGGTTCCGACCTTAACTTCTGCGATATGGTCGTTGAGATTAAGACTGGTACGAAAATCCAATTATCAGCGGTGGCTCCAGATGTAAATCCAACTGCTTACACTCTGTGCTTTGAAGACAGACCTGCACAGGCCGACTATGACATGAATGATGTTGTTTTGATGGCAACGCCTAAAAAAAACAATACGGAAGTTGAACTAAGACTCGTTGCCTGTGGTGCAAAAGATAAGGTATATCTTAAGATTGAAGGTTCCTCGAAGTTCAACGATAAGGAGATTCACGAACTTTTTGGACTGCAAGAAGATGAATACTTCGTCAACACCCAAATCGGTGGTAAAACTAAGAGAGAGAGGGACTGTCCTTATCAAACCATCAAACTTAATGGTAAAACCATTATGCAATTCTTATCTTCGATTAAAATCTACAATGCGACGACAGGTCAGACTATAGGAATGCCCAAACAAGGTGAGGCTCCATATGGCATCATCGTTCCTATGAGATTCAATTATCCGAAGGAGGGTTCTGACATCAGAAAATCCTATCCGGAGTTCATCAATTGGGTAAGAGATGTAACCGCCAGCCAAGATTGGTACAGAAGCCTTGAGGGTGTTGACAGATTCCCTACCCTCATTAACAAATAAATAGTTTAAGCTATAGCAAGCCAATACACATGAAGATTGCCGCCCAAAAGGTGGCAATCTTTATTTTAGTTTAAAAAAAGCCTAAAAAAACTGGGTATTCTGCGGATTCTCCAGTTTATTGATTACCTTTGCACATCATTTATAAATATATACACTAATTTTATAAAGATATGAAGATTTCCCACATTGAGCATCTGGGTATCGCAGTCCAGAGCATCGAGGAAAGCCTGCCGTACTTCACAGAGGTACTGGGCTTGGAGTGTTATGCAACAGAAGTAGTAGAGGACCAGAAGGTAAAGACCGCCTTCTTGAAGTGTGGCGAGGTGAAACTCGAGCTCCTGGAGCCAACATCACCCGAGAGCACCATCCAGAAGTGGCTCGACAAGGGCAACAAGGGTGTTCACCACGTAGCATTCTGCGTTGAGGACGGTGTAGCCAAAGGTCTGGCAGAGGTATCCGAGAAGGGCGTACGCCTCATCGACGAGAAGCCTCGTAAGGGTGCTGAGGGTCTGAACATCGCCTTCCTCCATCCGAAGTCTACTTGCGGTATCCTCACTGAACTCTGTGAGCACCCTGAGTAATCAAGAATTAGAAAATTAAGTAATTGTAATAAAACAATGAGCAAGCAATTAGAAAAGATCAAGCAATTGATCGAGAAGCGTGAACAAGCACGCCTCGGTGGCGGCGAGAAAGCCATTCAGAAACAGCACGAACGCGGTAAGTACACAGCCCGTGAGCGTATTGAGATGCTGCTCGACGAAGGTTCGTTCGAGGAATACGATATGTTCAAGGAGCACCGTTGCCATAACTTCGGTATGGAGAAAAAGCAGTTCCTGGGTGATGGCGTCGTTGCTGGAAGTGGTACAATCGACGGCCGTCTGGTATTCATCTTCGCACAGGACTTTACCGTTCATGCCGGATCTCTCTCAGAGACTATGAGCCAGAAAATCTGCAAGGTAATGGATATGGCCATGAAGATGGGCGCTCCCGTAATTGGTATCAACGACTCGGGTGGTGCACGTATTCAGGAAGGTATCAACGCCCTCGCCGGCTATGCTGAGATTTTCGAGCGTAATATCCTGGCATCAGGTGTGATTCCTCAGATTTCAGGTATCTTCGGTCCTTGCGCCGGTGGTGCTGTATATAGCCCTGCCCTCACCGACTTCACCCTGATGATGGAAGGTACATCCTATATGTTCCTGACAGGTCCGAAGGTGGTAAAGACCGTCACTGGCGAGGATATCGACCAGGAGCACCTGGGTGGTGCCTCCGTACATGCCACTAAGTCGGGTGTGACTCACTTTACTGCCAAGACTGAGGAAGAGGGTCTGCAGATGATCAAGATGCTGCTGAGCTATATTCCTTCAAACAATATGGAAGTGGCACCTCGTCGTAAGTGTGAAGATCCTATCAACCGCATGGAAGACACGCTCAATGAGATCATCCCCGAGAATCCCAACGAGGCATACGATATGTATAAGGTGATTGGTTCTATTACCGACAATGGCGAGTTCTTCGAGGTTCAGCCTAAGTTCGCTAAGAACATCATCGTTGGTTTTGCCCGCTTCAACGGTCAGAGCGTAGGTATCGTGGCCAACCAGCCTTCATGCTATGCTGGCGTGCTCGATGTAAACGCTTCTCGTAAGGGTGCTCGTTTCGTACGTTTCTGCGATGCATTCAACATTCCTATTGTATCACTCGTCGACGTTCCAGGATTCCTGCCTGGTACTGGCCAGGAGTACAATGCCGTCATCCTGCACGGTGCACAGTTGCTCTATGCCTACGGAGAAGCTACCGTACCCAAGATCACCGTCACACTGCGTAAGTCGTATGGTGGTTCACACATTGTGATGGGCTCCAAGCAACTCCACACTGACCTGAACTACGCATGGCCCTCTGCAGAGATTGCCGTGATGGGTGCTTCTGGTGCAGCTGCCGTGCTGTATGCCAAGGAAGCTAAGGCCAAGAAGGAAGCCGGTGAGGACGTGAAGGCTTTCATTGCCGAGAAGGAGGACGAGTACAACGAGCTCTTCGCTAATCCATATCAGGCTGCCAAGTATGGCTACATCGATGATGTGATTGAGCCTCGCAACACGCGTTTCCGCATCTGTCGCGGTCTGGCTCAGCTTGCTACCAAGCGTGACGCTCTGCCTGCTAAGAAGCATGGTAACATCCCGATGTAATATTAAGAATGCTTATGAACAACGAAGTATATGCAGCCATTGCCTTGGCGCTTCACGAGCACTTGGGCAATAACGTTCACGACCGCGAGCCAGGCATTATCACCATTAATGCCCACACGACTCAGTGGAACGGCTACGCGCTGTCGTTTACACCACAACCCTAAAAACAAACTTGAAGGTTATGAATGAATATAAGTATACAATCAACGGCAACAAGTACGAGGTAGTGATCAGTGATATTACTGACAACATTGCTACCTTGACTGTTAATGGTGAACAATATACCGTGGAAATGGAGAAGCAGGCTGAGCCTGAGAAACCGAAGCCAGTAGTACGCAAAGTCGCAGAAGATGCTGGTGAGGGCGGGTCAGCCACTGCTTCCGGTTCTGCCTCTGGCACCGCCATCAAGGCTCCGCTGCCTGGTGTAATCACAGAAATCTGTGTAACAGAGGGTCAGGAGGTTGCTGCTGGTGACACAGTAGTGGTACTCGAAGCCATGAAGATGGCCAATGCCTTACAGGCTGAGAAGTCTGGCAAGATCAGCGCCATCGTAGTCAAGGTCGGTCAGAGCGTGATGGAAGACGAAGCTCTCGTTTACATCGAGTAATTAGACTTATCCAATAACACAAAATCCCCAGATTCCATCAGTGAACCTGGGGATTTTCACATGCTACTTACTTCTTACATTTGTCAAACCACTCCTTAAGGGCATAACGGGGAATACCACGCTTGACAGCGGCATTCAATTCATCGCGCGCCTCATCCTTACGATAAAGTGAGAGCAGGACGTCGACCTTAGAAACGACAAAGCCTGAGTTGAGCGGATGGCGAAGGATGGCCTCGTCCCAGTCATAGAGGGCGATGTCGTATTGTTTCTGCTCTGTCTCAAAGGCTGCGCGGGCGGCATAGGCATCAGCCGAATCGGGAAACATCTGTACCAGACGGTTCAGCTCGTCGAAGGTGTCGGTCTTGCGCCCCATCTTCTGCAGGACATGCGCCAAGCCCAACCGGGCCTCGAAATGCGTAGGCTCTAGATGTAGGAAAGCCTCGTAATCGACACGCGCCAGATCATAGTGATGCTGTTGGATGTGGACGTAGGCGCGGAAAAAGAGTGCTGCCAGATTCTTTTCATCAGCATGGAGGATCTTGCCGTATTCCGCAAGGGCATAGTCCCACTGTTCAAGGTTGATATTTGCCTCAGCCTTGAGCAGATGCAGATTGAGGTTGTGAGGTTCCTTGGCGATCTGGGCATTCAGGACCTCGAGCGAGTCGCGCCATTGCTGACGGGTCTGCGCCGAGGCAAAATGAATAATTAAAAATGAAAAAATAATAATTCTAATTACCCGCCTACAGAACATATCATCATTATTCATTATTAATTATTCATTATATAATTGACAATCCACTCTCCTACTTCACGCGTGCCGTAACAGGCACCACCTTCGACCTGAATCTCAGGGGTACGGACATTGGCATCGAGCGAGGCATTGACAGCGTCACGAATCAAAGCACCTTCCTTGCTGAGTCCGAAGTGCTCCAGGAGCATCGCAGCAGAGAGAATCTGAGCCAGAGGATTGGCGAGATTCTGACCAGCCGCCTGTGGCCAAGAACCATGAACGGGCTCGAAGAGCGGTGTATGCTCACCCAAGGAGGCAGAGGGTTGCAGACCCATCGAACCAGTGATGCACGCCGTCTCGTCGGTGAGAATATCGCCAAAGGTATTCTCCGTCACGATGACGTCAAAGAAACGCGGTTCGGTGAGTACACGCATTGAGGCATTGTCGATAAACATATAGTCGGTGTGCACCTCGGGATACTGTGGTTCAATCTCCTTGGCTATCTGACGCCAGAGACGTGACGAGGCCAGGATATTGGCCTTATCGACCACCGTCAGATGTTTGTTGCGCTGCATGGCCATCTCAAAGCCCAGCTTCACGATGCGCTCAATCTCGGGACGGGTGTAGATATCGGTGTCGTAGGCCTTGTCGTTGTCTTGATACTTCTCACCGAAATACATACCGCCCGTGAGTTCGCGCAACACTACAAAGTCGGCACCACGGATGAGTTCATCCTTCAGCGGCGACTTATGCAAGAGACAGTCGAAAGTGGCCACAGGACGGACGTTGGCAAACAGACCGAGTTTCTTACGCATGGCCAACAACCCCGTCTCCGGACGCACCTTTGCCGTCGGGTCGTGGTCGTATCTCAGGTCGCCCACAGCGGCAAAGAGCACGGCATCGGCCTGCATACACACCTCATGGGTGGCATCAGGATAAGGATCGCCTACCTCGTCGATGGCATGAGCGCCACAGATGGCCTCGTGATACGTGAACTCGTGTCCACACTTGGCTGCGACGGCATCCAGCACAGCCACACCTTGTTTCATGATCTCCGGACCGATACCGTCGCCCGGAAGAATGGCAATATTCAGTTTCATAATTCTTTATTATATTCGTTTTCTATGATGTTCAACATTTTAAAGGTAGCCTTGATGGCAGCTTCCGTCTGGTCAGCATCGAGACCTCGGGTGCGGAACAGCCTGCCGTTGTCGTTCCAGGTGATGACCGTTTGCACTAAAGCGTCTGTACGTCCGCCAGGGGGAATGGTCACGGCATAGTTGGCAAGGATCGGGAAGGTGCGGTCGAGGTATTTCTTATAAATGTATCGCAACGACTTCACGAAAGCATCGTACTGACCGTCGCCCGTCGCACTGGCCTCATACTGCTGACCATTGATCTCGATCTTGATATTCGCACCGGGCTTCAGACCGTAAGCCGTAGAGACGATGTAACTGACGAGCTTCACCTTGTCTTCCGACACATCATGCTTAAGCACATCACTCACGATGAAAGGCAAGTCCTCTAAAGTCACACGCTCTTTCTTGTCGCCAAGTTCTGTGATGCGCTGCGTCACCTTACGGGTCTGCTCGGGCGTCAGTTCGAGACCTAACTCTTCCAGATTCTTGGCGATGTTGGCCTTACCACTGTTCTTGCCCAGGGCATATTCACGCTTACGTCCGAAGCGCTCGGGCACGAGGTCATTCTGGTAGAGATTGTTCTTCTTGTCACCATCAGCATGGACACCAGCCACCTGCGTAAAGACATTGTCGCCAATAATCGGCTGGTTAGGGGCTACGGCTATACCGCTATAGCTCTCAACCAATCGCGAGATGTCATTCAGTTTGTTCTCGTTGATGTTCGTCTTGGCATGGAACTGATCCTTAAGGATCACCTGCACACTCGACAATGGTGCATTACCACAACGCTCACCCAGGCCGTTTACCGTCACATGCAATCCCTTGGCACCGCTCAGCACAGCGGCAAGGGAATTCGACACCGCAAGGTCGTAATCATTATGTGCATGGAAATCGAAATGGGTATCGGGATAGCGCTTGAGCATCTTACGGAAATACTCAATACACTGCAGAGGATTCATGATGCCTAACGTATCAGGTAACATAAACCGCTGGATACCGCTGTCGCAAAGCAGATCCATCAGCTGATAGACATAAGAAGGCGAATCTTTCATGCCATTCGACCAGTCCTCCAGATACAGATTGACGGAGATGCCTTTGCTGCGGGCATATCTGACCCCCTGACGGATATCCTCGATATGTTGTTCTGGGGTTTTCTGCAGTTGCTGGGTGCAATGCTTGAGTGATCCTTTCGCCAGAAGATTCAGCGTTTTGCAGCCACAGTCATGAATCCAGTCCACACTCTGCCCGTCATCAACAAAACCGAGCACCTCTACCCGACTCAGCTTATCTATCTTCTCCGCATAACGGCATATCATCTGTACAGCCTCCTTCTCCCCTTCTGAGACACGGGCAGAGGCCACCTCGATGCGGTCGACATTCAGATCGTGGAGCAGCATACGCGCCATCATCAATTTCTCATGTGGCAGGAATGAGACGCCACTGGTCTGCTCGCCATCGCGCAAGGTGGAATCCATGATCTCCACAAAGGGCTGGATGCGCTTGTAGCTGTTTACTTGTTCTGCTGTTCCCATGCGATGGTCTTGTCTTGGTTCTGTACTAAGAAATCGATATCGTCGAGGCCGTTGATCAGACAATGCTTCTTATAGGCATTGATCTCGAAGGTCTCCTGACGACCTGTGGAGAGATTCGTCACCGTCTGATTGGGGAGGTCGACCTTTACCTGCGTCTTCGGATCATTCTGAACAGTCTGAAAGAGTTCTCCGATGAAATCCTCGCTCACCTGTACAGGCAGCACGAAATTATTCAGTTCATTATTCTTGTGGATATCCGCGAAGAAGCTGCTGATGACCACCCTGAACCCATAGCCGGCAATGGCCCATGCCGCATGTTCACGCGAGGAGCCGGAGCCGAAGTTCTTGCCTGCCACGAGGATACAACCTGAATAACTGGGATCATTGAGCACGAAGTCCTGATTCGGTGTGCCATCAGCATGATAGCGCCAATCGCGGAAAAGATTATCACCGAAGAATTGTTCCTCACGTGTTGTTGCCTTCAGGAAACGGGCGGGGATGATTTGGTCTGTGTCGACATTCTCCAAAGGAAGCGGCACACAAGTAGATATGATGATGTCAAATTTCTGTTTCATAATAATTCTCTTGGATCAGTGATTACACCAGTGACGGCAGCAGCACCAGCAACCAGCGGCGATGCCAAAACGGTACGTGCGCCAGGCCCCTGACGGCCCTCGAAGTTACGATTAGAAGTAGAGACCGAGAGTTTACCGGCAGGTATCTTATCATCGTTCATCGCCAAACAGGCGGAACAGCCAGGCTGACGAATCTCAAAACCAGCGGCTTCAAGTACCTTATCCAACCCCTCCTTGCGAATCTGACTGTCGACGGCCCACGAACCAGGCACCAGCCAGGCAATCACATCATGTGCCTTCTGACGGCCTTTCACAATCGAGGCAAAAGCCCGGAAGTCTTCAATACGGCCATTGGTACATGCCCCTAAGAAGACATAGTCGACCTTCACACCCAGCAATTTCTGTCCGGCCTTGAAGCCCATATAGTCTAATGCTTTCTCAAAGCCTGCACCATGCTCACAGGGAATCTGTTCGGTGATACCGATGCCCATACCTGGATTTGTGCCGTAAGTAATACGTGGCTCGATGTCAGCAGCATCAAAGGTGAGTTCCTTGTCGAAAACGGCATCATCGTCGCTCTTCAGCGTCTTCCAATAGGCAACGGCTTTATCCCAGTCCTCACCCTTGGGGGCATAGGCCCGGCCCTTGAGATAATTGAAGGTGGTGTCGTCGGGGGCGATAAGACCACCACGGGCACCCATCTCTATCGAAAGATTGCAGAGTGTTAGTCTACCCTCCATCGACATCGTCTTTACCGTCGAACCTGCATACTCCACAAAATAACCCGTCGCACCCGAAGTCGACAACTTTGCCATCAGGTAGAGCGCCACATCCTTGGCCGTGACACCTTTATGCAACGGGCCTTGGATGGTGATCCGCATGGTCTTAGGCTTCTGCTGAAGGATACACTGCGAAGCCATTACCATCTCCACTTCCGAGGTGCCGATGCCAAAGGCCACAGCCCCTATCGCACCATGTGTAGAGGTGTGAGAGTCGCCACAAACGATGGTCATACCAGGCAGACTCAGACCCTTCTCGGGACCTACTACATGGATAATGCCGTTATCAGGCGACATCATGCCATAATGCGTCAGTCCGAAATCGGCTGCATTCTTCGCCAGCATATCTACCTGATTCCTGGAAACAGGATCCTCAATCGGTTTATCCTGATCGTGTGTCGGCGTATTATGATCCGGCATACAGAAAATCTGCCGAGGACGGAAACACTTCAGACCTCTGGTCCTCATGCCTTCAAAGGCCTGTGGCGATGTCACCTCATGACAATAGAGTCTGTCGATATACAACTGCGTGGGGCCGTCGGCTATCTGTTGGACTACATGCCTGTCCCATATTTTATCAAAAAGTGTATTCATTCTTCTGTCTTCTTAAATTTATTGATACAGTCGATATATGCTTCCACAGAAGCCGTTACGATGTCGGTATCGGCACCGAAGCCGTAATAGAGGCTTCCGTCGTACTCTACCTGCATGTGTACCTTACCGACATCGTCGGAGCCTTTCGAGATGGCCTGAATGGTGAACTCCTTCAGCGTCATCTGCTTCATAATGATCTTCTTGAGTGCCTTGATGGCAGCATCCACAGGACCATTGCCTGAGGCAGCCGCCTCGAACTTCTGTCCGGAAATATCAAGGCCAATGGAGGCCACGCTCTTTACGCCCTTACCTGTAGTAACCTGCAGGAAGTCGAGTTTTACGGCATGCGTCTCTGACGTATCGGCACCTGCCAGCATCAGCACATCGGCATCGCTCACCTCCTTCTTCTGGTCAGCCAGCTGCAGGAACTTCTCATAGATTTTGTCGAGCTTCTGATCTTCCAGATCCACGCCGTTCATGTGCAGACGGTGCTTCAGAGCAGCCCTGCCACTGCGAGCCGTCAGCAGGATGCTGTTATCGTCGATTCCCACATCCTTCGGGTCCATAATCTCATAGGTATGCACATTCTTCAGCACACCATCCTGATGGATACCGCTGGAATGGGCAAAGGCATTGCGCCCGACAATGGCCTTGTTGGGTTGTACAGGCATATTCATCAGCGAGGACACCATACGCGAGATGGGATAAATCTTCGTAGTATTGATGTTTGTATCGATTTCAAGGTTCTTATGGCATTTGAGAATCATCGCAATCTCTTCCAAAGAGGTGTTACCAGCCCGTTCACCGATGCCGTTGATGGTCACTTCCACCTGACGGGCACCCGCCATCACACCACTGAAGGTGTTGGCTGTTGCCAATCCAAGGTCATTATGACAATGTGTTGAGATGATAGCTTTGTCAATGCCGTCGACATGCTCTTTCAGATACTTGATCTTCTCGAAATATTCCTGAGGCAGGCAATAGCCCGTGGTATCGGGTATATTTACCACTGTGGCACCAGCCTTGATGACAGCCTCCACCACCTGAGCCAGATATTCATTGTCAGTACGGCCTGCATCCTCACAATAGAACTCCACATCGTCGACATAGCGCTTGGCATACTTCGTGGCAGCCACTGCCTGTTCGAGGATATGCTCGCGGTCGGAGTTGAACTTATACAGGATATGCTCATCGCTGGTGCCGATACCCGTATGGATACGCTTGTGCTTAGCATACTTCAAGGCCTCGAAAGCCACATCGATGTCGCGCTCTACAGCACGTGTCAGCGCACAGATAACAGGCCATGTCACTGCCTTTGAGATTTCAATCACCGAATTAAAATCACCAGGACTACTCACGGGGAATCCTGCTTCAATCACATCCACGCCCAGCTGTTCCAGCGCCTTAGCTACCTGTATTTTCTCTACGGTATTCAACTGGCAGCCGGGCACCTGTTCTCCATCGCGGAGCGTCGTGTCGAAAATGTAAAGTCTGTCGTTCATTTTTGGCTTTTGTTTAAATTCATTTATGTTATTTTATTCTTATGCCTGAAATCAAAAAAGCCTTTCACACTCGGAAGTGAGAAAGGCTCTATATCATTTTGTATCTTATACCTATTTTATATATACACCCAAATCACTTCCGACTACATCCTGCAGTCGAATAATAATAATGGTGCTAATTAGGTTCAGATTTATCATCTTATTTCTACTATTTTTAAATTTCGGGTGCAAATTTATAACTTATTTTTGAAACCAACAAACATTTTGTCGTTTTTTTGCTTAAAAAAGTATCATATTTACACTTTTCACTCTAATTCATACACTTCACTTGGCATTTTCCGCTTCAACACTTCCAGTTCCAGATCCTTACCAGGAATAATGCCATAACTACGCAGAATAGCCTCCACTGTCTTACGTGCCAGTTCAGGATGGTTGTTCTCCTCACTCAGGTGACACAACCACACATGCTTCAACCGGTCTGTCATATTTTCGGCCAACACCTGACCGCAATCTTTGTTCGACAAATGACCATTAGGACTGATAATCCGTTCTTTCAGATATTGGGGATAAGGACCACTCTGAAGCATTTCCACATCATGGTTAGCCTCAATCACAAGGTAATTGGCTTCAGAAATATAACCTTTCATCTCTTCCGTCACACTGCCAGCATCCGTCATAATGACGAAGACCAAATCATCCACCTCTATCTTATAGCCTACATTTTCACTAGCATCATGAGGTACGGAAAAAGGCGTTACAAGAAAGTCACCCAGTCTGACAGTCGTACCAGGCTCAAGAAACAGTTTATGTTCCTTTGACAGTTTACGCTGGACACAATAGTTATGTTCTATACCTGTATGCACTTTCTCTGTTGCATATACAGGCACATTGTAATCATGGCTAAACGCACCTGCAGACTTGATATGGTCTGCGTGGTCATGTGTAATCAGAATTCTCCGCACCAAGCTAAGATTGATGCCATAATCCCTTGCATGCTTCTTGAGCGTTCTTATGCCGACTCCAATATCTACAAATAATCCGTCGGTTGCGGTTCCGAAATAGTAACAATTACCACTACTACCGCTTCCGAACGATATAAATTTCAGCATTTTAGTTTATATTTTGTGCAAAAGTACACAAAAAAGACTGTACGACCAAAGAATTATACATTTTTAATGTTTCAGAACGGCAATCCCACAGCGAAATGGAAGGCGAAGTCGCGACTCATACGGGGATGGATAATGGAATAATGCTCTTCCTCTTCTGTTTCATAGGCAGGATTCACAGCCTTCATACCGAAATCGAAACGCATAATAAAATAATCGAAATTCAGACGGAGGCCCAAACCATAGCTTACGGCCAAGTCGCTTAGAATGTTCTGCAATTTGAACTGGCCTCCGGGCTGTTGTTCATAATCGCGGATGGTCCATATATTACCAGCATCTACAAACAAAGCACCTCCGAATTTCCAGAACAGGTGCGTACGATACTCCAAATTCAGATCCAGTTTCATATCACCAGTCTGTGTGATAAAGTTGATATTGCCGTCACGGCCTTTGTAGCTTCCAGGGCCCAAACTTCTTACGCTCCATCCACGAACGCTGTTGGCACCACCTGAGAAATAACGTTTCTCAAACGGCAACACCGTGCTATTGCCGTATGGATAGGCGATACCCAGACCACAATGGAACACCAACTGATCATGATAGTTCGGCAACAGATTATAGGTAAAATCAATATCTCCTTTCACATATTGGGCATAGGCGATATTGAATACATTATAATGTCCTTCACCATCCTTCTCAGCATGAAATAGTGCGCTACCCAAATTGAGCAAATTACCCGCAGTTTCCACATTTGTTTTGATGGCAACATGGCCGTTGTTGTAACTATAGCCGAAACCGGTTTTCATAATAAACAGATCCTCATAATTATACCTGAGGATAACGTTATAGTTACTATTGTCCTGAAGATACTCGTTCTTAAAGGTCTCACTGATCCAAGGCATAAACACATAGTTCAGATCCAGGAGATCAAACTGATACTGGTCAAAACGCGATTGGGGTTTCCAACGGTAGCGCCAACCTGCGGAAAGGACACGACGATGGAATTCCGGACGGTTTTGGGTATCGTATAGCAAGGACACCTCACTAGTTGCTATGGTCCGACGACGCATCTCACGACTCAGAAAAGGCATGATAAAGCGCGGAAAAGTCAGACGACTCTCTACACTATACTCCACAAAGTCCTGGTTGCGATAACCTTCCAGACCTCGAATAGCCTCATAGGCACCACGCAGTTGCACGCTAAATGTCTCTGATCCTCGGAAAAGGTTCCGGTTCTGGTAGGTCAACGAGGCTGCAGCGCCAAGATCACCTGCCGTATTCGTACCTTCCGGCTGAAAACTGAGTGTCGAAGGTTTATTGGTCTGCACCTGTACATCCATATCAAGCATAGCTGAATCTGCTACAGTCTGGAAATTAATATTGGTATAGCGCACAGCTCCCAAACGACCGAAATGATTATAGGTATTCTGGAGTCCTTCTGATGAGTATAGCTGACCTTCTGTCAACATGGTATTCTCGCGAAGTACACGATCACGCAAATGAATCACTGAATCCTGTGGATTACCACTGGCAAAACCAATTCTTCTGATAGTATAACGCGTATGCAGCGTATCCTTGATGTTACTCGTACGATAGGGGCTTAACTGCAAGGTCAGATCCACCTGATGTGAATCCTGAATGGAATCTGCCATAAAAGAAATAAACTCTTTGTGGAAACGATAATAGCCACTATTCTGCAAGAAAGAGGTCAGCCTTGAACGTTCTTCATTGAGTGCATTTACATTAAATACCATGCCTTCATGAAGTCCATGCAGGTCACTCTTCAGGACTTCAGCTACCACACTGTCTTGAATATCATAGTTCAGATTTCTGATAAGATAGTGGTTGCCTGGATGAAGCACATAATAGGCGTTGAGTTTTCGACCCTTAATATTGGTAAACAGTTCCACCTGTGCATCCAAATAGCCAAGGTTTCGAAGAGCTAGTTGCAGTTCTTCACATGATTTCTGTGCCTGTAAAGAATCAAACAGCATAGGAGACTCACCAATGGAATGAAGCATACGGTTAATCCAACGTGTACTGTCCTTTCCTGCTAACCGATAAATTCCCAAAGGAATCTTAGCCACAGAAAACCAACGGGAATTACCCTTCTGACGCACATAGTTCTTCAACTGCGACGTGTTGATATCCCTGTATTTCCCATCAGCCACCACCGATATACGATCGAGCATGACTTCACCTTCCGGGATGTCTCGCGTGGATGAACATGCGCTGAAAAGCATGAACAGAAAAGCGATGGCCAATAGGCCTATTTGGTGTCTTGACATCAATATCTCACGAATTTGTTTGCAAAGATAGAAATAAATCTTTATCTTTGCAAACAAAAAGCGAAATGATTAGTAAAAATCAGATAAAAATTATCCGTCAGTTGGAACAGAAAAAGTTCCGCAGACTTAGAAACTGCTTTGTAGCAGAAGGTCCGAAGGTTGTAGGAGATTTACTGCACCATTATCGACCGGAGGTCCTTTTTGCCACTGACGAATGGCAACCCGAATGGTCGCTCGACACCACTGTGCTTACGAGAATCACGGATGAGGAACTACACCGTATCAGTTTTCTTCAGAATCCCCAACAAGTGCTCGCCATCTTCCCCATCCCCAAGCAGTCTTCTTCTCTCTGCCCTCTGTCTTCTTCCCTCGCATTGGCTCTTGATGGCATACAGGATCCAGGCAACCTCGGAACCATCATCCGTATTGCCGATTGGTTTGGTATCGACACCATCTATTGCAGCAAGGACTCAGCTGATGCGTATAGCCCCAAGGTGGTACAGGCCACAATGGGAAGTCTTGCACACGTACATATTATATATTGTGATCTGCAACAGCTCTTTGACACGCTTCCCCCATCCTACCCCATTTATGGCACGCTGCTCGACGGAGACGACATCTACCAGCAACCTCTTTCACAAGAAGGCATCATCGTCATGGGTAATGAGGGCAACGGTATCTCTGAGGCTGTGCGCCAACGCGTGACCCATCGACTACTTATTCCGAATTTCCACCAAGGTGAGAGTGTAGAAAGTCTCAACGTCGCCATTGCCACCGCTATTACCTGTTCAGAGTTCAGACGAAGGAGCACAACATAAAAAGAGGCTGATCTTCTCAGACAAGCCCCTTTGCTAAAAATGGAAAATGATAAATATAGATTAAAATTACTAGTTATCGGTTGCAAATGTAATCAATATCGACAAAAAAAACAAATAATTCCTCTTAAAACAACTATCTAAAGAGACATTTTTGTCAAATTAGAACAGTTTAAGTTCATTATAGATCCGCTGAACAGGCAACCCCATCACATTAAAATAACTGCCGTTCAGACTCGTTACACCAATATAACCTATCCATTCCTGGATGCCATAGGCACCTGCCTTGTCTAATGGCTGGTATTTTTCAACATAATAGGATATCTCCGCTTCAGTAAGATCTTTGAATGTGACATCTGTCGTCACAGAGAAATTACGCTGACGAACACGTGACATCAGGCAAACACCTGTTATCACCTGATGCGTATGCCCACTCAACTCATGTAACATCAGTTTGGCATCGTCCTTGTTCTTGGGTTTACCAAGAACCATTTCACCCAAGACTACAACTGTATCAGCTGTAATAATCAAGTCACGCTCCGTCATCATGTCTTTATAAGCAGCAGCTTTCTCTGTCGCAATAAAAACGGGAATATCTTGAATAGCCAACGTTTCTGGATAATTCTCCTCAATATCCGGCATCACTTTGACCTCGAAGTCGATGTCTAATCCGCTTAGCAACTGTCGACGGCGCGGCGAATTACTTGCAAGGATAATATGATAGTTTTCAAGCATAGATAAAAAGCTTTAAATTACCATCCAAAAGCTTTCGCGTCCATCACCCATTTGCCTTGAGCCCTGAGCGTTTGCTCTATGACGTCACGACCACAGCCATGACCACCAATACAATCGCTTACATAAAGGCTTGCTTCCTTGATTTCCAGACAAGCATCTTTGGGACATACCGGACAGCCCACACGACGCATGATCTGCAAATCAGGTATATCATCACCCATATACATCACCTTTTCGTCAGTGAGCTGATATTTTTGTAAGAAGTCCTCATAAATCTCAATCTTGACAGCACATCCCAAATAGATATCCTCTACACCCAACCCCTCATAACGTCGACGTATACTTGGCACATTGGCGCCTGATAAAATGACAATGCGAAGACCTAGCTTCATTGCCAATTGGATAGCATAACCGTCTTTGATATTCACCGTGCGTAGTGGAACTCCCTCCGACGACAGGGTAATGGTCTCTGCACTCAGCACACCGTCAATGTCGAAGATGATGGCTTTGATTTTCTTTAGATCGTAATTAATCATGGCGATATTTATTCAGATGTACGTTCTCCCACTTCAGTTTATCCTCATTCTGTGGCTTCCGCTCGCCAGCCTTGTGCCCCATAGCGAGAATGCAGAGACAGTTCAGATTATCGGGAATGTCAAGCACCCCACGAATCACAGTGTCGGCAGTAGTTCCATCATCGAGTCCACGTCCGCGCATCTGTATCCAACAGGACCCCAGACCCAGTTCCTCGGCCTGATACTGCATAGAGATGGCGGCAATGGCTCCATCTTCTATCCAACAGTCATTCTGCATTGGGTCTCCCAATACGACGATGGCTACTGGAGCCCCTTTCAAAAACTGTCCGCCAAGGTTCTTGGCATCAGAGAGTTTCTCGAGATCCAACTGATCGTCGACTACCACAAACTGCCAGGCTCTCTGCCCCTTTGACGTAGGTGCCATCAGACCTGCACGAAGAATCAGTTTAAGGTCGTCGCCATCGATTTCCTGTTCTGTAAACTTTCGGTGGCTACGACGCAACTGAGCCAAATCTTTAAAATTCGTCATATGTTCTTTCTTAAAATTTTGGCAAAGATACTTATTTTTCTAGACAAATGGCCAAAAGAAACAGAAAAAAAAATGTTCTTATGTCATTATTTCTAAAAATTATTGTATTTTTGCGGCATGAAAGGTATCACTACAACCATCTTTACCCGTCTAGAAGACTTGCCTGCCATCAGCGACAACAATTTCTTCCATAGCCGAGTGTTGTTCGCCATCAGTGCGAAGACACCAAGGATGAAGCCCTATATGGTTGTATGTACAGATGAATCAGGTAATGTACTGAGTCAGCTGCTTGCGATTGTACGTTACCGTACCTCCATCCTTCCCCCATATTTCTTTATGCATTGCCGTGTAATGGGTGAAGGCGAATATGCGCAAAGCGAGTGGCGCAAGGAAGACCTTTTGGGAGAGATGCTTCAGGCCATCACCAAGAAAATGAGTAACAAAACGCTCTATATTGAATTCAGTCACCTGACTCAGAAAACATTCGGTCATAAGTATTTTCGTCAGTTAGGCTTCTTCCCTGTGCATTGGATGAGTATCCACAACTCCCTGCACAGTCGTCTGCCTGAAGAGCGTATAACTGAAAAAATGCAGCAGCGCATCGACAATGCCTATGCCCGTGGTGTGACCACTGGCGAAGTAGAGAGTGATGAGGATTTTAAGGCCTTCAGCAAATTGCTGCGTCAGCACCATTGGTTTAAGCCGAAACGATATATTCCCGACAATCAATTCTTCGTAGAAGCAGCAAAGACTGATTCTTGCCGGCTTTTTATCACCAAATACCAACAGCACGTGATTGGCTGTTCAGCTTGTGTATATAGTCAGGGTGACGCCTTCTTGTGGTATGCTGCTTTCCGACGTAAAACATATGTCATGCTGCATCCTGACACACTGACCATCTGGCACACCATCAAATACGCCCATAAAAACGGCTATAATCATATCAATTTCGTGGATGTAGGCCTGCCTTTCCGCAAGAATTCCTTCCGCGAGTTCATTCTTAGTTTTGGCGGAAAGCCTGTCAGCACCGTACGCTGGTTCCGATGTTCCATCCGTTGGATCAACGCCCTACTCTCATGGATCTATCGCGACTAATGGCTTCCGATATAGAGAAACACCATACCTAAAAGCACCAGAGCCAGATCGAAGGCCTTGCCCATAAGGTTCTTCTCGTGGAAGAACATCGCACCAAACATAAAACTCACAACCACACTTCCTCGACGGATCATCGAGACGATGCTGATCATCGCGTCAGGCAGACTCAAAGAATAGAAATACATGAAATCGGCAGCAGAAAGGAAAAGACTGACACCTAGGATCGACCATGACCAGTGAAACGGGGTTGTCTCCTCGTGTTTCGGCCACCACAGCAACCATAGCATTAGACCCATCATGGCACATTGGTAGATGTTATACCACGACTGAACCATCATACGGTCGAGCCCAACGCCTCCTCTTTCCACTGGCGCCATCAGATACTTGTCGTAGAGTCCGCTCAGCGCCCCGAGGATTGCAGCACCCACAATCATATAGATCCAATGGTCGTGTTTGAAATCGATACCTTCCTTCTTACCGCTACGGCTCAGCAAAAGAAATGATGCCACCGCCAACAGCACACCAATCCACTGCCAGAAGTTCAGACGTTCGCCAAACACCAGTAGGGCTCCCACAAGCACCATCACAGGGCGTGTGGCATTAATGGGACCTACGATGGTCAAGGGCAAATGCTTCATACCAAAATAGCCGAGAATCCAACTTGACAAAACAATCACCGCCTTCAACACGATAAACTTGTGCATCTCCCATCCACCACTGGCCACATGGAAGATACCCTCATCGAGTATTACCGATGTGCCACTCAAAACGATGAAAGGCAGGAATATCAGTGAAGAGAACAAGGTGTTGAGGAACAGAATTGGAATGACTGCATTTCCTTCCAACGCTTGTTTTTTAAACGAATCGTAGCAGCCTAATAGCGCTGCCGACATAAATGCCAATATCAGCCACATAATCAATATACGATATCTTCGAGAAAGAGGGCATTGCCAGGCATAGACTCGCCAGCCTCACTGCGACACTTTCCTTCTATGACTTTTCTAAAGTCTTCCAACGACAGTCGATCCCGCCCTACTTCGATCATCGTGCCTACCACCGCACGCACCATATTACGGAGAAAACGGTTGGCACGAATTTCAAAATACCAGGCATTCGCTGAGGTCTGCACCCACGCAGCATATGTCACCTTGCAGAGCGTTGTCTTTACATCGGCCCCGCTCTTACAAAAAGCCCCAAAATCCTCATAGGTCATCAGAATACGAGCAGCCTCGTTCATCTTGGCAAAATCGAGCGGATAGTGTATTTCACAGGAATAGGCCCGCAGGAAGGGATCCTTCACCGTGTGAATATTATAACGGTACATACGCGATGTAGCCGAAAAGCGCGCATGCTTATCTTCTCTAACCGCTTCCAACTTGCTGACGGCAATATCATAAGGCAACAGACGATTCAACTTAAAAGTCAGTTGCAGACCGTCTATCGCTTCGCCTTCCCAATCAAAGTGGGCCACCATCATCCGGGCATGCACACCGGTATCCGTCCTGCCTGCCCCCGTTATACTGATTGGTGCACGGAGAAGTGTGGAAAGGGCCTCTTGCAGACGCGCCTGTACAGAATCACTATTCGGCTGTATCTGCCAGCCGTGATACCGGGTCCCATCATAACTCAATGTCACAAAATACCTGCTCATACATCTCACATCAACTATCTTATATCTTACTTCGTCACCCTGATCCAGTCTGCATCCACCCAGCCACGATCACACTTGGCATCAGTCTCGGCTGCAATGAAACCGAACTTCGCGCCGATCCACTTGCCTTCCTTCATCCGAAACAACTGACCACAGTCGGTAAACTGCTTGCCATTCTGGCTGTATGCGAAGCTAACCATCGAATTTATCACCTTCATACGAAGATAGATATCCTCGTGGATGCCCGGTTTATAGTCAATCTTGTCGACAGCGGTAGGTTTCAGCGTGGCGATGATTTCCTCTGTCTGGGCCTTTCCTTTATCAGCGGCCTTACAGGTCATCTGCACCAGTTGGAACTCCTTACCGATCCTTCTCACCACAAGGGCAGAATAGTCGAGTCCCATCATAATCAGACCACCGAACTGTTCGTCGGCTTTTGAGGTCATACGGAACTTCGTCGTTACCGTAAACGCATCGGCGGGAGTCTTCTGAAGCAGCAGATTAGGCACTTCCCAGAAGTTCTTCCAACCTTCGGATAGTTTATAGGTATAGATGCGGAAGGTTCCGAAAGCCGTTGGCGCACCGAATTTCTCGTTGTAATTGGCATGCCATTGCCATTGCTTTCCCATCACAGGCGCATTAAACTCATCGCTCTCCACTGGATTGTTGATAGCAGATGGATGCTGGTTGTTGGATAATGGCTTCTTGTAGGTGTTGACGGGCTCTCCTTTCTTACCCATGATGGGCCAGCCTGTCGACCAATCTACGGGATTCAGATGCACCACACGTCCGTAAGCCTCCTTGTCCTGGAAGTGAAGGAACCAGTCCTCACCGTATTTCGTATGGACCCATCCGCCCTGATGAGGGCCATTGATATCGGTTTTGCCTTGCGCCAACACAATCTTATGCTCATAGGGACCATAAGGCGATTTAGAACGCATAGCCAACTGGAAGCCCATGGGCACCCCGCCCGCCGGACACATAATCCAATACCAGCCGTTGCGCTTATAGAACTTCGGACCCTCGCAGGTGCGGTTCTCAGTGCCGTTACCGTCGAACACGATTACCGGTTGTCCAATAGCCTTCGTGCCGTCAGCCGACAGTTCGCGAACGGTGAGCACGCTAGCAAACTTCGAACGCGAATTAGCCCAGCCGTTCACCAGATAGCAGCGCCCGTCGTCATCCCAGAGCGGTGTGGTATCGATATACCCCTGCCCTTCGATCACGCAGACGGGATTCTCCCATTCGCCGGCAGGGTCCTTGGTCTTCACCATATACACCCCATAGTCGGGATCGCCCCAATAGATATAGTATTCCCCCTTGTGATAGCGGATGCTCGGAGCCCAGACACCAGCGCCATGCTGAGGAATACTGAAATACCGTTCCAGCCACGCTTTGCCCGTATAGAGCGACTTCAGGGCATGGCCGATGATTTCCCAGTTCACCAGGTCGGTGGAGTGCAGAATCGGCAGACCGGGAATGCAGTTAAACGAAGAGGCTGTCATGTAGTAATCCTCGCCACTGGGCCCCACACAGACATCTGGGTCGGAATAATCGGCATTGATCACCGGGTTTGTGTAGGTACCGTCGCCATTATCCGGCGACCACACTTCAGATTTGTAAGTCGTTTGGGCACTCGCCATCAAGGGCAGAGCAACAATCAGTAAGATCAGTTTTCTCATATTTGTTTTATCTTTAGTTTGTAAGTATTGCCAGAATATTCCACTCGCATCATCTGGTCTGACCGTGTCTGTTCCGACAACGCCAGCGCCACATGCCCCATCGTTCTGCGGAGGTTGATTTCAACACAAGGATTGAGGAGATATTGACCATTGCCCATTGAGCATTGACCATTATCATCGCCGCGCACCACCATCATATCCACACCGAAAGGACCAGCATACCGACCGCGATATAGTTCACCGAGATAATAGCAAATTTTTTGTCGAACCTGAACGAGTAAATCTACTGATATATAGCGACTTATAATTTCCATCTTCTCGTTTTCCGATGCAAGAATATTACCCATATAGGCACCGTTCTCCGTATGAAACAGCGACAGTCCCAGGTAGCTTACCTGCCCCTTGCCGTCGCTCTCAAACTCCATACCGAAATCCTTCACCTTGTTGCAATAGGTTTCTATGACAACACTACCTTGTGAAGCAATCACATTCTGTATCCATCGCTGTTGATATTCATCGATCGTATTATTAATAAATCTAACACCTCTTCCACTACTGCTCCAAGGTGCCTTGACCACAACGCGCTGATGATTCCGGATGGCTTGTCGTATTTCCACCATCAAATCTGCCTGCCAAGAATAGCCAATGGTTCCATCACACGTCAACGACCTCAACAATTCTACCGCATGCTTACGGTGCGACAGGTCGCGTATCACCCCGATCTTCTCTTCCGTAGGCACGACTTTAACACCATAGCGTATCAGGAAACTACGCAAGGCCAGATCCCATCCCCATGGCTCCACATGATCAATAATAAGCTTTGCCAGCAGATGCTTATCCACAAATCCGTCAAACGGCCGGTGCATCACCATTGCGAAATCGCGCGCTGCAGCCTCCACATTCTCCACCAGCACATAGCCCTCAGAGGCCCATAGTGCAGGCAGCCATCCCAGGTCGTGCCGAAGCTGTCGCCCTGCGTGTGGCGAGGTGTAATTGCTCAGGTTTGCGGCCAAAGCAATGTCATGTTCCGGATTGAATATATGCAGTGTTGCCATCTTTCAAGGCGCAAAGGTACTAATTATTTCTTTATTCCTGCGCTTCTATGCCGAAAAGTTTTCACAGACACCTGATTGCCAGCATGGTCAGGTCGTCATTAGGTATGGCTCCATTGCGGTGGGATGCCACCATCTGGCTGAGGGTATCGATCACTTGCTTGGCCGTATGGTTTTTCATTTGATGCAGCATCTGTTGCAAGCGGGCGTCGCCATACTGCTCCTGGGTGTGGTCTTCAGCCTCGTTTAGTCCGTCGGTATAGATAAACAGCAGTTTGTTCCGGATATCGTCAATCTCCTCACCCTCATACTCAAGCCCTGGCCACAAACCAATAGGCGCGTTTGGCTGCATGTCGATAAACTCACCATCGAGCAGCGGCGGATTATGGCCGGCGTTGCAAAAATAGAGATGTCCGGTGGTAAGGTCGGCTTCGCCAATGAACATGGTGACAAACATACCATTGTCGTTGTTTTCCGTCAGTTCGTTATTCAAGCGGGTGGCGATGTCGCTAGGTTTCCGCTGTTGCTTGGCCATCGCGCGGAACAGTCGGATGGCCTGTGTCATGAAGAGCTAGGCGGGAACGCCCTTGCCGCTGACATCGCCCAGACAGAAGTAAAGTTGATAATCACGAAGTCGTAAAGGTCGCCTCCTACTTCTTTGGCGGGGGTCATCAGTCCATATAGATCGAGGTCGCTGCGCTCGGGGAAGGTCTGTGGCACCATCGACATCTGAATGTCGCGGGCAATGCGCAGTTCGCTCTCGATGCGCTCCTTGGCAGTGGTCGTCTCCTCCAGCCGGCTGATCACGTCGATGAAAGCCGCCTCGTCGCGTTGGTTATAGAGCTGGTACATCTCCTTTTGCAGCTGCTGTATATCATCAACTGCAACCGACTGCGCCCAAACAGGCCAAATATCAGATACAAGTATCAGAATGAGGAGTACAACCTTATTCATCATCCGATATCTCACACGACTATATCAGCGACTATCTTTGTCAACTTATTCCAGCGGAATCTCGGGGTGCTGCACGGCTAGGGGCAAACCATCCTGCGAGAGATAGAACATATAGAGGATGACGGGCTTCGTGCCTCGGTTCTCGCCGTGATGGATGGTATTCACCATCTCTACGACGGCCTCGCCCTCATGTACCACTTTTTCCTTGCCGTCCTGACCGATAATGGTCAACTCGCCCTGCATCAGTACACCATAGTTCATCACGGGATGGTGATGCCAGCCCAGTTTCTGTCCGGCGGGGAACACATATTTCACAGCCACTAGTTCAGGACGTCCCTGCAGATAATCGGGCAGATCCACGCCGTCCCAGCTCTGACTGGTGCGTATAAGTTCTTCACTCGTCACCGTCTGTACGGGATTGTCCTCTTTAGCTTTAGCTTCCTTACAACCCATCATAAAGACCGTTGTGCCGCAAATGAAGGTGGCGGCGAGCACCAAATTCAAAATCTTTTTCATGATTCTACGTTATTTTGGTTTCGATGTTGCAAAGATAATATTTATTTTTCAAACTACCAAATTAATCCCATTCTTTTGTAATTTAGTTGGTTTTAATGGTTGATAATAAGTTAGTTATAAAGTTTTGAAGGCTCGCTTGGAAGCAGACCTACAAGCATTATCAAACACTCTATCTCGCCATATATGAGATCTTTGCCATCATCCCTCGTATTGTGCTGATGATATAATCCTTGTCGTTTTAGTTATCGTGTTGTAATTTGTTGAGGTATCGGCAGCTACAGCCTCGCCCAAGAGTCGCACCATATATGAAGAGCATCCGACATTTATTGTCATGCTTGTTGTTACAAACGAAATTTAGGTAATTGCTCATTAGTTCACCGTTATCGTACGTCATTTTCCATTATATAACTTGATAGACATTAGAAAATAGAAGAACTTTATTCCTGAATAGCTATTTATTGCAAAAAAAGTACTAACTTTGCAGTCGAATGGATGACAAGAAATATCTTCAGCGCCTGATCAATGAGGGGGAGCATCAACAACAAGACTTCAAGTATCGGATCTCCGATGCCCTGAAGTTGGCAAAATCGGTATCAGCCTTTGCCAATACCACTGGGGGAAGACTGCTGATAGGCGTTCGTGATGACGGTCAGATGTCGGGTGTCCGCTCGGAAGAGGAGATCTACATGATGCACTTGGCCGCTTACCGCTACTGTCGTCCGGAGGCCAGTATCAAGTTTGACACGTTTCATGTCGATAGACGCACCATTGTTATCGCGACTGTTCCCCCTTCCGAAAAGCGTCCCATCTGTGTCGTCAATGCTGACTACAAGCCACGCGCCTATATCCGTATTGCTGATGAGAACATCTTGGCCTCGCCAGTACATCTGGCCTTATGGAGGGAATCGCAGAAGCCTCAAGGTTGTGTGTTGGCATATAATAACGACATTCGAAAACTGCTTCATCTCATGCAGGGCAGCCAGACACTAAACCAGATTGTGCGTCTCTCCAAACTCCCTCGCCATAAGGTAATCACCCTACTCGCCCGCCTCATTTATTTCGGCACTGCCAAATGGGAATACACCGACCAGCAGTTCCGCATCAGTCTGACTTGATTACACACCGACACACTCGGGTTTAGCGTATATAACGAAGAAGCCCTGGGTCATTTCTGACTCAGGGCTTCACTAAAGATGGCGGCCTCCTACTCTCCCGCATTGCATTGCAGTACCATCGGCGCAGGCGGGCTTAACTTCTCTGTTCGGAATGGGAAGA
>JAEEGJ010003503.1_pt1 | contig 59899 bp, 54 predicted proteins | sample 8958761 | NCBI WGS metagenome assembly JAEEGJ01 (sample SAMN16246546, study PRJNA631951) | gut metagenome | biome: gut microbiome; feature: rumen; material: RS-attached | host: Bos | place: Iran: Karaj | collected 2018-10 | reverse complement strand
CGCATCTTTGATACCTCCTTTGGATATCAGAGGCGGATCAGCGAATCCTACGACTATTACAACACGATGAAGCATGGGAGCAACGAGGAGAGGGCCGCCATGATTCTTGCATCCGTCCAGGAAGAGCAGATCCGCCAACAGGTGACGGCGGCCCTGGCCAGGCGTGCTGCCCGGCTGGCCCAAGAGGCGGCCACCGAGGAGGCGAAGCGTAAAAGACAAGCAGAACTGGCCCGTCAGAACGAAGAAAAGAAGAAGAAAAACGAATTCTGGAATAGCTACCACAGCTATTACCGGCCGGCCCTTGACGAGTTGAAGAAACAATGCAACGTCGCATTCTCCCTTTTTGATGACATCAAGGCACAAAGAGCGGACCTCCGGGAAGAGACTTCCGAGCAGTACCGCAAACTGATATTCACCTATGATCTCCTCTTGGCCAAACAGAAAGAGCTGAAAAGGGCCCGCACGTACAAGGAGCTTCTGCGCATTTTCACGAAGATGATGCTCTTCATCAACCCGCTGCCGGTTCTGATGGCAAGCCTGGCGCTTCAGATTCTTCTCGAAGGGAAAAAACTGTATGACCAGGAAAAGATTCAGACCTTGCGCGAGCAGGTCGATGATATCCGTGAGGAGATTGAGTCTCTGAAAGCAAAGCAGGACAAACTGAAGTACGCCCAGCATGATTCTCTCCGCCAGTATATCGAGGTCAAGGATAAGAAAGCGGAACTGACTCAACAGATTCAGGCTCTCAAGAAAGAGCTTGAACCGCCCCGTGAGACCATCAACCTGGACACGCTAGCCCAAGAGCTATCCCGGAGAAAAGCTGACCGGAAGGAAACCTCGATGAGTCAGGTTTGCGCTGCATTCGGCATCTACGGAGCCCTGATGTCTGCCGAGACAAAGGTTGATCTGGAGATTGAACTGCTGACCAGCAACACGGTCATTGAACCGGTCTTCCATCCCAACGGAGGCGTGGCCGACTTCAATCTCGTCATCGACGGAAACACCTCGCTGGCAAGTACTGTCTACACCGATGAGAAACTGGCCGCCATGCTGGAGAAATGGTGCGGTCTCACCGGGCAGACACCGGCTCATCGGCTTGTGAACAAAGCCGAAGAGGAAGAAACCGATAAGTCACTATCTACAAATCAAGAACAGAATCAAGAAACCATATCGTATGGAAAACAAAGACATCGTTGAAGCGTTGGAACAGGTTCCTGCGCTCGTCAAAGCCGCCGAAACCTTTAAAGCAACATCAGGGCACATAGTATCTTCTCTTGCGGACGCCGTCAAACAGCGCCCTCAGGCCGAGATCCCCGAGTCTGAACTCCAAAAGATTTCCAAGACTCCTTGTGCTCAACCGGACGTTGACTCCTTTTCAAAGGCATTGGTGCAAAAGGTTGCTGAAGATATAGGTTCCACCATCAAAGAAAAGGTTGACGAAGCCTTGGAGGGTGCCACCGTCAAGGTGCAGCACACACATTCCTACTGTATCGAGCGGGATTTGAAAGAAGTCGCGGACTCGCGTTTAAGAAAAAGGTGTATTGCGTTCGGGTTAACCTCGCTGATCCTTGCATCTATCATTACAATCATCACCATCGCTCATTTCAATAGTGAAACCTATTGGGGGAGGCAGTTCAACAAAATATATACTTCCCCTTATCTCACGGAAGAGGAAAGAGAGAACATGCAACGGAAATACCACACTGTAGCCATTCTTCCTACGGAGTATCAAAAGGATCCCTCAAAAGCCAAAGAACAGCTCAAACGTGCCAAGCTTATTCTCAAGAAACGTAAGAAAGAAATGAAGATGAACTGAAGTTAAGACCAGATGAAAGCTGATCAGAATAAGAGAAATCTGACATTAGGCTGGTTAAACAAATATATGTCAAATCGACATTTTATCCAACTAGATAAAGTGTCGATAGTCTGCGTCCTACTCCTGAATAACGCAGACTAAAACAACTTCGAAGCATTATTTTTTCCCGAAAACAAAACCTAGACCAGCCCCGAAGCAATGGAATTTGGTTGTGTTGTACATAATCATTCCATCAGCCGTCTCTTTGGAATCCTTTAGCAAATTACGATATGAGTAGTTGATAAAGAATTTGATTCTACCCACTTGAAGGCCAATATCAGGAGACAGATACAAACCGTAACTTAAGTTTTCGTCAAGACATAGACCTGTATTAAGCCCCGAGAATACCTGTAGGCTTGGGGACAATCTGAATGATTGAGAAAACCTTCCATAAAGAGGAATCTCAAGTTTACCTGCTAGATTGGAGCCAACGCCGACACCGGCACCTACAAACGTGTTTTCATCAAATACGACTCCATGTGCCGTATGTATTGTTGTCAAGGTTCCAAAATCCTCGCCCATTCCGAACATTCCTCCAATTTGAACTTCGCCACGGTAATTCTGTGCCATCATAGAAAATGTACAGGCGCACAAGGATAAGAACAATAAGTGGATGCGTTTCATTTAATGTTTGTGTAGTAATAGTTAAACCATATCAACAATGCCGTAATAATATATTGTTGCTGTTTCAGATTGCGTGTTTGCATCTCAAAACGCTTTACCGAATCCGAGATAGGGGTAAAGAATGGCCTTGTCACTATTGAAGTTATAGGATGACAATACACCAACGCGGAATAGGAATCCCTTGTTTGCTACAAGGCGATATCCGAGATTCAAATATGGAACGATGCCGGTAGTACTTTTCGGTCTCGCTCCAGAAGCTGAAGTAAAGAGGTCTACGCACATAGCACCACCAGCACCAGCTTCAAGTTTTGAACTCCCCTTGCCAAGGAGGTAGTTTACTTCAATCGGCATGGCTAAGCGGAACATCTGGTTATATGTGTCGGCCATATTCCCGTCAGAATAATAAAAGGCAATAATCGATGAATAGGCATAACCAACCCCTATTCCGGCTCTCCAGCCAAACCCATCAGATGATTCTTTGTCGAAACGAGCATCATAGTTGAAACCAAGGCCCTGTGAGGCCCCGAGCAATTCACCATAGACACCTCTACTACGCGTCTGACTCTGTGCTGAGGCTGTAAAACCGACAGCATAGATAGCTATTACTATGCACGATGATAGAATGAATGTAATACTCTTTTTCATTTTAATACTAATTTTCATTTTAATACTAATAATTATCCGAAGAACTAAATCTGGGGAATGTAGATTGTTACCCTCCAGTCAAACCACTCCCACGTGTCTGCATCTGCTTTCTCAAACTCGATGCCATAAAAAAGCCCTTGAGGAGTCTCGACATTGTACATAGCATTGAACCTAAGGTCTTTATGTTCATACAAATACTGGTCTCGGGCCATAATCACCGCATCGGGTAGAGGATCATTGCCAACAACCTTGTAACGAGTCTCTGTCCAGGCCCAACCGCGTCCCTGGGAAGACTTGGCTGTCTTTATGATTCCATTATCAAGGAAGAAGATCAGATTATCGCCATTTTCGTTGACAGAGCCGAGAATCTTGGCCCCCATAGGTAGGAAACCGCTCACACAGTTGAGTGAGGAAGTGATGTCCTTCCACCAATATGAAGGGTTAAGACTTCCATGCTTATGATAAAGCAGGTTGCCGTCCTCGTCAATCACGATACTGTTACATTGAAGCACAATGCCATCGGGTTCATCTTCATCCTTGAATGGGATTTGGAATTGGAACTCATATTGCTTCTGCTTAAAATACCTGCGGGAAATCTCCATCACATAACTATTGTCCGAGGTATAATCTTCGTTATCAACGCCAGATCCGATGTATGTCCTGGCGACACTCCTTGGGAGCTGATAGATGAAGTCCTCCTTAGAATACTCTTTGTTTGTCATCATCCAGATGCCGTCCTTGTAGTGAGCAGTAGCTTTAAGTCCGTCCACGTCAACAAATTCCAGTATTGCCCATCCTTGATAGTCCTCGCCATAACGGTCACTTGTGAGGTTGGCTCCGGGATAGCGTGTCTCGAAATCAGATAGTACTGCTTCTGGAATCGGGTTATAAGGGAAGTGCGATTTCTCGCAAGAGCAAAACAGAAATAGCACACCTAAGAATATTAGAAATCGTTTCATGTTCTTCAATTGAATTGATTGAGACAAAAATACTATTAATGAGTAAATAATCACGACACAGAATCGTTGAACCCGACATGTTGGGCTATGAACACGACGTTTAAATCCATAAAAATGAATTACCTTTGCAGTGCAAACTATAAAAAGAATGAGAAGCAGCCCGACTAGCAAAAATGGATCAGTGAGGAATGAGATGCGTTTGCGTCACATTGTGATGCTAGTGCTCGCTATTGTTTTCAGTTGGGTCCTTTGGACAATCGTCAATCTTGATGTTTATACCCATTTGAGCGGAAAGGCTCTAATAGTCGAAATCCTCAAGGACTTTGGCGAACAAGTGCTTGAGACGACGATCTTGCTGGAGTTGTCTCTTCTTTACATCCGCGGAATCGTTAAGGTCTTCTGGGATTCTCCCCATAATATGAAGAGCGTACTGATACAAGTGATGACGCTCGCTGTTTTGAATGGAATCTCCTCTATTCTGATGGGGTTGGCATATAGTTGCATATTCCCGGATCAGGAACATCTTTTCGCGAAGATTGCCTATACGGATTATATAAACCTGTCCGTATTGACAACCGCCTATCTTGTGATTTTCCTTGTCAACCGTTACAGGGATGAAACCGACGCGCATCTGGAAGCGGAGAAGCGGCTCGAAAAGGAGGAGAATCTCATGCTCAGGACCAAGTTGGACAATCTCGCGCTCCAGACTGACAATCATTTTATATTTAATTGTTTCAGCACGTTGTCCGGATTGATGAGTACTTCTCCCTCAGATGCCAGGATCTTCTTGAAAGGACTCTCGGATGTTTATCGTTATCTGGTCACCAATGGCGTTAAAAGATTTGTTCCACTGAAGGATGAAATCTTATTCATCAAGGATTATTCAAGCCTCCTCAGTTATAGGTTTTCGGGTGTGGATATCGAGATTGACGAAATGCTTTCAAAACTTGACGCATACATTTGTCCGGTTTCCCTGCAGAGTCTTGTAGAAAACGCCATCAAACACAATCGCCACGGAAAAGACGATGATCTGACGATCAGAGTGACCCTCGACGGGGACAGGATCCTTGTTGCTAACAATATACTGCCACGAGAGGAAAAGGCGACCGGGACCGGAAAAGGGTTGGACACCCTGAAGGAGCGCTACTCACTGCTGACTGATAAGGAAGTATCTGTAGCCAATAATGGGAAGACCTTCGAGGTCCGTGTTCCCGTACTGTATCTGGAGGATTTGACTGATGAAAGCATTGATTATTGAAGACGAACGGCCGATATCCGAAGTATTGAAAGCACTGCTTGTTTCCCTGAGGCCTGATATTGAGGTTGTTGGAGTTACTACCAATATCAGGGACTCTGTCAAGGCAGTCTCATCGAATCCTGACCTTGACATTATCTTCTCGGACATCAAGATTGATGATGGTCTTTCTTTCTCTGTTTTCGATAAGGTCGAAACCGGAGCCCTGGTCGTATTCACAACCGCATACGACGAGTATGCGTTGAAAGCATTCGACTACAATTGTGTCGATTATCTGCTCAAGCCTGTTTCGGAGGAAGCACTCCAGCGCGCCTTGACCAAGTGCGAGACCTTCCAGCCAAGAGCGGATAAAAATATTATCAAAGAGACCTCCGCGGCTATCCTCAATCATAACGTTAAATACCGGAGCAGGGTCTTCCTGGAAGTGGGCTGCGAGACAGTGATTAGAAACGTATCAGACATCTGTTATATCTATTCCGAGAAAGGAAATACACGCGTATTCATTTCTGACGGTTCGTGGGGAAGTGTAGATGACTCCCTTATCGAAATCAATCAGAGTCTTCCACCTGCATTCTGCCGTGTTAACCGTCAGGCCATTGTGAATATCGACTACATCGATAAAATTGCTCCCGGGCCGGGGCGCGATTCCCTGGTCTTCTTGAAGGATCCCTTTGCAAAGATCCAATTCAAGATAACCCAGGAAACCAAGAAACTGCTTCTGGATTTGCTGTCATCTTAGATGCTTCTTCAATCGGGATGTCGGCTTCGTGACCAATTATGTCATGTTCACGGACAATCTTTTGTTTATGCACGCGTACATGATTAATTTCGCGTCAAACAAAATAATCAGTTCATGAAAAAGATTCACATAATAGTGACCATTATGGCCACTTTTCTTTCCGCTTCATTGTTATACGGCCAGAACAGCCGATCCGTCTATCTCGAATTCCTCGGAGCATCCAATGGGATCGGAGTCGGTTACGACGCCAGATTCAACAAAGGCGGTTCTTTCGGATGGGGCTGGCGTACCGGTCTGGGCTTCGGATACAGCCAAACAAATATGATGAGTTTTGATGTCAGGAATGGGGGCTTTGGCGTTACGGATTCTGGTTTACATATCCACAATTATGACCAATCCTTCAGGCTCGCCGTTCCCCTGGAGATCAACTACCTCTTTGGCAAAAGGGCTTCGAAATTCGATCTTGGTGCCGGTGCGATTCTTTGTGCTGACAGATATACGTCGAAGACAGGAGCTAAACCACATAACGAAATGGGAGCAATTCCTTACCTAAGCACTGGCTATAGGCTTGTGACCGAAAAGGGCTTCGTTTTGCGTGCCGGCTTCCTCACGTTGTACGAAACTGGCGGCAACAACTTCGTATTCTGGCCTCACCTGGGCTTCGGCTGGGCATTCTAATCTTATCAAACTAATGAGAAAGTTAATACTTTTCTTGGTCTTGTTTTCGTCCCCGATTCTGGCTTCCGCACAGGACATTAATAATGGCTGGCCCCAGAGGCAGGACAGGGAACAGATTATCATCGATCCTGACGGTCAGAATATTACGATCGACCATAACACTTACGGCTGGATTCCCTTTGACGATGTCATCGGAGTTTCCATTTATGGCAGCCGGTACCGCAAGGCAAAAGACAGCAAGAACTGGGGAGTATTCCTCTCTGTCGTTGCCGCACCAGCAAGTGCTCTGTATCTGGCATATGGTATAGATCAAGCGATATATTGCGATAGTGGCTGCGCACATGCAATTATCGGTGCCGCAGCTCTGGCCGGAAGCCTTGGGGGCGGTATACATCTTTGGGTGAAGGGACGCCGCGAACTTGACTATATGCTGGACGACTATGCAGAGCGTTATGGTCCTAAGCCCATTGCCGCCTCCCTTACGGTTGGCCCGACTATGAACGGCTTCGGGCTTGCATATAACTTTTAATAATGGATAGAGTCGGGAAGAGATTCTTGCTGATATTTGTTTTAATTTGTCACACAAATTGATACATTGTGAATGAAAAATCCCTCTCAGAGTTCTCTGAGAGGGATTTTCGTGGAGATGGGCGGAGTCGAACCGCCGTCCAAACAACGTCCCCAGCAGCTTTCTACACGCTTATCCTTCCTTTGGTTGTCGGCCGCGGCCTGCCGGAAGGCGGGCTAACCGAAGCTTATCCTTTGAATCTTAGCCGGCTTTAAAGGAGTCCACCGGAGCGTCCCTCTTGAATGATACCCCGAACTCGGAACATAGAAGGCGTAAAGTCCGCGGGATACTCGTCCGGGCCGCAGCCTTGGCGGCCGGGATTAAGCTAAACGACTGAGTCGATTAGGCAGCGAGCGCGTAGTTGTTGTTGGCAACTAAATTGTCGAGAGAACGGTTTGGCGGGCAGATCTCTCAGAAGCCCGACGTGCTTACCACCCGAAATCATTGCTGTCAAAACCAGAACATCCCCATTGTGGCGCGACAAATATACGGTTAATAATCATAATTTGTTTCATCGATATTTTAATTAATTTCGCGTTATGGAACAGGTCTGGGATCCGCTACGCAAGAAGCTTGTGGCCCTGACGCCCGAGGAGAAGGTGCGTCAGTGGTTCATCGGTGTCCTGAGGGATTCGGCCCAGGTCCCTGTCCACATGATGATGAGTGAGGTCGCCCTCAAGTTCGGTGATAAGCCTTACCGGGCGGACATCCTGGTGTATGGCCGGGACACCGCTCCGTTGATGGTGGTCGAGTGCAAGAGGGAAGATATCCAATTGGATCGTGAGGTGCTGGAGCAGGCTTTGAGGTATAATTTGGCTCTTGGGGTCAAGTACATCATTATCACCAACGGGCGGAAGACTTTCGGATTCAAGAAGGTAGATACGGCTGGCCAACCCGGCCATGAGAATGAGGCTCCTTTTGAGCAGATGAACTCTTTCCCGACATGGGAAGAGATGCGGAAATGATTGATTATGAGCGCTACAATAACACAAGGATACCTTGACAGCCCGATTTTCGGCATTGTCTCCCGAGCGGCGGAAGAGCTCGGGGTCCGGGCCTTCGTGATTGGGGGATATGTCCGTGACTGCTTCCTTGGACGGCGTAATGATGACATAGACATAGTTGTCGAGGGTAGCGGTATCGAGCTGGCCGAGAAGGTGGCGGGAATAATCAGTGAGGAGGAGAAGCGTCATTGTAATGTCTCGGTTTTCAAGACTTTCGGGACGGCTATGCTAAAGTGGCATGGGGCGGAGATAGAGTTCGTCGGGGCAAGGAAGGAATCATATCGTCATGACTCCCGTAAACCGATAGTGGAGGACGGTACCCTTGAGGAGGATCAGTTGAGGCGTGATTTCACGATCAACGCCATGGCTTTCAGTCTACAGAAAGAGGATTACGGAGCTTTAGTTGATCCTTTTGGAGGAATAAGGGATCTTGCCGCCGGCATAATCAGGACTCCTTTGGAGCCGGAGCAGACGTATAGCGATGACCCTCTCAGGATGCTGCGGGCGATCCGTTTCGCGGTCAAACTGAGCACTTCGGAGCAGAGTTTCACAATTGTTCCCGAGTCGCTCGAGGCTATGCGTAAGATGAAAGACCGTATGACTATCCTCTCTCAGGAACGGATAGTTGAGGAGCTTAACAAGATACTGATTTGCGACAAGCCTTCAATGGGATTCCGCCTGATGGATGAGACCGGCCTTTTGGAATATATTCTCCCCGAACTGCTGAAACTCAAAGGAATAGAGTCTGTTGACGGCAAAGGCCACAAGGAGATTTTCTCCCACACTCTGCAGGTTGTGGATAATGTGGCGGCAGGGGAGATCGCGGCTATAGCGGAGGGAACTCTCAAGGACTTCTCGCCTTGCGAGGATGGCGACGGTTTCATAGAGAGCGTGAGGACGAAACCCTATGTGTGGCTGCGCTGGGCGGCTCTTCTTCATGACATAGGAAAGCCGGCCAGCAAGCGTTTCGACCCGGCTGTGGGATGGTCTTTCCATGGACATGAGGTGGTCGGGAGCAGGATGGTCCCGAAGATTTTCACCCGGCTGAAAATGCCCCTGAACGAGAAGATGAAATATGTCCAGAAGCTCGTCTCACTGCATCACCGGCCTATAGCCCTTGTGGATGAGGAAGTTACGGATTCCGCTGTAAGGCGGCTCCTTTTCGACGCGGGTAATGAGATCGATGACTTGATGCTGCTGTGCAACGCCGACATCACCTCCAAAAACCCGGTCAAGGTGGCCAGAATTAAAGAGAACTTTGAACTGGTCAAGAGGAAACTGGTCGAGGTGGAAGAGAAGGACGCCATCAGGAACTGGAAGAATCCCATTACCGGGGAGTATGTGATGCAGGTCTATGGCATCCCTCCTTGCAAGGAGATCGGCATTTTGAAGGAATATGTCAAGAACGCCATTCTGGATGGGGTAATCGGCAACACCTTCGAGGAGGCGGATAAGTTCATGCGCCTCAAGGCCGTTGATATGGGCCTGAAAGAGATATAAGATGTTGATCGACGAGTACATAACCTACGTGAAGGAGGTACGTAGGTATTCCCCGAGGACCTGCGAGTTGTATTCTGACATTCTGAAAGAGTTTTCGGAGTTTTGTGACAGGGAAATCCTTGAGTCACTGACACCTTCCATGATAAGGTCATATGAGGTTTATCTTCTTGATTCCAGGAAAGAAGATCCCAGGACTGTGAACCTTCACCTCAGCGTGCTGTCCGGGTTCTGCAAGTTCTTGATGAAAAACGGGCATCTCAAGTCCAATCCGGCACGTGTCGTCTCCCGTCCGAAGGTGGAGAAACGTTTGCCTGTCTTTTATCGGGAGGAGTCGATGAAAGAATATTTCGACCGTACCGAACATGACGCTTCCGAGGAGACATTATCCTTGATAACGGGTGATGACAAAGTGTCTAAACAATTGTATTCCAGGAGGTTGTCCAGGCTGATCGTGTCCATGCTCTATTCGACCGGGATGCGCCGGTCCGAGCTTATCGGCCTCTCGATAGGGAATGTGGACTTCTCCAGGAAGGTGATGAAAGTCCGTGGAAAAGGTGACAAGACGAGAGAAATTCCTCTTGTACCTTCTCTTTGTAATGAAATTTCGTTATATTTACAATCAGTTGAAACGATAGAAGGCCGCGCGAGGTCCGCCACAGACCCGCTCCTCGTGACCGTGACCGGCTCCAAGCTGTATCCGGTTTTCGTGGACAGGGTGATAAAGAGCGAGCTTGGGCAGGTCGGCAGCATAACCGGGAGGAAATCCCCCCACGTATTGAGGCATTCGTTAGCCACTGAGCTTCTTAATGAAGGTTCTGACCTCAATTCCATAAAAGAGCTGCTTGGCCACTCCTCTCTAGCCGCGACGCAGGTCTACACGCACAATTCTGTCGAGAAACTTAAAAAAGTGTATTTAACCGCCCATCCAAGGGCAAAAAGCGGAGGTAAAAATGGAGATTAGAGTAAAATCCCTGAAGTTTGACGCAGACCAGAAGCTGCTCGACTATGTTGAGAAGAAAGTCTCGAAGCTTTCAAGGTTCAGCGACCACCTCGATGAGATTGAGGTTACCCTGTCATTGCTGAACGAGCCTGACAATAAAGAGGTGAAGATCCAGACCAGGGCATATGGACAGGATTTGCTGATCGAGAGAAGTGCCTCTACCTTTGAGGATGCGGTCACAGTGGCTGTCGATCTCATGAAAGAGAAAATCGTGAGAACTAAAGAGAAGACATTCGAAGCATAATGAATAAGTGAAAACGTCGGTCAACGTCGCCTCTCAATGCCGTGACTTGATCGACAAGATCAAAGCCGGAGAGTTCTCCCCCATCTATCTTCTGATGGGGGATGAACCGTATTATCCGGACATGGTTTGCGACGCAGTTATCGAGAACTCGCTGGATGAGTTTTCCAGGGATTTCAACGAGACTATATGCTACGGTGCCGATGTTGATTCCGACACGGTCATCACGGCCGCCAGGCGTTTCCCTATGATGGCTGAGCGCCAGCTGGTTGTGGTGAAAGATGCCCAGGCCATGAGGGACCTGGAGCAGCTTTCCGTGTATTGCGAGAACCCTCTTGACTCCACGATTCTGGTGCTTCTTATGAGAGGCGCTTCCGCGGACAAGCGCAAGGCGCTTTACAAGCAATGCTCCAAGAATGGTGTGGTAGTCGAGTCCAACGCTTTGAGGGACTATGAGATGCCGGGCTGGATCAGCCAGTATTACTCATCCAAAGGAATCGACATTTCCCCGGACGCCGCCGCCCTCCTCGCTGAATATGCGGGGACGGATATGAGCAAGATAGTCGTGGAGACTGACAAACTGCTGAAGAACTTGCCGGAAGGCGTCAAACAGGTGAGTTCTTCCGACATAGAACGTAATGTCGGTATCAGCAGGGAGTACAGCATCTTCGAGTTGACCAAGGAAATCTCATTCAGAAATGGGGCCAGGGCGCTGGCAATAGCTAGCCGTTTGGGAGAGTCTCCCCGTTTCGCGATGCCTATGGCTGTGAGCGCTCTTTTCACTCACTTCTCACGTATTTTGAAATATGCTTTCTTGAAGGAGAAGACCCGTTATCCGGACAAGACCCAGACAGCGGCCGCCCTTCAAGGGGTGAACCCTTTTTTCTGGAAAGAATATGACGCCGCTGTCGCCAATTATCCAACGTCAAAGGCAATGGCGGCTGTTTCGCTCCTGTGTGATTACGACTACAAGGGCAAAGGTGGAGATGCCGGGGAAGCTACCCCGGGAGAATTACTGGTGGAGCTTGTCGCCAAATTATTAAATTTGTAAATTAATTATTGTAATACGATAAATAATTATTATATTTGCGAAAAATATAAGAATTATGGGACTTATAGAATGTAAAGGTATCACCAAACGCTTCGGGGAGAAGGTCGCCCTTGACAACCTCTCTGTGGACATACCGAAAGGGAAGATATTCGGCCTTCTCGGACCTAACGGAGCTGGCAAGACCACTCTTATTCGAATCATCAACAGGATCACGATTCCTAATAGCGGTGAAGTCCTTTTCGACGGACGGCCTATCACACAATCTGATGTTGAGAAGATAGGTTACCTTCCGGAGGAGAGGGGACTGTACCGTAAGATGGAAGTCGGCGACCAGGCCATGTACCTTGCCCAGCTAAAGGGTATGAGCGCCGCCCATGCCCGTAAGGAGCTTAAGAGCTGGTTCGTGCGTTTCGGTATTCAGGACTGGTGGAAGAAGAAGGTCGAGGAACTTTCTAAGGGAATGGCCCAGAAGGTCCAGTTTATCACGACCGTTGTCCACAAGCCTTCGTTGATGATTCTCGATGAGCCGTTCTCCGGTTTCGACCCGGTAAACGCCGAGCTGATCCGCAAAGAGATTTTGAGGCTCAATGAGGAAGGCTCCACCATTATCCTTTCGACCCACAATATGGAGTCGGTCGAGGAGCTTTGCGACGACATCGCTCTCCTTAACAAGTCCAAATTGGTCGTGACTGGCGGGGTCGATGATATCCGCCGTCACTATGGCAATAACAACATCGAGCTGATTTACACTGGTGAGCAGCCTGTAGCCAGCGCTGAAGGAGTATTCAAGGTTCTCTCGGATGAGAATAATGTGGGCAGGCACACCGCCGTCCTGTCACTCGAACCTGGGGTCTCTTCCAATGATGTCCTCAGCTCGCTTCTCTCAGAGGGAGTCTCGATCAACTCATTCAAGGAACTCATCCCCAGGATGAACGACATTTTCATCAAACTAGTGACAGAGGAGGCTTAATCATGGATTTCAGGATCATTAAAACAGTCATTTCCCGGGAATATACCACCCGTGTCAAGAAAAAGTCGTTCCTTGTGACCACTTTCGTCGTGCCTATCCTGTTCGCGGCTATGATGGTTGTGGTATTCCTCATAATGGGCAACACCAAGGAGAGGAAGATGGATGTGGCCGTCGTGGACCAGTCCGGAATTGTGATGTCGCATCTGGAGAGCGGTGACAGGGTAACTTACACTGATTATTCCTCCGAGGTGCCGGATTCCATCAAGGCGCATCTCAAGGATTATGGCAAGGACGCCCTTGTTGTCGTTTCGCCTCTCGATAGCGTGAAGAAGACAGTCTCGGTCCAGGCATATTCAAAGGATCCTCTGGGAGTCGAGTTCACGGGAGGCCTTTCCCGCAAGGTTGATGACGCTGTGGAGGAGTACCGAATCGCCCAATATGGCATTGACAATCTTCCCCAGATTATGGAGGATGTCAAGTCAAATGTCAAGGTTTCCGAGTACACACTTGATGAGTCCGGTAAAGAAAATGTCTCTGAATCAGGTATATACATGATTATTTCCATGCTCTTGGGAATCATCATCTGGATGTTCATCATGATGTTCGGCGGGCAGGTGATGTCCAGCGTTATTGAGGAGAAATCCAGCAGGGTTGTCGAGGTCCTAATCTCCTCCGTCAAGGCGGTGGACCTCATGTTCGGCAAGATTATAGGAATCGCTCTTGTGGCCTTGACCCAATTCCTTCTCTGGATTGTTCTCACGGTTGTCCTCACTTCCGCTGCCAGTATGTTCATGGGCAAGGATATGCTCAAGAGCTTCTCCGGTGACCCTCAGATGATGGCGCAAACTGTCGGTATGACTCCGGAGCAGATGGAAGCCATCGGTGGAGTTGTGGCCGCTACGGACACGACTGCCGCTTCTGATGTCATTGACAGTCAACCTGGCGGCTTGCAGACAGTCATGTCCACATTGTCGAATATTCCTTGGACGAAGTTGATTATCTCATTCCTGATTTTCTTCATCCTTGGCTACCTGCTGTATGCCTCACTCTACGCCGCTATCGGCTCAGCTGTTGAGAGCGTTGAGGACACTCAGCAGCTCCAGATGCCCATCACGATTCCGTTGATGATAGCCTACCTGGTCATACTCATGGCTTTCCAGAACCCTGATAGTCCTGTGGTGGTGTGGACCTCAATGATTCCGTTCACTTCTCCTATAGTCATGCTGGCCAGGATCCCTTACGGCGTTCCCATGTGGCAGCTCGTGCTCTCAATCGCCCTGTTGTTCTTCACCTTTGTCGGGTGCGCGTGGCTCTCCGCGAAGATCTATAAGGTCGGCATTCTGATGTTCGGTAAGAAATCAACCTTCAAGGACCTTTGGAAATGGTTGAAACAATAATAATTTAAATGCGCTTATGAAAAGATTGTTGCTATTATTCGCTCCGCTGGCGTTTTGCCTGGGGGTATCCGCCCAGACGGTGGACATCACCTGGGAAAAACAAGCGGTCGCCGGCCTCCGTACAGGAGTTGTCGCTTCCAACGCCTCCAATGTGGAAGAGGCGATGGGTTATGTCAAAGGTAAGACTTATTACGCCCCCAACGGTAGAAAGTTCAAGGGCGGAGCCACAAGAGATGTCGCTGATCTGTTGATCAAGGCCCAACCTGCCATGGCCAAGGTCAAGCAGGTCATCGGATATTCCACTGAATTCATGGATCGCGTCTATCCCGAGTGCCCTCTCTATGACTGGTTTATCGACGAGCTCATGAGAGCTACGGCGGATAGTCTTGACAGGAAGGTGGACATCGGTATAGCTAATAGAGGCGGTGTCCGTATCGAGATGCCTCAGGGAGAGGTCTTTTATGATGACATCATGTCGATGTTCCCTTTCAAGAACAATCTCTGCTATGTGGCTTTGAAAGGTAAGGACGTGAAGGTTATTCTCGACCAGATGGCCGCGTCATCGTTCCAGATTATCGGCGGAGTCAAGGTGGTCGCCCAGAACGGCAAGATCATATCCGCGACTGTTAACGGGGAACCTCTTGATGATGAGAAAGTTTACGGAGTGGCCACACTCAACTTCCTGCTTGACGGAGGTGATGGCTACTATGTCGCAAAGAACGCTTTGGAGGTCCTCCAGAGCAATGGATGGCTATACGACACAATGATCCCTTATGTACAGAGCCTTACTGCGGCCGGTAAACCTATTGAATACAAGAACCAGCATTGGATCACTATCCTCGGGGAGGGGGACAAAAAATGAGAACAACTCTTAAAGCGATAGTTTGCGTGGTCTTGGCTTTGGCCATAATCCCTTCTGCCTCAGCCCAGAAGCGTTTGACCATACTTCATTTCAATGACACTCATAGCCACATGGAGCCTGAGCGTTCCGGCGATAATATCGGCCATGGCGGTGTCATCGAGAGAGCCGCCTATAGGGACAGCGTCGTGAAGGCTGACGGAAAGAAGAATGTGCTTCTCCTCCATGCTGGCGATTACAGCCAGGGAACATCTTATTTCAGCGTTCTTAAGGGTGACTTGGAGATTGACCTGATCAACGCTATGAGGTATGACTGCGTCACCCTCGGTAACCATGAGTTTGATAACGGTGTGGATGAGCTGGCGAGGCGTCTGGCCAACCTTAAATGTGATGTGGTTTGCGCGAACTATGATTTCTCCGCCCTTGAGATGGGTAAGTATGTAAAACCCTACACCGTCATCAAGAAAGCCGGGATGCGGATCGGTATCGTCGGTCTGATGCCTGACATCACCACTCTTGTCTCCAAGGAGACTTCCAGCAAGATTCCCGCTTTCGATAATGCGGAGGTTGTCAACAAATGGGCGAAGGTCATGAGAGAGGAAGAGAAGTGCGACCTTATCATCGCCTTGACTCACATCGGATACGAGGATGAGCCATACACTGATTTCCGTCTCGTGAAGAATACCCGCGGGATTGATATCGTGGTTGGAGGGCACTCGCACACCTTCATCAAGGAACCTGCTTATGAGAAGAACCTTGATGGGGAATTGGTCCCGATCGTCCAGAATGGTTGCTGGGGACTTGAGACCGCTAATATGAAAGTTTATAAGAAGAAATGAGATTAAGGATAATCGCGGCTGCGGCCGTCTCTTTAGCCTTATCCGCCGCGATGCCCCTTTTCGCTCAGATCAGGGGCATCCACCAGGAACGGCTTTCAACTTGGGAGTTCAGTAAGGATGGAGTGAATTGGAGACCTGTAACGGTCCCTCATTCCTATAACGCGGAAGATGGCCATTCCCCTAGTTACTACCGGGGAACGGCCACATATCGCTGCAATTTCAAGCCGGGCGATATCAAGCATCCGCATTATATCCTGTTCGAAGGGGCTGCCCAAGCCGCGATTGTCAAGGTGAATGGTGTCCAGCTGGCATCCCATAAAGGCGGTTACACACCTTTCACTGTCAATATCACCGAGGCTCTGAAAAAGGGAATCAATACCCTTGAGGTCATTTGCGATAACAGCGAGGACCTCAACATGATTCCTGTAAGTTCGGATTTCAACAAGAATGGAGGTCTCCACAACCCTGTCTGGCTGATGGAGATGGAGGATGTGTACATTTCTCCTGAGGCTTACGGAATGTACAGGCTTCATTGCATCACTCCCGAGGTCTCAAAGCGTAAGGTGGAGACCCGGATCAGGACGCGGCTGGTCAACTCTTCCGCTAAGAGCGCCGATGTTATGGTCAGGGTACAACTGATCGAGAGGGACGGGACCCTCGGTTACCAGGCTGACAGGGAAATCCGGCTGGCGCCTAAGTCTGAGCTGGATTTCGAGCACGACTTCGAGGCTACTGGAATCCGTTTCTGGAACGGCCTTAAAGATCCTTATCTTTACACCGCGAGAATAGAAGTATTCAGAGGCAGAAGGATGCAGGACATGGCCGAGGCCAAGATCGGATACCGTTCGTTCGAGATGGATCCGGTCAAGGGTTTCCTGCTTAATGGGGAGCCTTATCCTCTTCGTGGCGTGTCCATGCATCAGGACGCTGACGGCAGGGCTTCAGCGCTTCGGGATGAGGATATCCGGCGGGATTATCAGATTGTCCAGGAACTAGGAGCTAATTTCTTACGTCTTGCCCACTACCCACATAACGACCTGGCCTTCAGGCTATGCGATTCGCTCGGAATCGTGGTCCAAACTGAAGTCCCGTGGGTCAATGTCTGCGGAACCAACGCTAAACAAGCTTATTTCAATAATATACGCCATCAGATGGGCGAGATGGTCAACAACCTTTACAACCATCCTTGCATACTTTTCTGGGGAATGTGGAACGAGCTTGACACCTGGGGCAATAATGATAATTACCAGGGGGACTTTGACGGTTCCAAGGTCTTGACTGAGACAGGCCGCCTGTATGATTTCACCAAGAAGTTGGATCCATACCGCGCGGTTGGTTTCACTGACGATTCCAGGCTTGCCAGAGATGGCTATGCCGGTCTGGCGGGTGACTACTGCTCCCAGAACATCTATTACGGCTGGTATTGGGAACCTAATGATTTCAGTGGTTTCCTGCCGGCTATGCAGGATGTCAGGGAGCGTAGGCAAGGACCTCTCAATGTGTCTGAATATGGCGCCGGAATCAATCCTTTCTGCCACACTTGGGATCCTTCCAAGGCTGTCAGGAACAAGGAAGATGACTCCAAGCATTTCGAGGAATATGGTAACATGTTCCACGAGGCTTATGTCCGTCAGATCCTGAAGATGCCTTGGCTGAATTTCACTTCGGCATGGGTACTTTTCGATTTCCCTGTGGCTAACCGTACCGAAGGGTACATGGATTCCGCCGATGGAGAGCGTTTCGTCCAGAATGACGCCCGGAAATACATGAATGACAAGGGGTTGGTGACAAGGGACCGTCGCATTAAGAAGGATGTGTTTTACCTCTACAAATCCCTTTGGAACAAGAAGGTGACCACAGTCCATATCACTTCCTCCCGCCTTTCCGGGATCCCTGCCGGCAAGACCTTCTCGCTAAAAGTCTACAGCAACGCCAGGAACCTCACTCTATACCAGAACGGTAGGATTGTCACCAAGAAGTACAGCTCCGGAGAAGATACTGGAGTCGTATGGACCTTTGATGGCCTTAAATTGAATAAGGAATCAGACACTTTCAGGGTGGTGGCCAACAACGGCGTAAGGGACGAGGTCACTTGGAACCGCCTTTAGCGGTGATATTCTGCTTCACCGGGAGCAAAGCTATCAAATATCCGATCAGTGCCACTCCGGCGATTGTCAGGAGTATGTCAGACCATTGCACTATGACAGGATAGGAACTGACCAGGAAATTCCCCGGCATTTTGATGAAGCCAAACTTTTGTTGGAGGAAGGCGAACACTACTCCAATGACCAGACCCGCTACAAGGCCGAGAAGAGATATCAGCCAGCCTTCCAGGGTAAAGGTCTTTCGTAGCATGTTGTCAGTGGCTCCGAGACTGCGGAATGTCTCGATGTCGTCCTTCTTCTCGATGATCAGCATCGTCAGGCTACCGAAGATGTTAAGGGCGATAATGATAATGACAAATATCAGGATAAGGAATATCGCCGCTTTCTCATAGCGCATCATCTTGTAAAGGGAAGTGTTCTGGCGGAATCTGTCCAAAACCTTGAATTCCGGGCCCAGAATCCCTTTGATCGTGTTGATGGCCTTACGCACCTCTTTCTGTGACGATCCTTCAGCTAGCCGTATCTCTATTCCGGAAACCTCTTTGTCATAGCCCAGGAGTTGCCTCATCTGGTCAAGAGGCATTATCATCAACTCTTCATCAATCTGCTGGTTGACCGTGAACACCCCAGCTGGTCTCATGCTCACTGACTCGATTGACGCGGCGGGATTGGCAAGGGAGAAATTCCTGTCCCTGGCCGGAAAGTAAATCGTTGCCGAAGAGAGGAATGCCGGGTTCATTCCCATCTTGTAGGCCAGACCGGCTCCGGCGACCATCTGGGGAACCTGCCCCTTATGAAGGGAGAATACTCCCGCGGTCATGTGAGCGACAAGGGGGGAGCTCATCTCATAGGCGCTGTCGACACCTTTGGCTTTCGCGACCCCTTGATGCTCCTCATAGTCGACAAACACATTCTCCTCCAGCACGTGGAAATATTCCTCAACCTCGGGAAGGGCGATAATCTTATCAAAAGGCTCTCCCTCCGGGATGAATACCTTTCCTTTGGCAGGGGTAATGAGTATGTCAGGCTCGATGTTGCCGAGAGTGTCCTTTACAAGCTCATCGAAGCCGTTGTAGACAGACAGGATGATGATCAAGGCAGCTGTTCCGATAGCCATGCCGATGGCGCTGATCGCGGAAATGATGTTGATCACATTGTGTGATTTCTTCGCGAACAGGTAACGCCTGGCTATGAACAGCGGCAGGTTCATCGCGGTTTACTCCGGTTTGTAAGAGTCCTTTAGGGCCGTGGTTTTGTTGAACACCGGCTTCTCAGGTGTGCTGTCAGGATCCTTGAAATAATATCCCGTGCGCTCGAACTGGACGGCTATTCCGGAGTTGTCCTCCAGAAGGGCCGGCTCGGCATAACCGGTGAGAACAGTCAGAGACTCAGGATTGAGGAAGTCTTTGTAGTCCATTCCCTCAGGGATGGAGTTCATGTCCTCTTTAGTGAACAAGCGGTCATAGTTCCGGATCTCAATTTCCTTTGCGAGTGAGGCGGGAACCCAGTGGATCGTGCCTTTGACGGAGCGCCAGACCTCACCCCCGGGCCTTGTCGACGGATCGTAGGTGCACTTGAGCTCAATGACATTTCCTTCCTCATCCTTAACGACTTCCTCGCATTTGATGATGTAGGTGTATTTCAGCCTGACCTCACCATCCGGCTTGAGCCTGAAGAACTTCTTGGGGGCATCCTCCATAAAGTCATCCTGTTCGATGAGCAGCTCTCCAGTGAAAGGAACCTTCCTGGTGGCTCCCTCCGGCTCGGCGGGATTGAGAGGGCAATCGAACCATTCGACCTTGCCCGGCTCCCAGTTGGTGATCGTGACCTTAAGTGGCTTCTGTACGACCATATAACGATTGGATCTGGCGTTGAGGTCCTGGCGAACGCACCATTCGAGAAGCTGGATATCCATCATCTGGTCTCTCTTGGAGACTCCGATCTTCTCGCAGAACATCTTGAGCGCCTCAGGAGTGTAACCCCTGCGCCTCACGCCACAAAGAGTAGGCATCCTCGGATCGTCCCATCCTGACACAAGGCCTTTCTGGACGAGTTCCAGCAGCTTGCGCTTGCTCATGAGGGTATATGTGAGGTTGAGGCGGGCGAACTCATATTGGTGGCTGGGATATATCCTGAGGGCCTGGATGAACCAGTCATAAAGCGGCCTGTGCACGTCGAACTCAAGGGTGCAGATGGAGTGGGTGATATGCTCGATAGAGTCGCTCTGGCCGTGGGTATAGTCATACATCGGGTAGATGCACCACTTGTCCCCGGTGCGGTGGTGAGAGGCATGCTTGATGCGGTAGAGAATAGGATCCCTGAACATCATGTTAGGGGAGGCCATATCTATCTTGGCCCTCAGAACCTTCTCACCGTCAGCATATTTCCCATCCCTCATCTCACGGAAGAGTTTGAGGTTCTCCTCTACGCTCCTGTTCCTGTACGGGCTTTCGACTCCGGGAGTCTCGACCGTTCCGCGGCCCTTGCTGATCTCCTCCTGAGTCTGGTCGTCGACATAGGCTATACCTTCTTTGATCATCTGCTCCGCCCACTCGTAGAGCTGGTCGAAATAGTCGGACGCATATAGTTCCTTCTCCCACTTGAAGCCCATCCAGCGGATGTCCTCCTTGATGGCGTCGACATATTCAGTGTCCTCCTTGGTGGGGTTCGTGTCGTCGTAGCGGAGGTTGGTCTTGCCACCGTATTTCTCGGCAAGTCCAAAGTTGATGCAGAGGCTCTTGGCATGGCCAAGGTGGAGGTATCCGTTGGGCTCCGGAGGGAACCTTGTCATAATGCTGTCCACCTTACCTGTCCTAAGATCTTCCTCAATTATCTCTTCAAGGAAATTCAGTTTCTTGGTCTCTTCCATTTTTCCATTCTTTGATCAATCCAACAAAGATACAAAAAAAGCGGGCAAACTATCGTTCCTTCTTGTTTCTTTCGTATGCCAGCATCCTGGCGTCCTCCGCTTTTGCCTTCTTTTCGTCGTATTGCCTGTCCCATTCCCGGTAATACTCTAACTTAGGATCCTCAAACAGGGACATTTGAATAGCGCTCTCATGGGTGAGTTTGGAGACTCCAAGTCCCACCTGGCGGATAGGTGTGATTCCGTCCCAGACCTCCTGCAGCATCCTTCGGGCCTCGTTGAGTATCACCGCGGTAACATCGGTAGGCTGGGCAGTCTGGCATTGCTTCTGGGCGACAGAGAAGTCCTTGTATTTGACGAACATAGAAACTGTCGAGGCCCGGAAATCATCTCTGCGAATCCGGTGCGCGACAATGCACGCGACTTTGAAAAGGGCTTTGTCTATGTCTTTCGGATCCGTCAGATCTTTGGAAAAGGTACGCTCGGCGCTGTAGCTTTTAGCTTCGGATATCTCGGTCTCCACAGGTGAGTTGTCCCGTCCGTTGGCGTTCTCATGCAGCTGCAGGGCGAACTTATGCCCGACAAGACTGGTGAGGGATTCCATTCCGAGGTTAGCCAAGTCTCCAATAGTGTATATGCCGTTGGTAATCAGTTTTTCCTCAGTCCTTTTCCCTACCCAGAGCAGATCCCTTACTCCAAGCGGCCACATTTTCTCCCGCACCTCGCTGTCCCATAGAGTGTGGACCTTGTCCGGTTTCTCGAAGTCGGAGGCCATTTTCGCCAAGAGTTTGTTGGATCCGACTCCGACATTTACCGTGAAACCCAATTTGTTTTTTATCTCGTCCTTCAATTGTGTGGCCACCTGGACAGGATCCTTTCCGTAAAGACGGAAAGTCATGTCAATGAAGCACTCATCTATTGAAAACTGCTGAAGGACAGGGGAGTAGCTCCGGCATATTCCGATAAAACCTTCAGAGCACTCCTTGTACCAAAGCCAGTCGCCTCCGACAATCAGGAGCTTGGGACAGGTCCGGAGCGCCATCGACACAGGCTGGGCGGTCTTGATTCCCAATTTCTTGGCGGGGATTGAGGCGGCCGTGATTATGCTCCGCCGGTCGTTGGGGTCTCCTGAGACGACTGATGGAATGAGGCGTATGTCCGGATGTCCTTCACGCATCATTTTGACCGCCGTCCAACTCAGGAATGCCGAGTTGACATCAATATGGAATATGACTCGTCTCACCGGATAGTCATTTCATCAGGAACACAGCCCTTTTCTCCTCCGGGAACTTTTCAATGGCGTAGCGGAGCATGGTCCTTGGCATGGTCTTGTGGCGACTCTTAAGAAACTCTGTCAGAGCTACTTCATCCTTTTTCCCGGCTTCCCTGAGCAACCAGCCTACGGCTTTATGGATAAGATCGTGTGGATGATGAAGAAGGATGTCGGCGATTGAGAAAGTGTCGTCCAGTTGCCCGTGCCTGATGAAGGTCATAGTGCTCACAATACCTATCCGTTGTTCCCATATAGTCTTTCCGTCACGCGCGAGATCATAGAGCAAGCTCCTGTCTTTGTCGAGGAGCCATACTCCGAGAAGGGGATAGCATGAGAGATCCACTAAATCCCAGTTGTTTATCCTGTCCGTGTGGGAAAGGTAGAATCCGACGCATTCTTTCTGGAAAGCCCTGTCCTTTTTTGAATGGGAGAACATCTCGACCAGAGCCAACAACGCGGCGAGCCGGACCTCATGGTACGGATTCAAGACACATTCTTCCAAATCACTGAGAGTCAGTTCTTTCCAGCATGCTTTCACGATAGCCCTTGTAACGGGAACTTTAATTCCCAGGAATATGTCTCCTTCCCCATATTGCCCGGGTCCGGTCTTAAAAAAGCGGGAGAGCCCCTCTACTTGAGACGGGTCCTCCTTCAAGAGCATCTCCTGCAGAAGCTTGTTCATCTATCCCTCCAGGATCTGGCTCGCGGCGTTCTTCGTGTCCACTTTCTCTATGACACGCTCAAGGATGCCGTTCTGATCGAATATGAAGGTGCGTCGGAGAGTCCCCATTGTGGTTTTTCCGTACATCTTCTTTTCACCCCAGGCTCCAAAGTCCTGTAGCATCTGGGTGGATGTGTCTGCGAGGAGACGGAATGGAAGCTCATATTTGGCCCTGAATCCGGTGTGGGATTTGGAACTGTCCTTGCTGACTCCCACGACATTGTAACCTGCGGCGGTAAGCTCCGCGTAATTGTCCCTGAATGAACAGGCCTCAGCGGTGCAGCCGGAGGTGTTGTCTTTGGGATAGAAATAGATTATGGTCTTGCGGCCTTTGCCGATGAAATCCTCTGATTTAACGGTATTTCCGTCCTGGTCCAGAACCTCGAAGGACGGCATCTTGTCTCCAATTCTAAGCATGTGTTTAATATTACTTTGTTATCTTGATTTCACTTTTACAAATATACAGAAAACGGATTATCTTTGTAAATGGTAAAGCGTAATCAGATGAAAAAGATATTCCTTTCCGTTCTGTTCTGCATGGTTTGCGGAATGACGGCGTTCTCACAAGGGTTTCAGTTGCCGGAAGGAGCGAAAGATCCTGGCGAGATTCAAATTTTGTGCATCGGCAACTCGTTCACTTATGTCCATGATTCTGACATGATGCTCCGGGAAATCGCTCGGAGTCAAGGACTTGATGTCCGTATCGGAAAGTTCCTCGCGGGCGGCTACACGTTTGGCCGTCATCTGGAAAATGAGGAATCCCGCGCGGCAGTTGATTTCGGGGGCTATGATTTTGCCTTTTTGCAGGACCAGAGCGCCAATCCGGCGAGATATTCCAGGGATAATGACAAGAAGGTGCTGGAGGATCTCAAAACGCTGAAGAAGAATGTTCTGGCTCATTCTCCTGGATGTGAGGTGATCCTTGAGAGGACCTGGACTTACAGCGGTCACGAGGCTGGTGGCTTCGGGACTCCGGAAAGTCTTGATTATCACCTTGGTAGGGGTGCGGCGAAGATGGCCAGAAAGGCTCGGACCGGTCTCTCGCCGATAGGTGACGCGTTTAACCTTGCTGAGGAGATATGGCCGGAAGGAAAACTACTGGGCCCCGACAATCATCATCAGTCCCTGGAAGGAGCTTATCTTAAGGCTTGTGTCAATTACTTGCTTATCGCCGGGAAGCCTTTTTCCGGCTCTCCTGCCTGCTGCGGAGTTGACCCTGAAATAGCCGCTTTCCTGCGTGCGGTCGCCCAGGCGACAGTCCTCGGCAATTGATCCGGTTTAATCGATAGGTATTTATATCTTTAAAGACTTAATATCGAATAGCCATGGTATCATTTTTCCCGATTATATCCCTGAAGGATATCCCTTTCTCAGACATTAAAGGTCTCCAGGTCGGCAATGCCCAAGATGACTATGCCAAGACAGGAGTCACGGTGTTTTATTTCCCCACCCCTGCGACAGCTGCCGTGAAGATACTCGGTGGAGGCCCCGCCTCAAGGGAGACCCCTTTACTGGATCCTGACCGGAACTCGCTGCCACTAAATGCGTTGGTCTTCGGTGGAGGCTCGGCTTACGGGCTCGCCGCCGCTGACGGGGTAATGAGGAGGATGGAGGAGATAGGAGCGGGTTATGACACCGGTTTCGGGATTGTGCCTATCGTTTGCCAGAGCGACATTTTCGATTTGAGCTACGGTGACGGTTCAGTCCGTCCGGACCGGGAAATGGGTTATCGCGCGGCCAGTGAGGCGGTCAAGAGGAACGATCCCCGGAGCGGGAATGTGGGTGCCGGGACAGGAGCGACCATCGGGAAACCATATGGTATTGCCCAGGCCTTGAAAAGCGGAATAGGCTATGCTGCCTGCCGGGTAGGTGACGTTGAGGTCGGTGTGGCGGCGGTGGTGAACGCCATGGGTGATGTCTATGAGGGAGAGACGAAGATCTCCGGCCTGCTGTCTAAGGACAGGGACGTCTTCCTGAGCGCTGAGGACGCTGTCATGGCTGTCGGTCCATCCGGAGGGTTTCCGGGTTCCGGAGCCACCAACACGACTCTCGCCGCCGTGTTCACAAATGCTGATTTCGATGTCCCTTCGCTGCGGAAAGTGGCCGCCATGGCGGCTAATGGCATGTCCAGGGCCATTAGGCCCGTGTTCACGATGTGGGACGGGGACACGATTTATGCCTTGTCGGTCGGCACCGGGAAAGTCCAGGCTGATGTCAATGCCGTAGGCACCCTGGCCGCCAAAGTCATGGAGAAAGCCATAGTTGACGCTGTCCGCTCCAGCAGCGTTCCAGAAAGCGACTTCTTCTCCAACATCAAGTAGGACGCCGTTTTCTCGGAATATCCGCTTTTATTCGTTATTTTTGTATGATACAAAGATACGGACATGATAAAGTCAATGACAGGTTACGGCAAGGCCGAGGCCGTCCTGGAAACAGGAAAACTCACCATCGAGATAAAGACTCTCAACGGAAAGAACTCCGATGCCAACATAAAGACACAGCTCCTTCCGAAGGATAAGGAACTGCTTGTGCGTCAGAAGCTTGCTGAATCCCTTGTGAGAGGTACAATCGATTTCTTCCTGACTTGGGAGCCCGGTGCCGGTGCTGCCAAGAAGATCAATGGGGAGATGCTAAAGGAGTATTTCGGCCAGATCAAGGAACTCAGGAACCAGCTTACAAGCTACAGGGCGATCAATTTCGCTGATCAGGCCAGGATGGATAACGAGCTGATCACTGTTATCACCCGTTTCCCGGATGTGATGGACACCTCCCGTCAGGATGTGGTCACAGACGAGAACTGGCCGCTGGTCGAAAAAGCCTTGGATGAGGCCCTTGACGCCGTCAACGAGTACAGGGCGAAAGAAGGTGAGGCCCTTTACGCTGACGTCACTTCCAGGGTAAAAGGCATTCTGGAGTTAGAAGATCAGGTCGAGGCTTTGGAGGGAGAAAGGCTGGAATCTGTTCGTGGGAGATTGATTAAAAACCTGTCAGATCTGGAGCAGAAGGTCGATCCGGCCAGATTTGAGCAGGAGATGATATTCTATCTTGAGAAACTGGACATCAATGAGGAGAAGGTCCGTTTGCGCCAGCATTGCAAATATTTCCTGGACACTATAGATGGTGAGCCTTATCCGGGAAAGAAGCTTGGATTCATAATCCAGGAGATGGGCCGTGAGATCAACACGACCGGCTCGAAGGCAAACCATGCCGGGATACAGAAGATAGTCGTCCAGATGAAGGACGAACTGGAGAAGATACGTGAGCAATCAATGAATATACTCTAGTTCAATGAATAACGACACTGTCATATTTATAATCTTGGCTATTGTGGCTTTCCTTGCCATTGTGGGGATGATTGTGGTTATTGTCCGTGGTTCCAGGGAAAGGGAAAAACTGGTCAGGAAATACGAGGATGCTGAGGATGTCCTCCAGGAGCGTATTACCAAACTCACTAGTGAGAAAGCCGCTGTGGAAAGCCTTTTGTCTGCTAGAGATGAAATGGAGACTCGTCTTAAGGCAGAGCGCGAGAAAGCGGACAAGGCTCTGGAAGATGCTCAGGAAAATGCACTTAAGATGCAGGCTGAGCGGCATGAGAAGGATCTCGAAAGCATGAAAGATGCTTTCAAGGCCCTGTCTGCGGAAAACAGCGCTGTTTTCAAGAGTCAGAGCGCCGAATCAATATCTGAACTGCTGAAACCGATAAAGGAGAAGTTTGAGGCCTTCGACAAGACCGTGCGCGAGTCGCAGACAGAAAGCGCCAAGCAGAGCGCGGTCCTGAAGGCGAACATAGAGGATGTTCTAAAGCACTCACAGGCAGTCGGAGATGAGGCCAGAAATCTTGCCGACGCCTTGACCGGATACTCCAAGGTGCAAGGTAATTTCGGAGAGATGCTCCTTACCGATGTGCTTAAGAACGCGGGACTTGTCGAGGGGGTGCATTTCTTTTCCCAAGGGGTTATCACCGGTGATGGAGGCCATGAGATAAAAAGCGAGGAGGGGAAGGGACTTATCCCCGATATTATGGTCTATTATCCTGATGACACGACTGTCATAATTGATTCCAAGGTGAGTCTCAACGCCTATAAGAAATATATGGTTAATGAGACCTATGAGGGACGTAAGGAGGCGGCAAAAGCCCACGTCGAGAGTGTCCGTAAACATGTGGATGAGCTGAAGAATAAGGATTACGCCTCGTATATCCCGGTCGGGCGGAGGAAAGTCAGCTACAATATTATGTTCATCCCTATTGAGGGCGCTTTCCGTTTGATGTTGGAGGAAGACCCGATGCTATGGCAGGTGGCAAAGGATAATAATGTGCTGATTGTCAGCCAGATGACTCTGATTATAGTCCTTAATATGATCCAAATGGCTTGGAAGCAGGCAGATCAGGAGAAAAACATTGCGGAGGTTTTCAAGACCGGTGAGGAACTGATGAGCCAGATCAGGGGCTGGTTGAGCGCATACGAGAAGATTGGAGTCGCGCTTACTGACGCCCAGACTGCCTTCAATGATGCTTCAGGCAAATTATCCGAGTCCAATCAGAGTGTCTTAAAGAAGATTCAAAAACTTGAGAAACTTGGTCTATCTCCGAGAAAGTCCCGAGGAAAGATCAAGACTGGCTCAAGGATCCCCAAACCTGAATCCGTGATTCCCGCTTCCTTGTATCCAGAGGGTGAACTTGAAGAAACTGAGATAACGAACGATATTATTCCGGATGATGAGAACTGAGGTTGATTTTGCCGCGATGGCGGCCCGCTATAGGGCGGAACTACTTGATAATGTGTTGCCTTTCTGGCTTGAGAAGTCACAAGACAAGGAATATGGCGGATACTTTACCTGCCTTGACCGTGACGGGTCCGTTTTCGACACGGACAAGTTCGTCTGGCTTCAAGGAAGGGAAGTCTGGTTGTTTTCCATGCTTTACAACTCATTCAGGAAAGATCCCGCTTGGCTGGAGTGTGCCACCCAAGGAGCTGAATTCCTTCTAAAGCACGGTTATACGGGAGATTATGACTTCTATTTCTCTCTGACCCGAGAGGGGAAGCCTCTGATACATCCCTATAACATATTCTCGAACACCTTTGCCTGCATGGCTTTCGCCCAGCTCGCTAAAGCTACAGGTAACGACCGTTATGCCTCAGTTGCCCGAGAGACTTTCCGCAGGATTCTTGAGCGTCGTTCCAATCCTAAGGGACCGTGGCTGAAAGCTGTTCCGGGGACCCGTCCGATGAAAGATTTTGCCCTGCCGATGATAATCTGCAATATGGCCCTGGAAGTTGAGGAGATAATCAATGACCCGGCTTTGATGGAGAAGACTATCGAGGATTGCCTCCATGAGGTTCTGGACGTTTTCTACCAGCCGGATCTCGGTGTGATGGTGGAGAACGTGTCTTCTGTAGACGGCGGTCTTGTTGACTGTTTTGAGGGGCGTAGGATTAATCCCGGTCACGATCTTGAGGCTCTTTGGTTCATCATGAACCTTGGGTTGAGGAAGAACGATAAGGACTTGATAAAGAAGGCGGTCGAGATTTCCCTCAGGGTGATTGATTATGGTTGGGACAAGGAATATGGTGGGATATTCTATTTCATGGATCGGAGAGGTTGTCCGCCACAGGAGCTTGAGTGGGACCAGAAACTATGGTGGGTCCACATCGAGGCCGCTATCGCGATGATAAAAGGTTATCAGTTGACTGGCGAGAAGAAATGTCTCGAATGGTTCCTCAAATTGGATGATTATCTATGGAACCATTTCAAGGACAATGAGTTCCCTGAGTGGTACGGTTACCTGAACCGCCGTGGAGAAGTGCTGCTTCCTCTGAAGGGAGGCAAGTGGAAGGGTTGCTTCCACGTCCCCAGAGGCCTTTATCAGATTGGTAATATACTTGAGTCTTTGCGATGACTTTTTTCAAGAATATAGGCGCTGTCATTGCGTCTTTGTCCATCATTGTATCTTGCCAGTCCCGGCAAGAGGACGAATATCTCATCCCATATTCCCCGGTAGCTCCTGATCTGCAGGAACTTCTGGATTCCCATGTGTGGGATGTGCTGACTCCGGTTAAGGTTTTCCACGCTCCTTGGAACGGACTCGATGATGAGACCGAGTTCCGATGCATGGTAACGGACAGCCTGTTTATCTTCCGCTTTGATGTGAAGGATTCCACGTTGACTTTGAATGGCGATTTCCAGAACGAGAAAGATGTTGAACCCGAGGACAGGGCTGAGATTTTCTTCTCTCACCCGGGAGAACTGGACACCTACATCGGTGCCGAGATGGATCCTGCCGGGAGAGTCCTGGATTATAAATGCACATTTTACCGGGAATTCGATTATGACTGGAATTTCAGCACTTTGACATATTGCCATGAGATACTTCCGGACGGCTATTCAATCGCCGGGAGCGTGTCTTTGGAGGAATTGTCGGAGTTTGGAGTCGATTTCGATGGAGGTTTCCTTATGGGCGTGTTCAGGGCTGATTTCCGCCCGGATGGGAAAGTGAATTGGTATTCGTTGAAACTAACTGATGACAAGAAGGCTGATTTTCACCAACCAAACGTGTTCTTTAAGGCACGAGCTGATAAGTCATCCTTTTTTCAGATGAAGGGCGTCGTGCTGTCGGTGGAGGATCTTGAGACGGTGGACTGGCCGAAAATAGCCAAGGAGAATGGGATAAACACTATCGGCACCCACATCAGCCCATCGCAGGTACTTGGATTCATGCGTTCTGAGAAAGGCAAGACCTTTCTGGACGAATGCAGGGCCTATGGCATCGATGTCGAGCATCAGCTTCATGCGATGGGGGAGTTGCTCCCGAGATTCTTGTTTGAGGAGGACTCGACCATGTTCAGGATGGATGAGTCCGGGCGCCGTGTCACTGATTTCAATTGTTGCGTCCATTCGGAGAAGGCACTTGGGCTGATCGCTTCAAAAGCCGCCGAACTTGCCATGGATCTTCCCGCGACTAACCACCGGTACTATTTATGGCTGGACGATAACTCTGAACCGTGTTTCTGTCCGTCCTGCCGGGAGTATTCCGCTAGCGAGCAGGCGCTCATTATAGAGAATAGAATGATAGAGGCCATCAGGACAGTGGACCCGGAGGCGTCTTTGGCCCATCTGGCATACCAGCAAACTATGGTCCCCCCAGAGAAAGTGAAGCCTTCAGAAGGAATATTCCTGGAGTTCGCTCCTATTGAGCGGCAGTGGGACCGTCCGCTTTCTGATCTGGATGCTCCTGGCCGGAAAGGCAGGATGTCCCATAGGGAAGTCATTGAGCTGTTGGAGGCTAATCTGAAAGTCTTTCCGTCGGAAACCGCCGTTGCTCTGGAATATTGGCTGGACGTTTCCCTGGCGAGTGGTTGGAAGAAACCTGCCGTGCGGCTTCCATGGCATCCCGAGGTGTTCAAGTCAGACCTTGAGACTTACAAGAGTTATGGAATAAGGAATATTACCTCATTCGCCGTCTACATGGACTCCACGTATTTCGATTCCTATCCTGAGAGGGGGGACCTCAATGATTATGGAATTTTCTTATATTTGTAAATTGAATATTATCGCTTTGAATGTTCAAGAAGATTGTAAATAGAGTCAAGGAGACCAAGCTGTCGATGAGGACGAAGTTGACGTTGAGCCTTTGCGCCATCGCCATCGCCTTGTTGACTTCCAGTTTCATATCCATCATGGAGTATTCCAGGATGAGTGACTATGTGTCCAGCCTGATCGCGGCCAACATCAAGAATATCGGTGTCGCCCAGAAACTGACGGAGGTCTCCAGCCAGTACAACCTTGACATTCTGGCGGTCATCGGTGATGAGGAGGTGAGTGATATCCCGGATTTCCGGCAACAGGAATTCGTGAATTATTGTGATTCGCTGAGAGCCTCGACGGCCTCAAACCTGATCTCCCCATTGACTGACTCTGTGATGTACGCCTATTCAGCCTACATGTTGACTTCCCTGGAGCTAAGCGATGTCCTCAAGTCCGACTTCATCGACACCAGGACCTGGTATTTTGAACGTCTCCAGCCTCAGTACCAGCGACTTAACGGCTATATCGACAGTCTGAGCGACGCTGTGTACCTTGAGCTCAAGAAGAATTCCGAGACTTTCCAGAGGGGTTTCTACAGGAGCATTATTCCTGGCGCTGTCGCCGTCGCGGTCGGGCTGCTCCTCGTCTTGATGCTGCTGTTCTTCCTGCTCGTGTATTATGTCAACCCTATCTACAAGATGCTTGACGGTTTGAGCAATTACCGGTCTTTCAACAAGAAATATTCTTACACATTTGATGGGGACGACCAGCTTTCCGAATTGAACGACGGCATCACTGAACTCGCTGGGGAAAACCAGCAATTGCGCAAGAGAGTATCTGACCTCAGGAACAGGATCAATAACACCGGAGTATGAATGTGAAGGTGATATCGAGGTATGTGGGCGTGGCGCTGCTGGTCAGCGCCCTGTTCATGTTCTTCTCCATACTGGTCTCGGTGGCGAATGGCAACGATAGTGCTCTCGCCGCCCTGCTGATCAGTTTCACCATCACTTTCACAGTCGGAATATTCCCTTTTATATTCGTCAGGAGAGCCCCTGATATCAGCCTCAGGGAAGGATATCTCATTATTTTCCTGTCCTGGCTCCTTTCCTTTATTTTCGGCATGCTACCATACGCCCTTTGGGGCGGGCCGTTCACTGTCGTGAACGCATGGTTCGAGAGTGTGTCCGGATTCACTACCACAGGCGCGTCCATCCTTGATGACATCGAGGCTTTGCCCAAGAGCCTTCTTTTCTGGCGTTCCTCAACCCATTTCATCGGAGGTTTGGGAGTCGTGGTCTTCCTCCTGCTAGTCATCCCTGGTTCATCGCAGATGAAGCTTCGTTTGACTAACTTGGAGCTTTCCTCCCTCTCCAAGAAGGAATACCGGTCCGGAATCAACAGGACTGTAAGCATATTCTCGAATGTCTATCTCGGAATGCTGGTGGCGTCCTTTATCTGCTATCTGATTGCCGGGATGAGCCCTTTCGATGCTATCAACCACGCCATGAGTGTGACAGCGACAGGTGGTTTCAGCACAAAGAACTTGTCGATAGGAGCCTTTGATTCCGTGGCTATCGACTTGATCACAATGTTCTTCATGCTTCTTTCCTCCATCCATTTCGGGATGATCTATGTGGCGATAGTGACCAAATCGTTGAAGCCTTTCAAGAACGATGTGTTCAAGTTCTATATCTGGATCATTATCGTGACCAGCATCATCGTGGCGGTATCTCTCAAGGCCAATGGAGTCGAAGAATCGTGGGGAAGGTCCATGCTAGCCAGCTCTTTCCATGTGATTAGCTATGCCTCGACTTCCGGTTTTGGAATATCTGACAATGGTGTCTGGCCATCTTTACCTTCCGCCCTTCTCGTGTTTGTGGGAATATGGTGCGGTATGGCTGGCTCCACCACCGGTGGTATAAAGTCCGACAGGGCCCTGTTGCTCTGCAAAGAGGTCCATTACAGGCTTAAGACTGTGCTTCATCCCGCCTCGGTCAACGAGGTGAGGATCAACAAGAGAGTTGTCAGGCAGGAGGACATTGCCCCCCACATCCTCTATATCGCCTTGTATATGATGTTGATCATCATCTCTTTGGCGATTAATCTGGCCGTTAATCCCGGCAATTCCAACGCTATCGCGGCCACGTTTACCTCTTTAAGTAACGTCGGACCCGCTATCAGGGATCTCGGAGTGTTCGGCAATTTCGGGGCGGAGCCGACCGGTGCAAAGCTGATGTACACAGTCGATATGTTCCTGGGCCGTGTCGAGATCTATCCTGTGCTTGCGGTCCTGATGATGATTACCGGCAAGACCGCCAAGTGATGGACAGGAGCGGTTTTTTCTACAAGAGGTTCAGGGCTTGTTTCCCTTACGATATTACCGCTGACCAGGATCGGTTGTTTACTGACGTGGCTGATTTCCTGGCTGGAGACGAGCATGACATCCTTGTCGTCAACGGATATGCCGGTACCGGAAAGACAACCGCCATGGCAGCTGTGATAGAGGCTCTGGACGAGCTCCGGCCAGTGAGTCGTAAAGATGATGGGCCAGAATATGAGGAGATTTGCGTATTGCTTGCTCCGACAGGAAGGGCCGCCAAAGTCTTATCCCTATACGCCAACAAGCCGGCCAGTACCATCCACAAATGCATATATCGCCAGAAATCAATAGGTTCCGATGGTTTTGGCCAGTTCTCACTTGCTCCCAACAAACAGTCCCATAAACTGTTTATCGTTGACGAGGTGTCCCTTATCGGTATCGAAGACAATGGCCGGCAGGGAACCGCCTCTTTCGGCACGGGGGATCTGCTCAAGGATCTGGTGGATTTCGTCAGGGCCGGCAATGATTGCCGTCTTATCCTGATAGGGGATTCCGCCCAGCTCCCTCCAGTTGGCCTGGATGCCTCCCCGGCTTTGTCACCTGATTATATGGACGGTTTCGGGGGAGTGATGTACAGTGGTCTCAAGGAAGTAGTCCGTCAGCAGAAAGAGTCTGGAGTATTATGGAACGCCACGAGAATCAGGGGGTTGATAACGAGCGATCCTTATGGTGGCGTGACCTTCACTCCTGATGAGATCGGCCTGAGGACAGAGGGCTTCGACGACATCAAGCGGATCACAGGAGGTGAGCTCCTGGATACTCTTAATCAGGCATATTTCACTGATTATTCAAAAGATGACGCTATCGTCCTGTGCAGGTCCAACAAGAGGGCTAATCGCTACAACGCGGGTATCCGGGCTCAGGTGTTATACGATGAGGAAAGACTCGTCAGGGGAGAGAAACTGATGATTGTGAAGAATTGCTACCAATTCACCGGAGGAGTCGAGGGGATGGATTACATAGCCAATGGGGATATCGCCAAGTTGGTCTCAATCAAGAACTTCGAGGAAAGATACGGGCTGAGTTTCGCTGACGCGAGGTTGAGTTTCCCGGATTATGACGATGCGGAGATTACGGCAAAGGTCTGTCTCGACACCCTTTCTTCTGAGGCCGCTTCCCTCACTTACGAGCAGCAGAACATGCTCTACAACGGAGTCAATGAGGATTATTCCCATCTCACCACGAAGAAGAAACGCTATGAGGCGGTCCGGGAGGATCCGTATTTCAACGCCCTTCAATTGAAATACGCCAACGCCATCACTTGCCACAAGAGTCAGGGAGGACAATGGAGTTGCGTTTTCGTCGATAATCCTTTCTGGCAGGATGAGTTGACTGTTGATGACCTTAAATGGCTTTATACCGCTTTGACCAGGGCTGTGGAGAAAGTTTATCTGGTCAATTTCAAAGATGATTATTTTAGTGACAAATAGATTATCATGAAGAAACTTGTTTTAATGCTGTCCTTTTTCGCCGCCACTATCATGTCGGCGCAGGAGTTGAACCGCATCCCTGCGATGTGGAGATGGACTGGTGACCACCAGGTCGCTTTCACCTATGATTTCAGAGGGGTGTCAAAGGATGATTTCGTTCTTGATGCCGCCACCCACAAACGTAGTGGTGTTACAGTGGCTCCCACTGCCAGGCCAATGCCGGGCATGCCAGGGACAGGTGTTCCTTTCCAGGTGAAAGGGGCTGAGAATCTTAGATATTCTCCGGACTCCACCAAGATGGCTTTCACAAGGGATAATGACCTTTGGATTGTGGATGTCGCCACTAAGGAAGAGACTCGTCTGACTTCTGACGGTTCCGATGTGATACTAAACGGATATTCTTCATGGGTCTATTATGAGGAGATCCTTGGCCGAGGGACAAGGTATTGCGCTTTCTGGTGGTCTCCTGACTCGAAAAAGATCGGTTTCTACCGTTTCGACAACACTGAGGTGCCTTTCTTCCCGATTTACTCTCCGGTCGCGACGGGCGCTGACCGTTCCGGTCTCCAGCTCGGTTACGGGCAGAATGCCGGTGGAGCTGTAGATCTGGAGGATATGTCTCCTACTGGCGGATCTGTCAGGATGACCCGCTACCCGAAGTGCGGGGATGCCAACCCCAAGGTCAAGATCGGAATATACAATCTGGATGATGGCCATACCGCCTGGGCTGATTTCGACGAGAATGACGACCAGTATTTCGGCACGCCTTTCTGGGGCGCTGATAGTAAGGCTTTCTTTATCCAAAGAGAACCGCGTATCCAGAACACCCTTGATCTTTACGCCGTGTCTCCGGTTGACGGATCCAAGACTCACATCTACCATGAGACTTACAAGACCTGGCTGGACTGGATTTCAGGAATGGTTTTCGGACGAGACGGCCTCTATATGGTCCGCTCTTTCGAGACCGGATGGGAGCAGGCATATTACCTCTCCTACGATGGAAAGACCTGTAAGAGACTGACTTCCGGAGACAACTGGAGGATGAACCTGATCTCCGTCAAAGAAGGGAAACCTTCGAAGAATTTCGATGGTACCACCTCAGAGGTGATCTATACCGCTGAGAGAGGCTCCCATGTAAGGACAGGCGTTTTCATGGCGACAAAGGGAACCGTAAGAGCGATATCCGATCCGGGACTTAATGTTTCCCAGCCGAGTGTCTCGCCTGACAAGAAGTACATTGTGGCCGCCCAGGGCAACTGCAACACGCCTGACCAGGTCTGGCTGTTCGATTTGGCCAAGCCTTCCAAGTCATTCAAAGTCGCTGATTCCGCCGGTCCTGATTTCGACCCGGCATCCCCGGCGCTCCCGAAAATCATCACGATGACTACTCATGACGGGTTCGAGTTGCCAGCCCTCATGGCTTATCCCACGGGTTTTGATCCGTCCAAGAGGTATCCGGTCCATGTTGACCTTTACGGTGGCCCGGATTCTCCTCAGGTCCATGACCGTTTTCGTTCCACAAACCCCTACAAATGGTATTCAGACAACGGTATTATCGAGGTTGTATTGGATTGCAGGGCTTCCGGTTATAACGGAAGGGCCGGTCTTGACATGATTTACAAGCATCTGGACGAGATTGAGGTCGAGGACTTTGTCGAGTGGGCAGAGTACCTGAAGAAGCTTCCATATGTCAATGGCGACAAGATTGGCGTCGAGGGCTTCTCATTCGGCGGCACTATGACCGCACTGCTGGTGATGAAGCATCCGGAAGCTTTCCATTACGGAATAGCTGGAGGTGGAGTCTATGAGTGGGCACTTTACGACACCCATTACACAGAGCGATTCATGTCCACACCTCAGGACAATCCCGAGGGTTATGAGAGAACCAAGGTGACGAATGCCGCAAAAGAATATCCTGTAACAGAGGAGAATTACGACGGTTCCGTGATGTTGAAGATCACTCATGGCACTGGAGATGATAATGTCCATTTCCAGAACACGCTCAAGCTCATCGATGCTCTCCAAGCTGGCGGAAAGAAGTTCGAGCTTATGATCTATCCTGACGGCATGCATGGTTACCGTGGTTATCAGGGTCGCCATTTCAGCGCCGCCAACAGGGCTTTCTGGCTGAAATACCTTAAGGGAGAGTAATGAATATCAAAACCACATTCTGCGTCGTTCTGATGCTGTCGCTGTCTTTCTCCGGGGCGGCTCAAAAGGTGACCCGGAGCCGGCAGGTGCCTGGCCTCAGGAACTACGATACCGACTTGGCCGTGATGTCCAGGGAGGAGAAGGACTCGGTGAGAATGGTGACTGAATTGTGGAAGAATTATGTGGATTCCTATTCTTCCGCTTCTGTGTCCGAGCAGGAGAGACGCTCAATGTGGGTTAATGGAATGCAGGACTATCTGGCTGAGTTCGATGACGGCGTGCTTTTATATTCTTCATTTCGGGAGAATAAGGTATTGGATGTGAGGAAGATAGCCCCCGGAACTTATCAACTCTCCGTGATGACTGGCAGCAAGCTTCCCGGTGAGGATTTCTACGGTTGGAACGAGTGTGTGTACAGGGTATGTGCCATGGCCGTGGCAAGGTCAGAGGAGAAAGAGTCGCGTCACAATCCTTTCAGGCTTTGCAACTGGTTGGATGCGGTTATCCCTACACTTACGAAGACCGAGGTAGGGAAGCTGGACTATTATTGCGCTCCGGGATGCAAGGTCCCACTTTCCAACGCCGTGACGGTGGCTCGTTTCGTGGATGCCCTTTCTAATGAATATGGATTCGGTTTTGACCGTCGGATCCGCTATGTCGTCGCTCCCACTGTGGATCAGTGTGAACAGTTCTCAGGGTTCCTGTTTAACGCGTATTCGAACCCCTTGATGAGTTCGGCCGTTCCGAAAGCCGCTGATTTCAAGTTCTACGGCCGCGCATTCGGGCCTAACACATTGGTTTCCAACTACTATGATGACCTTCATGAACTAGCGCTTCTTGTTGTCCGTACCTGCAGGCCGGAAGCCTTCGCGATGATTCAGGAGGGCTTCGCTACCTTCCATGGCGGTTACATGACCAATTCTTACGAATCTCTGAAGAAGTCATTGAAACTATTCATAGAATCGCATGCGGAAATCGATTTCTCCGATGAGGATCTGTTCTATGACCTTACCATGCCTTTAAAGGGAGTGGAGTCGACCGTTGTGGTTCCACTTGAAGGTATGCTTGGGGCGCTGTTTGTCGAGTGCGCGTGGGAAAATGGGGGAGACTCCCTGGTTAAGGAACTATTGGCCTGTAAAGATTATTCGGATGTGTTAAAGGTATTCCATGTCGATCCTGATGACGCCGAAACCTTTATCAAGAAGCTTCTTTGACATGGACGACTTCGAGAGATTCATTTCCGAGAATGCTGAGGCCGATGTCTCCCGGCTTCTGCTTTCTTGTGCCAGGTGGCCTTCGATTGACGATCCTTTTTTGGCTGGTTTCGACTCGAAAGAGTTGGCTGTGAATACGATCCAGGCGAGAAGAAAACTCAAGGACAAGGTCCCGGAGTGGTATGAGACACCTTCATTGGTCTATCCTACGGCTCTTGGATCTGAGCAATGTAGTTCTTCTGTCACTGCCCGTTACAAGGCGAACCTTGCCAAGAGGATTCTCGGTGAGGTCCCCGGAAGGATCGCTGACTTGACTGGAGGTCTCGGGGTCGACTGTTGGGCTTTTTCCACAGTAGCATCGGAAGTCCTTTATAATGAGCGTGATCCTCGACTAGTCGCCGCGGTAAAGCATAATTATTCTGAGCTGGGGGTAAAGAATGTACGTTTCTCGGATCAAGAAGTTACCTCTGGTTCCATCAGCGCTGTCCTGGGATCATTTAATCCGGATATCATATTCCTTGATCCTGCAAGGCGGTCATCCGATGGAAACAAGGTTTTCCTTCTTGAGGATTGCTCGCCTGATGTCCTGTCTATTCTGCCTTCGCTTCTGGCGAGCTCCAGGCATTTGCTGCTGAAACTGTCCCCGATGGCAGACATAAGCATGGTCGTGGAGAGGCTAAACAATACTTATGAGCAGCGCGACTGGGTTAGGGAAATACATGTCGTGGCTTGCGGTGGGGAGTGTAAGGAGCTTCTAGTTTGGATAGACAGGGAGTGGAAGGGGGATTATTCAATAACTTGTCGGGAGGATGGTGGGTCACTGTCTTTCGGGCAGCGGGAGATCCGCTCATCAAAGCCGGCACTTCCGGAATCAGCTAACTTCAAGTACGTTTTTGAGCCTGGGAAATCCATCATGAAAGCCGGTGTTCTCAACATTCTTTGTGAAAGGTTTGACTTGGTTAAGCTAGCTCGTTTCACCCAGCTGCTCTCTTTCAGGGATTTCATTTCACGGGACGAGGCCCAGAAGCGTCTCGGACCCTTGTCTGGAATGGGTAAATTGTTTGAGGTTGAGGAGGTTCTGAAGATGGGGAAAGCCGCTTTCCGGGACGTTTCCAAGAGGTTCCCGAAGTCGGAGGTCAGCGCCAGGAACATCCCTATGTCCAGCGATGAGCTTAGAGCCCGTCTAGGGGCCAAGTCAGGGGATGACGCCCATATTTTCGGAGTCAAGGTTGAGACACCTTTCGAATCAGCGAATTTCCTTCTTGTCTGTCACCGGATTTGAAGTTTTTTAAGTATATTTGACAAAACCGTTTTTTATGTCACAGGATTATAACGCAGTGGCCCAGAAGTGGCTGGAAGGGGATTTCGATCCCGAGACCAAGATGAAAGTCCTCGAACTTAGGAATAACGACCCGGTAGGTTTCGAAGACGCTTTTTACAGGAACCTTGAGTTTGGCACTGGCGGCCTTCGAGGCATTATGGGAGTCGGAACCAACAGGATGAACAAATACACTGTCGGAATGGCCACCCAGGGTCTCGCGAATTATATCTTGGGACATGTCCAAGGTGATGACATCAGGGTCTGTATCTCCTATGACAGCCGCAACAATTCCAAGATGTTCGCCAAGATCGCTTCTGACATCTTGAGCGCCAACGGAATCAATGTGTTCCTGTTTGACAATATCCGTCCCACTCCTGAGCTGAGCTATTCAATCAGGTATATGGGCGCTGTGGCCGGAATAATGGTCACAGCCTCCCACAATCCCAAGGAGTACAATGGCTATAAGGTCTATTGGTCTGACGGAGCTCAGATTGTCCCTCCTGTTGACAAAGACATAATCGCTGAGGTCGGCAAGGTCTCTGATCCTTCTCAGGTCAAATTTGAGAAAGGGGAGCGTTGTGGAGAGATCCAGCTTATGGGCAAGAAGGTCGATGAGGCCTATATGACCGATATTCTTTCCCTTACTTTGAGTCCTGAATCCAGGGCAAGGCACAATGATATAAAGATTGTCTATACTCCTTTGCATGGTTGTGGTGTCAGGATTGTCCCCGAGTGCCTCAAGAGGCTCGGATTCACCAATGTGTATAACGTTCCCGCCCAGGATGTGAGCGACGGTGATTTCCCGACGGTCGTTTCCCCGAATCCGGAGGAGCCTGCGGCCATGAAAATGGCGCTGGAAAGGGCCGATGAGGTTGGAGCTGACATCGTGATGGCTTCTGACCCCGACGCTGACCGCCTCGGTATCGCTGTGCGTGACAACAGCGGGAAGATGGTCCAATTCAACGGCAACCAGACCGCGTCAATGCTCACTTATTACATCCTGACCCGCTGGAAGGAACTTGGAAAGCTTGACGGCACCAAATATTGCGTCAAGACTATTGTCACGACCCAGCTTATCGCTGACATCTGCAAAAGATTCGGTGTGGAGTGCTACGATGTGCTGACCGGTTTCAAATGGATTGGCGAAGTGGTTCGTGAGAATGAGGGCAAGAAGGAGTTCATCTGCGGAGGTGAGGAAAGCTATGGATTCAATATCGGTGAGTTCGTTCGCGACAAGGATGCACCGATCGCTTGCGCTATGGTGGCCGAGTGCGCCACATGGGCCGCGGATCAGGGTTTGACTCTCTATCAGCTTATGGATAAGATCTACGAGGAGTTCGGCTATCGCAAGGAGTCCATGGTCTACCTGGTTCGCAAGGGCAAGTCCGGAGCCGAGGAGATAGCGAAGATTATGGAGGACATGCGGACCAATCCCGCCAAGGAACTGGGCGGATCACCTGTCGTGAAAGTCGTGGACTATAACCAGCCCGAAAAGACCGGTCTTCCCAAGTCAAATGTATTGCAATACTTTGATGCCGAGGGAGATGTGGTGACGGTCCGTCCTTCTGGAACAGAGCCTAAGATCAAGTTCTACTTCGGTGCCACGGCCGCTGACTCCGCCGCGGTTGAGGCCAAACTCGAGACTTTCAAAAAGCAGTTCCTGGGATAGGATCAGAAATTAATCTCGATCGGGGCGTCAGTGAAGGAACTAATTGTCGCTTTAGCATCCGTGAGAAAATAGACGGCAGTGTTGTCGTCATTCTCATTGTACATCGAACGCAAGCTAGGATTGGCATCCAGCATCGCCTTTTTGATCTCCACCCTGGGATCCTCTACGAGCGTAGCCGTGACACGTAGCCACTGGCTTCCATTGTAAGCGCAGATGGCGACCTTAGGATTGGCAGCGATTTGTTTGGCCACATTCTTCACATGACCTGTCTGGATATAAAGTTTGCCCTCAATGATTTCAGCCGTTCCGAAGGGACGGACTTGAGGTTGATCCCCGTCAACTGTGGCGAGGAAATAACAACCAGTGCTGTGGAGGAACTCTTGAACTCTTTCCATATTAGCTAAATTATCAGATTTGTATTCAGCGGGAATGACTGTTGTGGTGACGTTTCCTCCCTTGGGAGCGCAGGCGATGGCCGTCAGACCGATCGCGACAAGGATCAAATACTTTCTCATATTAAGGTTTGTTAAATGAAAAAAGGGAAAGCTTAGCACATCGCACCGCTACGACCTCCTACCCTTGCTGCCTTCCGGCCCTGGGGGGATTCAGAGGGAGCTGGTCGTGTACGACTTTCCCTGGACGCGAATATACTACTTTTCGTTGAAACTGTCAAAAATGAATGGAAGTATGTCGTCGACCTTCGAGAACCGCCAGGCCTTCTTTTCGCCAAACATAATGACTCTCAATGGTTTCCCTCCAAGGGTCTGATATTCGGCCATAACTTGGCGACATGCGCCGCAAGGGGTACACGGCGTCTGGGCTAACGTATGGTTGAAGCCGCCTACAATGGCGAGGGCGATCATCGCCTTCCCGGGATAGTTGGCGTTGGCGGCGAACATGGCGGTCCGTTCAGCGCAAAGGCCGGAAGGATAAGCCGCATTCTCTTGATTCGATCCCCGCACCACGGTGCCATCCTCAAGCAGGAGGGCAGCTCCGACGTTGAAACCGGAATAGGGGGCGTACGAGCTCTTCTGGGCCTCAATAGCCTCCTTTACCAGCATCTGATCCTCAGGATCCATCTCTTCAAGAGAGCTGTATTCCTCGTAGTTGATGTCAAGTTTGATTGTCTTCATCAGCGCGTTGATTCTAATGTGGCGATTTCAAATATAACAATAATTGTTCAAATTCCAGCGATTGAGTATCTTTGCCTTGAATATGAAAGTTTGCGTCGGCCTGTCAGGAGGAGTTGATTCCAGTGTCGCCGCCCTGCTTCTGAAGCGGCAGGGCTATGATGTCTTCGCCATGTTCATGCAGAACTGGCACGATGCTGACGCTACCCTTCATGGGGATTGCGAATGGGAAGAAGACCGCTTTGTCGCCGAGATAGTCGCCAGGAAGATAGGCATACCGTTCTATTTTGTGGACTTGTCTAAAGAGTATCGCCAGAGGGTCGTCGACTACATGTTCAATGAGTATTCCGCTGGACGTACTCCTAATCCGGACATTCTCTGTAACAGGGAGATAAAGTTCGATGCTTTCTTTGAAGCCGCTCGCAAACTGGGCACTGACATGGTTGCCACCGGGCATTATTGCCGCCGGGCACCTTTATTGGATGGTACTGGGAAACAAGTGGTTATCAATGGATTACCTCAGTGGCGCATCCTAGAAGGAACTGACCCGAACAAAGATCAGAGCTACTTCCTGTGCCAACTGACACAGGAACAACTCGGGAAGGCTCTGTTCCCGATAGGTCATTTGACTAAGCCGGAGGTGCGACAGATCGCCCATCTCGCCGACCTTCCTTCCGCTGACAAGAAAGACTCTCAGGGAATATGTTTTGTCGGAAAGGTTGACCTGCCTACTTTCTTGAAGCAGAAACTTGAGCCCAAGGAAGGTGATGTGGTCGAGGTGTATGACACTTATTTTCAAGATAATGCTCAATACAAGTTTGTCCACGACACCCTGTCTTCACTCCTGGCGACTCCCGGTGAGCCGAATATGATTACCGCCTTTTCCTCCGAGGACTCGGGGGGCGCCGATTTCAATAATCGCTCGATTGAGGCTACTCAAGAGGGCGATGGCGGCAAAAGGCGCCGGGGCTCCCTGCGCTTCGCGCCCTATCCGGGAAAATGTCCGCCCCGGCGCATTGCCGCCACCGCCACTAGAAACGTTTTTGATGCGGGAAAACTGACCGCGCTGAGTGACGAGGCTTGGATAAAATTGGCGGAACCCATTGATTATTCGGGAATTAAGTTTGAGACTGAGGTCTATCGCAGCGGCAAGAAACATATCAAGAAAATACGTTACAAGGAGAATCCGCTCGGTAAGATTGTCGGCCATCATGACGGGGCACAGTTCTATACGATCGGTCAGCGCAAAGGACTCAATATCGGTGGCCATCAAGATTCCATATTCGTCATCGGAACTGATATTGACAGGAATATTATCTATGTCGGAGAAGGTCACGGCCACAAAGGCCTATCTCGCTGTTGCGTGAAAATTGTCCCGAAAGACATCCATTGGATAAGGCAGGATCTGGAAATGGCTGATGGGGAGATCCGCCGTTATCGCGTCCGGATCCGTTACCGTCAACCCCTGCAGGATGCCTGGCTCGTGAAGCGCCCGGTGGGGTTATTCATCCTGTTCGACACGCCTCAGAGAGGAATATCTTCCGGCCAGTTCGCCGCATGGTATTCCGAAGATGATGAGATGCTCGGCTCTGGAGTTTATTAATAACACTATATTACCACATAACCACTTATGAAACGTCTGACACTTTCTTTGGCGCTTATTTTCGCGTTTTTGAGCCTCCATGCTGGCGGATCGCTGATCAAGGTGGCCGCATCCAATTCTTCGGACGCTGATAAAGCTTCCGCGGATTATGTCTGCGACGGGAAATCTGATTGCGCGTTGCTGAACAACCTGATTGATGGTCTCGCTTCGGCGAAAGGAGGAAAGATAACCCTTCTGCCTGGCTCATATTACGTTTCTTCCCTCACTGAAATCGAAAGAAACGGAAAGACATACAAGTATGGTTTGTTCTTTCCCCACAAGCCTGGCCTAGTGACGATTGAGGGAGTGGGGGGAGCCCGCAAGGCTACCAATCTGTCGTTCAACTCGAACCATGACGGCGCTGAGTTCATCGTGACAAAGGATCTTTACGAGACCTTCACCGAAGAAGATGACATCTCCATCATCGGCAGTGAGCCTTCCTGGATATATTCATTGGCCAACTACAACCTCTTCGACCTGTCTTTCGTCATCCCGGGATACACGAAACGTATGGTTGTGATCGATGGGAAATATGCCTCTGAGATGAGTGTGAGGAATATATTCATGGTGACCGGAGGAAACTTCAACAGCACTGAAGGTCTGAATCCCAGATGCGTGGGAATCAGGGCCTGCAATGGTGGAAACAACGGTTTCAATTATTTCATATCCCACTGCAAATTGATTGGTCTCGGGACAGCTTTCCACCTTGCCGGTGAGCACCTTATCATGGAGCAATGCACCGCGCAAAGATGCCTTTATGGTTTTGTTTTCGGCGAGATAGACGATATCGACAGCATCGGAGAAGGATCCCGTAACACCACCGGAATCCATAACCTGACTCTTGTGAACTGTTGCGCCGAGCATGTGAGGAGGGCTCTCACTTTTGGCCGCGGACAGCTCAACACGGTGAGTATCATAGACTTCAACTGTGAGGAGGGGGCCGAAGATGTTTGGTACTGCGATTGGATAGCCAAGGATGTGGGTGACGGACGCTTCAGGGGTTATATTTCATATTACCTGATAGATTCCATCACATGGAAGACATATGAGGGAAACATCTGGGGCGACTTGAGTGAGGGGGCCGGAGAATGGTTCCGTTCCGAGAATCTTATAGCCAGGAAAACCGGTCCCACCTCAATGAGACCGACTAAACTTGTGGATATTGGTTTCCAGTATTTTGACACCGATCTTGGTGAGATGGTTTATCGGACCAGGACCGGCTGGAGTGACGAATAGGCTAGCCCATTACGACATCGAGCACCATCATCAGGGCGAAGCCGAGGGCGAATCCGATGGTACTGATGTTGGAATGCTCACCCTGTGAGGCTTCCGGAACCAATTCTTCTATAACGACATATAGCATCGCACCTGCCGCGAATGGGAGCAGGTAGGGCATTGCCGAGGTTGCGGAAGAAGCCAGCAGGAGCACCAGCGCACCTCCTAAAGGCTCCACTATTCCACTAAGGCTTCCGATCATGAATGACCTCCTGCGGCTGTTGCCTGCGGCTCGGAGGGGCATAGATATGATAGCTCCTTCCGGAATGTTCTGGATAGCTATTCCCAAGGAGAGTGCCAGGGCACCAGCCATGCTGAAATCAGCGTTCATGGCTCCGGCTATCGCGACTCCTACAGCCATTCCCTCAGGGAAATTGTGGATGGTCACGGCAAGCGCAAGCATCGTGGTGCGGGAGAGTTTGCTCTTAGGACCCTCCGGCCCGCCGACGGGATGTATGTGCGGGGTTATCTGGTCAATAAAAAGCAGGAAGGCGAAGCCTGCCAGCAGTCCGATAACGACCGGGATGACCGATTCTTTCCCGGATCCCATGTCTATCGCCGGGATGATCAATGACCAGACTGACGCCGCGACCATCACGCCTGAGGCAAAGCCCAGAAGAGCTTTCTGGAGTCTTGCGGGCATATCCTTCTTCATGAAAAACACGAAGGCGGAGCCTAGGGCTGTGCCTAAGAAGGGAATCAAAAGAGCGGTCAGTACTGAGTTCATGATTCCTTAAATGTCACCAAGGTATTCGCGCATTTCCTGGAGATAGTCGAAATATCCTTCATCAAAAGCATCGTCGTAATCCCGGAAATTGTTGATTCTCAGTTCTCCGTCCTCTAGTTCGAGAGCAATCCACATAGTCTGGGGCTTGCTTCCCGGCCAATTAGTAAACCTGACGAAGGCTGTCGCATGTACGTCATCCAATTCCTCCACCTCAATCTTTATGACCTTAAGGTCCGGAGATGGATCCTGGCTGAATGTCCAGTAATCGTGGTCGAAAAACCACATGTCCTCGGATCCCTCATCTTTAGCCATCACCCTGGCCACCGTGTTTCTCCAAAGGGTTGTGGTGTAGAGATTCTCAATATCCTCCGGTGTGGGATTCCCCTCACCACCAGCGTTACGACGGGCGACATCCTTGAATATCTGGGTAATGCGAGCCTTGACATTGTTCTCGAGCTCAATCTCATCTTCTCCACGGCCGTCTCCTCCCAAGCCGTCCGGATTGTTGAATGATTCCATCGCGCTCCGGAAAGCTATAATGCCTTTCACGAGCTGGAGATTGTATCGCTCGATGACCGAAGTGGTCTTCTTGTTCAATTTGTTCCTGGCCAAGTCGTCGAGTTCAAGATCTGAGCATCCTGCCAGCAGGGCACTGTTTAGAAGCATTCCGTCAGCAAGGTCATATAGTGATTGTGACTCAGCGAATTCCTGCTGTCCAAGACAATTCTTGAGGTTGTCTGGAGTGAGCGTGAGAATCTCCACGATATCTCCGAATATGCCACTCACGGCCAGAAAGTTCATCCCTTGCTGCCGGACATATTGGACAGGACTGTCGAACCCGGCTCCGGGGAAAGGGGAGTCGTCGGCTTGGACGCTGGGTTGGAGGGTGTAGGCGCCAGCCTTATCCGCAACCTTTTCAAGTGTAAGCTCAAGATAGTCACCGGCGGCGTTCTCTCCGGTCATATATACGATAGTTCCCATCCGGATTTCCTGCACCGTGTAAAGTGTGCTACCATTGAAAAACTTGTTCCCTTTCTGTATGGTCTGGGCTCCGGCTTGGATGGTCAGGGCTAGAATTGTGATAAAAAATAGAAGTTTTCTCATATTCCGTATAATTTGTACGTTAGGCAAAGATAGGAATTTTGCCGAAATAGATTATATTAGCGTATACATCTAATACATCCTATTATGCTGAATATTCAAGAAGAGGCAGCCCGATGCCTGCTGTGCGAGAATGCGCCTTGCTCTGCGGTATGTCAGAATGGAGATCCCGCCAGGGCGGTCCGTGCGATTAGATTCGGGAATGAGAAAATCGCCGCCAAGTGGCTGGAAGGTTGCTCTGAGGAGGAACTCGCCAGGGCAGAGGAAGCCTGCATCCATTACGACAGGCCGCTGCATCTTCGTGAGATGGCCTCATCCTTGCCGGAACAAATCAAGGATGAGGGGCCTTCTCTGGAGATTGATTTCTGCGGAATCCATTGCGAGAATCCTTTTTTCTTGGCTTCATCCGCGGTTTGTACTAACTACGAGATGGTGGCCGAGGCTTTCAAGGCCGGCTGGGCGGGAGTGTTTTTCAAGACAATCTGTAAGCAGGAGATCAACGAGGTTTCGCCCAGATTCGACGCCGTGAGGCTTCCGGGTGGCACTTTCGCCGGTTTCCGAAATATGGAGCAGCTTTCCGAGAACCGTAACGAAGAGGATTTCGATACATTAAGGCGCTTGAAGAAGGATTTCCCCACGAAAGTTGTTGTCGCTTCGATCATGGGTCAGTACGAGGAGGATTGGATAGACTTGGCGAAACAAGCTGAGGAGGCTGGTGTGGATGCGATTGAGTTAAACTTCTCCTGTCCTCAGATGCGTATAGCGGGGATGGGCAGCGATGTCGGCCAGAATGCGGAGATGGTGGCTTTCTACACAGCTTATGTCAAGCAGGCCGTCAGAATACCGGTCATTCCAAAAATGACTCCTAATGTGGCTTCTATTAATCCGTTGGCTCTTGCCGCTCATCTTGCCGGAGCGGATGGTATATCAGCGATAAACACAATCAAATCCGTGACGATGGGAGGTGAGGTCTCAGGAAAGAGGACCACTTCCGGTTATTCTGGAAGGGCTGTGAAGCCCATCGCTCTGAGATTCATTATGGAGATGGCTCAGAACCCGGTTTTGCGGAATATCCAATTGAGTGGGATCGGTGGTATCGAAGTCTGGCGTGACGCCCTTGATTTCATTAAGCTTGGGTGTCGTAATGTCCAGGTGTGCACATCTGTCATGGAATATGGCCATAGGATAATCGATGACCTGGTTATCGGCTTGAGCTCCTATTTGGCAGAAAGAGGAGTTTCCAAGTTGGAAGATATTGTCGGTGAATCGATTGGCGATTTTGTCAGGCCTGCTGACCTGGATCGTGACACTGTCGTCTATCCTGTGATAGACTCGGCCAAATGCATCGGCTGCGGACGTTGCTATCTATCGTGCCGGGACGGTGGCCATCAGGCGATTAGTTTCGCCGAGGACCGGGTACCGCATGTCAACGGGGCGAAGTGCGTCGGTTGTCACCTGTGTACGCTCGTCTGTCCTGTCGACGCTATCAGCGCTTCAAAGCGTGTCCCGAAACGGCGTTAGTCCGTTGTGGGATGGAATTCTATCTCGAAGCCTTCCTTCTCAACCCTGACCACATTAAAGCCAGGCCTGCCATGCCCTAAGGCGTTGCAGATCGGGTTGGCGGCCACAAGACGGATCCCTTCATATTCAGTCTCATAATCCTTGTGGGTGTGACCCGCCAGGACGGCGTCAACTCCATATTCCTTGAGGAGCGAGATGTATTTCTCCCTTTTTTCCGTAGGGAAATTCTCATAGTCATCCGCTTCACCTATGTCCTTTTTGAATATGGGGCAGTGGAGGAACAGGAAGGTGTATTTCGCTTTACGTGACTTGCGCAACTCGCTTTCCAACCAGCTGAATTGCTCAGCCTCAGCTGCTTCCGCATTCTCTTTGATGCAGTTGGTGTCTATCCCGATGAAGGCGCATCCTTTCTTTATAAAAGAGAACCTGTCGTAGCCTCTCAAGGCGACATAATCGTCGCGGATTTGCTCTGTCCACTGTTTGTTGTAGTCGTGGTTTCCGGGAAGCAGATAGACCTGAGGCTTGAACTCGGCGACTCTTTTCTCGAAAATGCTGTTTTGAAGAGGATCATCGATATTGTCGACAAGGTCCCCGGTAATGACGATAACCTCTGGAGCCAACGCGTTGACGGCGGTAATAGCGATGTTGAAAAGAGAGTCTGAATGGGAATACCCTTCCGAATTGTCCATGAACCCGATTTGAGTGTCGGTGCAATGAACGAAGGAAAAGGGTTCGAACTTTCCGGAGCAAGCGGTCAAGATTGCCATCAAGGCGATGGCCAAAACATTGGATAAGCCACGAATTCTCATAATTCTTCTCGTTTTTATAGTGCGATTATAATCATTTTCCATTGAGCGCTTTAGCGGCAGACTGACCGGCAAGAAGGCCTGTGGAAAAGGCGCACTGGAGGTTGTAGCCGCCGGTGTCGCAGTCCATGTCGAGGATTTCCCCGCATAGATAAAGACCTTCCTGAAGTTTGGATTCCATTGTCTTGGCCACTACTTCATCGGTAGAGACACCTCCGGCGGTGATGACGCATCTTTCGTAACCCACGAATCCGGCGATGTCGAACTTCCAGTCCTTCAATGTTTTTGCCAGAAGCTCAAGGTTCACGTCATAGAAACGGTGTTGAGGAGAGCCTCCTCTTCTGGAACGATATTCATTCTTTTTTATCGTCGTTTTGAGGATGTCAGGGTTCCAAGTCTGGAAACCAGGAATCAGATCCCAGGGCATGAGTTTACCTAGCAGGATCCGGTACATTTCCTTCCCGTTGATTCCTCTTCCGTCTTTCGCCTGCCTGGTTCTTGGGTCATTCTTGATCTCGTTCCAGAGGGTTTTGACCCTATCGGTAAGTTCTTCGACAGGGACCCCCGGCTTAAGGTCCAAAGAGAAGGCTACACGGCCTCCGTTCAGTATGGTTTTCACGCACTTGCGGCTAACCTGGAAACCGATCGGTCCCTCAATGCCTCCGTCGGTGAAGTCGATGTCTCCGAACTCTGTCTCTTTGACACTTCCGTCATAGGTGACAGTCAGGCTCACATTCTTGAGTTTCGCTCCCTTGAGCGCCTCGCCGGCACCGGTCATCGGGGTCTCCCTGCTGATATGTCCTTTAAGCTCCGGCTCGCTACCGTCAGAGACTTTATATCCCTTAGGAACAAGTGCGGTGAGGGAAGGGAAGCAGGATATTATTTTATGGCCGAGCAGTTCCGCCCAGTGGTAACCATCTCCAGTTGATCCGGTCATGGGGTAGGAGAGGCCTCCTGTCGCGATAATCAGTTTAGTGGCCTCGAAGGTTTCTCCTCCTGCGCAGACAACCTCAAAGCCAGGCCGTATTTGACGGACTTCCCGTTCTGGTAGGAGCGTTACTCCTTGACGCATAACAGTTTCCACAATAGTGTCCAACACGTCGGATGCTCTGTGGGAATATGGGAAAGCCCTGTCGCCCCTTTCGACAACTGTCTCAAGACCATTCGTCTCCAGGAAGTCGATCATATTCTCCGGGGTAAAATTGAAGAATGCCGGTTTGACGAAGTTCGGGTTGGTGCGGATGTGCTTGCTGAATTCATTCCAGGGTTTGACATTGGTGAAGTTACACCGTCCTTTCCCTGTGAAAAGAATCTTACGACCCGGACGAGGCATCTTCTCGAGGATTGTCACTTTAGCCCTGCTTCCTTCGGGCAGCGCTTTTATGGCTCCATAAGCCGCCATAAGGCCAGCGGCACCGCCACCTATTATGATTATGTCTGATTTCATCTTTTTGGGATTCTACCGCGAATTTAGTCTTAACTTCCGAAAAATTAGTTATATTTGCAGTCCATTTCCACTGAGAAATGTAGCAGGCCACTTTAGCTCAGCGGTAGAGCAGCGCATTCGTAACGCGCAGGTCGGGAGTTCAAATCTGCCAAGTGGCTCTGAATCAAGCCCACAGCCCGTTCGGGACTGTGGGCTTTTTCTTTTTCAACATATTGATCCGTTGTTATTCTTTCAAACAATTTCTATCTTTGTGTATGTCAGGATTGTCTGCTGATCAATGAAGAAATTATTTACTTTACTATTCGCGCTAGCCGTATTCCTTTTCTGGATGTTCGTGTTGCCTTATCACGTTCTTTACCAGGAAGAAATACAGATTTTCCCATATACTTGGCCGCACCTGAAGCAGTGTCTCGCGTTCCCTGGTGGAGTGGCTTCATATTTGGGCGAATTCTTTGTCCAGTTCTTCCATGTCGCATGGCTTGGAGCGCTGTTGCTGGCTGTATTGACTGCTTTAGCGCAGGTTCAGAGTTGGCGGGTTATGAGCTCTGTCAAGGCAAATGCCGATATTGTCTGGTACCCTCTCAGTTTCATTCCGGCAGTCTGTTTTTGGGCTTTCCTTTGCGGTGCCGGTAACCTTGTCAGTGCGTTGGTGGCTTTCTTGCTCATATGTGAGACCGAGGTGATTGTATGCAAGAGCAAGTGTGATAAATTATGGTTGCCTGCCTTTGCCTTGTCGTATTATCTCGCGGGGCCGATGGCATTCATCCTTGTCGTGGTCGCGTTTGCGGATATCTTTGCCGGAAGCTCCGCGAAAAGGTCTGCTAAGTTGCTGAGCGCCGCATTGATTATCCTTACATGCGTCTTGGTCGCGGGTATATCCGTAATCATCTTCAAACAGTATCCCGTGAAGAGTCTGCTGTGTGGAGTTGAATATAGCCACATTCCCGGCCAGTATACCGCGAGCTTTTGGACAGCTGTCTTTTCCCTTCCCGCAGTGTTGCTTGTTTCATTGTTACCGGTGGGAAAACACTTTAGAAACAAAACTAGGATATATGTTCTGGTCGCGGTTTCCGTTGTCATTTCTCTTGCCTCATATGCATATGTGAAGAAGCATTGCTCTAAGGACATGGAACGCATATATGCGTACGATTATTGCGCGGCTGACAGGCAATGGGACAAGATTCTCGCCATGGCGGAAAAGAAGACCCCAAGGACCCCTTCTGAGGTTATATGCCTTAATCTGGCCCTGGTGATGAAAGGGGAGAGCGGAGACAGGTTGTTCGAGTTTTTCCAAGCCGGAATCCCTGGCTTGTTCCCTAATTACGACACTTACGTATTCCTGAAATTCACCGGATCGGAGGCTTTGTATCAGGCCGGGCTCTTGAATATGGCTTTGCATTATTCGTTTGAGGCTTATCAGACCTTCCCAGGAGGAAGGGAGAGCGCTCGCCACATTAAGCGAATGGCGGAAGTGAACATGATAAGAGGCGACGAAGACGTCGCGGAAAAGTATCTGAAAGTTCTCTCCCATACCTTGTTCTATAGAAAATGGGCAAAGAAATACCTTCAGGATCAATCGCTTATATTGGAAGATGCCGAGTATTCACGTCTCGTAGGCTGCCGTAATAGCGATCCTGAGATCTTTGATGATATGTATGACTACCCTAAGCAGGCTATCCTCAGGAGCCAGGTGGCGAAGTCCGGAAAGGCGGATGAGTCGTTCCATTACCTTATGGCCTATGATTTATTGGCCAAGGATGTGGAGTCTCTGGCAAACGATATCAAGCTGGCAAAATTTGATGGACCAGTCCCGGAGCTATATCAGGAGGCCCTTCTCGTCCCATGGATCACTGCTGGAGGCAATGCGGATTATGATAGGGACTTTGTGTCGGACAACGTCCTGACAAAGGCCCAGGCTTTCCTGAAAGATCTCCAGACGGGACGCACAACATCCTACATGAAGGGGCATTACGGCAAGACATTCTGGTTCTATTATGCTAGCAAATAAACGGACTCGGACATGAAGGCATATAGATTCATCATATTGACGATCGCGTTAGCATTGCTCATCTCGTGCTCAGTTCCGAGCGCTGATAAGACCATTGACAGCTATCCTCCTATCTGGCCTGACTATGTGGGAGTCACGGTGCCGTCAACCATCGCTCCTTTGAATTTTTCCTTCACGGAAGGATGTGGAGGCGACGGTATAGCGGTGTCGGTGTGTGATGAAAGCGGTTCAGAACTGATTAGTTTATCTGATAAGGAGACTATAAAGTTCCCTATTAGGAAGTGGCATAAGATGCTTAAGACTAACGAAGGGAAATCTCTCTCATTTGCTGTTACCATAAAGCTAAATGGAGTGTGGACCGCTTACAAGCCATTCAGCGTGGACATCAGTGCGGATGCTATTGATTACGGCCTCACATACAGGCTGATCAAGGCCGGTTACCAGTCTTTCGGGCATATGGGTATTTATGAGAGGAATCTCTCGAATTTCCGTCAGAAAACCGTTCTGGACAACAAGATGTTCGATGCCGGATGCCTTAATTGCCATACTTCAAACAGGACGAATCCTTCATCATATAGCCTACACATCAGGGGTGACCATTCCGCGACCTTGCTCACTCGTGATGGCCAGACTGAGTGTTTGAATACTATCACTGATGAGACAGGGGGCTTTTTCGTATATCCGTCATGGCATCCCAGCGGGAATTATATAGCATATTCAGTCAATAAGACCCGACTCTCTTTCTATACCCATACCGACAAGAGAATTGAAGTATATGACCAGGCTTCTGACCTTATAGTATATAAGCCAGAGACCCATGAGGTGATCTTGAGCGACCTCGTCCGCAGGAAGGATAAGTTTGAGAACTATCCTTCTTTCTCGGCTGACGGAAGCGAGATTTATTTCGTCTCATCCGAGGCTGGGGATCTTCCGAAGGAGATGGAGGGGAACCAGTACAGCCTCTGTAAGATAGCGTTTGATGCCGAAGCCGGCAGATTCGGTGACAAAGTTGACACATTGGTGAACGGTCCGGCTTTAGGTATGAGTATAAATACCCCTAGGCCATCTTATGACGGACGTTTCGTGATGGTGGCCGCTATGGACTTCGGAACCTTCCCGATCTGGCATCCTGAGGCCGACCTGTGGCTCTATGACATAAAGACGGGGGATTTCCGCAATATAGAGGAGATAAACAGTGATTGCCCTGACAGCTTCCATAACTGGAGTTCGAGTTCACGTTGGGTGGTTTTCACTACCAGGCGTGACAACAGCCTCTATACTTTGCTGTATATAGCTCATATGGATGAAAACGGGCATTTCGGGCGCCCGTTCCTCCTCCCTCAGAGGAATCCTCGCGAGTATTATGACCAGTTGATGTATTCTTTCAACACACCTGACTTCACATCAGCACCGGTTGAATTGGACACACGTGCCGCCAGAAAGATGCTTCTTTCTACTGAGCGTTCCCGCGTACACGTCCGTTGACTTACCTCACGTTTATTTCCCTTCCGCGAATGCTTCTAGGAGGGCTGAGACCACTTTCCCGTTGTCTTTGCTGGGGCGTAGCATGCGCCAGGCTCCATAAATGCCTATGATGGCGAAGACCAGCGCTAGCCAGGGTTTGCCGTCAGATATGAACCATCCGAGCATTGCCCAAATAAAGATCAGGGCGATAGCCACATATATTCCCACATTGGTGTTCTTGTTGCCTTCCTTCAGGGATGCGGCGTAGCGGTGGATCTCCTCTCCGTCGGCAGTCGTCCCCACGGATCCGGCATCCTCCAATACGCAGGAGACATACTTCACCTTGTATCTGGTGGATCTGTCCAGCAGTAGGTCGCAGCCTACTGATGCCTCAGGTAAGTTTTCGCCTTCCAATTCCTTGGATCTCAAAACCTTCCCGTACTTAGCCATCTCATTCTTGATGCCGCCTAGAACTGTGCCGAATGGCTTCTCCGAACAGAAAAGCCGCATTCCGGCGTCCATCATATGAACATTAGAGTCAATCATCGCTTAATATTTAAAGGTATGCTTTGAAGAATTCCAGGATCGCGTCGCAGGTGTCCATGTCCTTGTCAGACCAACTGTGGTTCCCGCCTATAACCTTATAGACCAGGACATCCGCCGATCCTCCTTGGAAATGGTGGAGGATCACTTGGTTACGCCCCTCTTTTTGAGGGAGGTTGGTTACAGTCACATTGACGCATCCGTTGGCGGCGATAATGTGGCTCAAGGCCGCGGGAACAGCCATATATGCCCCCCAGCCTCCCTCATTATCCGGATCACCCGTCCATTCCGAAGTGTGGTCTTCCGTGCCATGGACTTCCATAAATGGTACTGGTTTTTTGTACTTGAGCGGCATCATGGCGGTCAGGGTGAGACCGGCGATAGAGGCGATGGCCTTGAAAGCCTCGGGTTTTTTCTGGGCTGTGAGGTAGCACATCTCGCCACCGTTTGACATGCCCGTAAGGAAAGCCTCGCGGAAGCCATGTTCTTTCTTGAGACTCTTGGCAAGTTTCGCGATGAAGTCCACATCGTCGGTTTTCATTCCTTTCTGAAAAGGATAACCGACATTCCAACTCTTCTTGCCTCTTGGATCGGGACTTCCGTCAGGATAGCAGATAGCGAAACCGTGCTTGTCGGCAGCATCCATCAATTCGACTTTGCCATTCGCTCCGGATCCACCATACCCATGGAGGCAAAGGACCAGCGGTGCCCCTTCCTTGAGTCCGGCAGGAGTGTATAGGTAGTATTCCCGGATCATACCTTGGTGCTTGAAGGTCCCGTGGTAACACCTGCTTTGAATGACGGTCTGTCCGTTGGCGGGGAAAAGGGCCATCGAAAAGGAAAGGAGGATCGAGATTATAATTGTTTTTCTCATCTTTGATTGTTCTACTAGGTTGTGAAGGTTACTTCCAGGCCGTCGTAGGCGGCTTTCAGGGGTTTGGGAAGGGTAGCGTCGAGCTCGGCCTGGGTGCCGTGGAGCGTGCGGGCGAGGTGGGTCAGGTAGACGGGCTGGCCTTCGGCAGGAGTGTACCGGCCTTTGTCGAGAAGCATGTGGGTTGTCCTCAAGACAGTCCCGACGCTGGAGTGGGTGAATATACGAAAGTCCTCATCTCCTTCAGTACCCATGCCCATCGTGGCTTCCATGACAAGACCGGTAATCGGCTTGCCCTTGGCGTGGGGGTCGATGCCGACAATCCTCGCGGCGATGGCTGGAATGCCTCCCGTGTCGGTCGCATACAGGACTCTCACCGCTTGTTTCTCAATTAGATACATGAGCGTTTGCTCCTTGAGGTCCCCGGTGGCGTGATTAGCGGGAAGGGCGGTCAAGGTCATTCCGTGGATCGTCACTTTGTCTCCGGGGGAGAGCGGTACGATCTCTGGGACTTTGAGGTCGGACTCTTTTGCTGCTTTGGCGAAGTCTTCCCGTGCCCGATCGATCCATGTCCCTCCGAGAAACACTTTATTCAAACCTAGCCTCAAGGCGGCGGTGGGATTGTAATGATCGCCATGGGAATGGGTGTAGAATATAGCTTCCGGCTTCACACCGGGTGGGATCATGTCCTCGTCGGTAGGGGTGAAGTCTATAAGGATCTTGTTGTCGAGAAGAACGCTGGAGAGCCTCCGGAGTTCGCCCCGTTCGTCCCGGCCGTTCCAGTCTGCAGCCCCGGTACCGAGGAACCGCATCCTTAACGGGGATCCATTTTCCTCTCCATCCTTTAGATGGATGGGAGAGTAACTATTATTCGCGGAAACAGCCGCGGCCGCCGCGCATCCCGGAAACACTCCGGCGAATCCGGTCGCCATTGCGGCTCCGGCGCCTAAATTCAAGAATTTTCTTCTGTCCATGGTCGCTTACAAATATAAGAAAGCGCATGGGAAAAACCATGCGCTTTCTAAGTAGTGTTCTTATTCAAGCAGTTCGAATCCGGACTAGCTGAAGTTATCGTAGAGGATGCTCTCAGGCGGGACGCCGAGGCTGTCAAGCAGGTTGTTGACGGCGCCGACCATCATAGGCGGTCCGCACATGAAGTACTTGATGTCCTCGGGTGTCTCGTGATCCTTCAGGTAGGTCTCGTACATCACGTTGTGGACGAAGCCAGGGGTGTACTTGACACCGGCGGCGTCCGCGGCGGGATCCGGACGGTCGAGAGCGAGGTAGAACTTGAAGTTCGGGAACTCCCTCTCGATCTCGGCGAAGTCCTCAAGATAGAAGGCCTCGACAAGGGCGCGCGCCCCGTAGAAGAAGCTCACCTTGCGGCCGGTCTTCAAAGTCTTGAAGAGGTGCATGATATGGCTCCTCAGAGGGGCCATACCGGCTCCACCACCCACGAATATGTACTCCTGCTCCTCGGGGTCGTCCTTCGGTAGAAGGAACTCTCCGAACGGACCGCTGATCCAAACCTTGTCGCCCGGCTTACGGGTGAACACGTAGGATGAGGCGACTCCCGGAGGAACGGGCAGCATCTTGAACACGCCCCTAGGCTGGCTCCTGTCGAAAGGAGGAGTGGCGATACGGACGTTGAGCTTGATAACATTCTTCTCTGCCGGATATGAGGCCATGGAGTAAGCCCTGATCGTAGGAACAGTGTTCTTGGCTTTGATGCCGAAGAAACCGTATTTCTCCCAGTCACCCCTGTACTCGGGCGCGACGTCGATATCAGCGAAGTCGATGTCGTACTCAGGGATGTCGATCTGGATGTACTCGCCGGACTTGAAGTCGATATTCTCGCCTTCGGGCAGCTTGACTGTGAACTCTTTGATGAAGGTGGCGACATTGTCGTTGCTGATCACCTCGCACTCAAGTTTCTTGACACTGAGAGTCGAGTCAGGCACCTGGATCTTGATGTTGTCCTTGATCTTGACCTGGCAGGCCAGACGGTAGCCGTCCTTGATCTGCTTGCGGTTGAAGAAGCCCTTCTCGGTGGGAAGGATGGTTCCGCCACCCTCAAGAACCTGCACCTTGCACTGGCCGCAATTGGCCTTGCCGCCGCAGGCGGAGGGGAGGAATATTCCCTGGTCGGAGAGGGTGTGCATCAGGTCGCCACCAAGGGGAACCTCCATGGTCTTCTTGCCGTCGTTGATGTTGATGGCGACAGAACCTGAGGGGGTAAGCTTAGCCTTGATGACAAGGAGGAGAGCCACGAGTATGAGCGTGACGACAACTATTGTCGCGATAGCTCCGATGATTGTGTTGAACATAGCTTAACCTCCTTTTTAAAGTGATATACCCATGAATGTCATCATCGCGATAGCCATGAGGCCAACGGTGATGAAGGTGATTCCAAGACCCTTGAGAGGGGCGGGAACCTTGCTGTAGGCCATCTTCTCACGGATAGCCGCGAGGGAGACTATAGCGAGGAACCAGCCGATTCCGGAGCCGAGAGCGTAGACGGCCGACTCACCGACGTTCGCGAAATCTTTCTGCTGCATGAACAGCGAGCCTCCGAGGATCGCGCAGTTGACAGCGATCAGCGGGAGGAATATTCCGAGAGCGGAGTAGAGAGACGGGCTGAACTTCTCGACGACCATCTCGACAATCTGCACGATAGCGGCGATGACGGCGATGAAGATGATGAAGCTGAGGAAACTCAAGTCAACACCTTTGATCAGGGCGTCGGGCGCGAGGACATATTTGTTGAGAAGGTAGTTGATAGGAAGAGTCACGAGAAGGACGAAGATGACAGCGACACCAAGGCCAGCGGCAGTCTTCACATTCTTCGATACAGCCAGGTATGAGCACATACCCAGGAAGTATGCGAAGATCATGTTGTCAACGAAGATTGACTTTACGAATAAACTGATGTATTCCATAACCTTGATGTTTAACTATTTCTCCTGCAAGTCTTTCTGGATGCTCCTCTGAACCCACACGATGCATCCCAGAAGGATGAGCGCGAAAGGAGGAAGGATCACCAAGTTGTTAGGTACATAACCGAGCCAGTTCAGCACGTCGACTCCGAAGAGAGTGCCGCTTCCGAGAAGCTCGCGGAAGAAGGCGACAATCAGGAGGATCATGCCGTAGCCGGCGCCGTTGGCGACTCCGTCGAGGAATGACGGCCAGGGCTTGTTGCCGAGGGCGAAAGCCTCGATACGTCCCATCACGATACAATTCGTGATGATGAGTCCGATGTAGACAGACAGCTGTTTGTCAATGGCGTAGGTGGCCTCGAAGGACTTCAATACCTGGTCCACGAGGATAACCATCATCGCGACGACCACCAACTGGACGATGATACGCACACGGCTGGGGATCGTGTTCCTAAGCAGTGAGAGAATCAAGCTGGAGATGCCGCAAACCACGATGACCGAAAGGGCCATGACAAGAGCTCCTTTAAGGGTGACAGTGACTGCCAGCGAGGAGCAGATACCGAGGACAAGGACGGTGATAGGGTTGCCCTTGAAAATCGGATTCAGAATTGTTTCTTTCAATTTAGCGTCCATGATTATTCCTCCTCAGTTTTTTTGTCTTCACAGCATGACATGTCCTCTTCGCAAGAATCGCCTTCGCAGCAGCATTCCTCATCTGTGGCGGCAGTGACCTTAAAGTAGGCCGCATAAGCTCCGAGCCAAGTGTCGATAGCGGCGTCAAGACCATTGGAAGTCATTGTGGCACCGGTGATAGCGTCGATCTTGTTGTCGATAACGGAAGTTCCGTCAGCGTTCTTGGGAGCTCCGCCCTTCACGATGTCAAAAACATTGGCGTTGCTGAAGTCGGCTTTCTCACCATTGAACTCGGCCTGGAACTCAGGGTCATCCTTGATCTTAGCGCCAAGACCGGCAGTCTCGCTCTCATGGTCAAAGTAGGCACCCTTGATGGCATTGGAGTTCGGCTCAAAGGCTATATAGCCCCAGACCGGACCCCAAAGACCGGCACCGTACACGGGAACAACCGTGACACCATTCTTGAATATAAACACTGGGAGTTCAGCCTCGCTACCATCTTTGATCTTGTAGTTCTGCTTTTTGAGCTCCTTGGGAGAAAAGACCTGGTCGAGTTCGAGATCAGCGACCTTCTTGCCGTCCTTGTTGACGGTGAAGGCGTTCTCAATCTCCTCGGCATACTTGGCCAGTACGGCGGTGTTGCCCATCTTCTGGAGCTCCGCCTTGGTGGCGAACTGAGCGGCGGTCAGCATCTGGGAGATCGTGTCGGCCTTCTCATTCGCTTCCTGCTTGGCTTTCAAGCCTTGAGACACGAAAGCCAGGATCGCCGCGACCAATGTTACTATTATGGTCGTGTAAATGACCGTATATGTGTTACTGTTGGTATTCATATCCTTTGACATTTAAGCGATCGAGACTTTTTTCGCCCTTCTCTTGGTGGCGCTGGAAGTGACGCAGTGGTCAATCAGCGGGGCGAATGTGTTCATAAGCAGGATGGCGAGCATCATACCCTCA
>JAEEGJ010003502.1_pt1 | contig 59903 bp, 34 predicted proteins | sample 8958761 | NCBI WGS metagenome assembly JAEEGJ01 (sample SAMN16246546, study PRJNA631951) | gut metagenome | biome: gut microbiome; feature: rumen; material: RS-attached | host: Bos | place: Iran: Karaj | collected 2018-10 | reverse complement strand
GTAACCCTGTTCGCGCAGGGCCTTGCAAGCCTGGGTGCCGGAATAGTCGAATTCGCAAGCCTGACCGATCACGATCGGGCCAGAACCGATGATAAGGACTTTGTCGATGCCTTCAATCTTCATTTTTGTTTTCTCCGTTATTGCTTTTTTAAAACTCTAAAAAAAAACGCTGAACTAAAAAGTCCAGCGAAACCAAAATCAGAAATAGAAACAACTTCGACCGCGTCGGAACGGTGTGTTCCGCAAGGTGCCTTTGCATCCATAATCTTCTGCAAAATCATCTTTTTCCCAGCCAAAAATCGTTCAGTTCAAACTTGCGCAAATATAGAATAAAGAACCCCGTCTTGCAACGGGGAAAAAACAAAAAATGTAAAACGTAAAATGCGGGAAAGGCTAGTCCTCAGAATCGCCAGCATCTTCCGGGACCTGGCAATCTGCCGGATTTTCATCACAGTCGTCTATATTTTTATCGGTTCCGCTGCCGTCACAAGCCGCCAAACCCATGACAGACAACAACATAAACATTCCAAACCATTTTTTCATATTCATACCTGCATTTTTTTGTTTGCGTTTTAACAAATATAATGTTTTTTTGAATGCGCAAGGCGAGGCATTAAAAAAAGGGCGCCGTCAGGCGTCCTTTTGAAACTGGATCCAGCCAGAATTACTTCTTGGCGGGAGCGGCGGCCGGCTTGGCAGCAGCCGGCTGAGCAGCGGGCTTGGCGGCCGGCTTAGCCTCAGGAGCAGCCTTCGGCGCTTCTGCAGGCTTTGCGGCAGGTGCAGCAGCCTTCTGGGCTTCTGCCTGGGCCTTCTTCGCTTCGGCTTCGGCCTTAGCAGCTTCTGCCTCGGCCTTCTTGGCCTCTGCTTCGGCCTTCTTAGCTTCGGCTTCAGCCTTCTTGGCTTCCGCCTCGGCCTTCTTGGCAGCAGCTTCTTCAGCCTTCTTCTTGGCCTCTTCAGCCTTCTTAGCTTCAGCGGCGGCCTTCTTGGCGGCAGCGACGCTATCAGCCTTGGCCTTCTTCACGGCGGCGATGCTATCCTGCTGAGCTTTCTTCGCGGCGGCAGCAGCCTTCTTCTCTTCTTCAGCCTTCTTCTTTGCAGCTTCAGCTTCGGCTTTCTTCTTTTCAGCCTCTGCCTTCTTGGCTTCTGCAGCCTTCTTCTTTTCTTCGGCTGCTTTCTTCTTAGCTTCTTCGGCTTCAGCCTTCTTCTTGGCGTCTTCTGCCTTCTTAGCTTCTGCGGCAGCCTTCTTGGCGGCAGCGACGCTATCAGCCTTGGCCTTCTTCACGGCGGCGATGCTATCCTGCTGAGCCTTCTTCGCAGCGGCAGCAGCCTTCTTCTCTTCAGCAGCTTTCTTCTTTGCAGCTTCAGCTTCGGCCTTCTTCTTGGCTTCTTCAGCCTTCTTAGCTTCAGCGGCGGCTTTCTTGGCAGCAGCGACGCTATCGGCCTTGGCCTTCTTCACGGCGGCGATGCTATCCTGCTGAGCTTTCTTCGCGGCGGCAGCGGCCTTCTTTTCCTCGGCAGCTTTCTTCTTAGCTTCTTCAGCTTCAGCCTTCTTCTTGACGTCTTCTGCCTTCTTAGCTTCTGCGGCAGCCTTCTTGGCAGCAGCGACGCTATCGGCCTTGGCCTTCTTCACTGCGGCAATGCTATCCTGCTGGGCTTTCTTCGCAGCGGCAGCAGCCTTCTTTTCTTCGGCAGCCTTCTTCTTGGCCTCTTCGGCTTCAGCCTTCTTCTTAGCAGCCTCGGCCTTCTTGGCTTCAGCAGCAGCCTTCTTTTCTTCGGCAGCTTTCTTCTTAGCTTCTTCAGCTTCGGCCTTCTTCTTGGCAGCCTCTGCCTTCTTGGCTTCAGCAGCAGCCTTCTTTTCCTCGGCAGCGACGCTATCAGCCTTGGCCTTCTTCACGGCGGCGATGCTATCCTGCTGAGCCTTCTTCGCGGCGGCAGCAGCCTTCTTTTCTTCGGCAGCCTTCTTCTTTGCTTCTTCAGCTTCAGCCTTCTTCTTGGCCTCTTCTGCCTTCTTAGCTTCAGCGGCGGCCTTCTTTTCCTCGGCAGCTTTCTTCTTTGCTTCTTCAGCTTCAGCCTTCTTCTTAGCAGCCTCTGCCTTCTTAGCTTCAGCAGCAGCCTTCTTTTCTTCGGCTGCTTTCTTCTTAGCTTCTTCAGCTTCAGCCTTCTTCTTGGCCTCTTCTGCCTTCTTGGCTTCAGCAGCGGCCTTCTTGGCGGCAGCAACGCTATCGGACTTGGCCTTCTTCACAGCGGCGATGCTATCCTGCTGAGCTTTCTTCGCGGCGGCAGCAGCCTTCTTTTCTTCAGCGGCTTTCTTCTTTGCTTCTTCAGCTTCAGCCTTCTTCTTGGCCTCTTCTGCCTTCTTAGCTTCTGCAGCAGCCTTCTTGGCGGCAGCGACGCTATCAGCCTTGGCCTTCTTCACGGCGGCGATGCTATCCTGCTGGGCTTTCTTTGCAGCGGCAGCAGCCTTCTTTTCCTCGGCAGCTTTCTTCTTTGCTTCTTCAGCTTCAGCCTTCTTCTTGGCAGCCTCTGCCTTCTTGGCTTCAGCAGCAGCCTTCTTGGCGGCAGCGACGCTGTCGGCCTTAGCCTTCTTCACAGCAGCGATGCTATCCTGCTGGGCTTTCTTCGCAGCGGCGGCAGCCTTCTTTTCTTCGGCAGCCTTCTTCTTTGCCTCTTCGGCTTCAGCCTTCTTCTTAGCAGCCTCGGCCTTCTTGGCTTCAGCAGCAGCCTTCTTGGCAGCAGCAACACTATCGGACTTGGCCTTCTTCACGGCGGCGATGCTATCCTGCTGAGCTTTCTTCGCAGCGGCGGCAGCCTTCTTAGCTTCTGCAGCGGCCTTCTTCGCAGCAGCAACACTGTCAGCCTTAGCCTTCTTAGCAGCAGCAATGCTATCCTGACGAGCCTTCTTCGCTTCAGCGGCGGCAACCAGGGCGGCCGCTTCGGCAGCCTTCACCTTCTCGATAGAATCGGCCTTGGCCTGGGCGGCGGCAGCACTATCAGCGGCAGCCTGAGCGGCTGCGGCACTATCGGCAGCTGCCTTTGCGGCGAGAGAATCAGCGGCAGCCTGGGCTGCAGCGGCGCTATCGACAACCGCAGAATCCTTGGCGGTAGAATCAGCAACAACAGCCGTATCCGTAGCGGCAGAATCAACAGCAGCGCTATCGGCGACAGTAGAATCAATCACGGAGGAATCGGCGACAACGGCGACCGGCGCCTCAGGTGCAGGCGCAGGAGCCTCGACAACCTTCTCCGCAGCGACCGGAGCAGCAGGAGCGGCATCGGCAGCCTTCGGCACCGGAGTACCGAAGAAATTCACCTTGGCAAGGAAGATCATCATCACCCAGGAGAGCACGAGACCGACAAGGCCCATGACAATGCCCGTAATCGCCATGCCACGCGTATCCGTATAACCCGTCGCATGCGCAAGCGCGTTAGGCGGAGTCGAAATCGGGAGGCTCATGCCGAGAGAGCTAGCAAACGCAACAGACACGAGGAGGGCAGTCACGCCACCGAGGCCAACGAGGTTGTCCTGGCAAGCGATACCCACGGCGCAGAGAATCGGAACCAAGAGAGTCGCAGTAGAGGTGTGGCTCATGAAGTTCGCCATGAACAAGCAGATGATACCGCAACCGATCATGAGAGCGAGCGGAGACCAGCTTGCAAACGGAATCGTCTTGATGAGGTGAGCGGCAAGGCCAGTCGCATTGAGGCCCACGCCCAGGGCAAAACCACCCGCCACGAGCCAGAGCACGTCCCAGCTCATCGCGTTCAAATCCTTCTTGGTAATCACACCGGTCAGGGCAAACACGGCCATCGGGATCATCGCAATCGCGTTATCGTTGATACCGTGAACGTTCTTACCCGTCACCCACAAAAGCACACACACGACAAAGGTAATGTACACGATGATGGCCTTGGGGCTCGTATCGAACTTGCCAGCACCCTCGATATTCAGGACCATCTGCTTCATCTTGATCGGGTAGATCTTCACAAGCAGGAGCCATGCAACGACCATCAAAATAATCACGTAAGGAATACCGAACGCCATCCACTGGCCGAAGGTGACCGGATTTGCAACGAGGTCGCCACGGGCAACAGCATCGTTCAGGGCGCCAAGGGCAATCGCGTTAGGAGGCGTACCAATCGGGGTACCCATACCGCCGATGTTCGCACCGAGCGGGATGGCGAGGGCAAAGGCGGCCTTACCGCGGTCGTCTTCATCAAACAGCTTGAGCACCGGGGCCAGAATCGCAAGCATCATCGCGGCAGTCGCAGTGTTGCTCATGAACATGGAGAACACAGCGGTAATAAGCATGAGGCCAAGGAGCACGAACTTCGGGTTCTTGCCGAAGGGCTTCAGGAGCACGCGGGCCAGGTTAAGGTCCATCTTATACTTCGTGGCGGCAGCAGCGAGGAAGAACCCACCCAAGAAGAGCATGATGATGGGGTTCGCAAAGGTCGCCATGATGGACTTGTGGCTAATCATCGTGACACCGTCCACGCGGAACGGGGCAAGCGACGAATCGGACATCGTGACGATCATAAGCACGATGACGAGCACCGAGGTGGACCAGATCGGGAACGGCTGGAGGATCCAGAAAAGCGCGGCCATGACGAAAACGCCGATGACGCGGATTTCGAGCGGATTCAGGATTCCCATGGGGCTTGCGGCATCGAATCCGAGGGATTCGTAGGGCAAGAAGAGAGCGGCGATGGCGAGCACCGACGCAATGATGAATTTGATGAATTTAGCCTTTGTCATAGTGCGCCCAAATTTAGAAAAATAGGGCTAGGGTGGCAAATACGGAGGCCAACGGAAAAGCCCGCCTGGGCAGGCGGGCCTTAATGCCGTTTTTTTAGCGCTTTGGGCCTATTTCACCATGATCCGGCCGGCCTTCATCTGGCTACCCGCACGCACGCGGAGCATGTAGAGGCCAGGCTTCGGGGCGTCGAGGACAAGCTGGTTCACACCGGCAAGCGTCGTTGCGCTGCGGCTGGACACCACCTTGCCGTCCATGCCGAGGATATCGACAACCGTGCGGCTTCCCGCCAGGCCTTCGCTAGCCTCGAAGGTGACACCCACATTCGCGCCCGACTTCACGTAGCGAAGGGCGTCGATGCTGAAGCTTGCGACCACCTTCGCAGCCGGAGCCACGCGGACCGTCGCCTTCTTCGCAAACGAGGTCAGGTTCACGCGCAGGGTTTCACCCTCATGCATTTCCGTCGTCTTGCCGTCGACCGTCACGAACACCTTGAGGCCGACCTCGCGCAGGGATTCGACTCCCTTGAACGAGAGCTCGCCCACGCGGTCGGAGGTCGCGCTGAGTTCCACATCCCATTCCAGTTCGTCGGCCGGGGCCTTCACGGACTTCGCGAGCTTGCGATTGCCTTCCACGATGGAGAGGTTCACGCGGTCGCCCATGCCCTCAGGCGGCTCGTTCGTGACGAACGGGTTCGCCGATGCGCCGAAGATGTTCCAGGCATCCTTCTTGCCCCTAAGATCGGAGAGCACGGCCTGGAGCGTCCAGTTCTTGCTGTTCGCGGCCTTCGCGAGGATGCGCTTGCTAAGCGCAGGCGCGAGAGAATCCTGCTCAGAAGAATCCTTGTCGGCAAACTCAGGTTCCACCGGCAACTTCCAGTCCATGGAGTGGCGCACCTCGGCCCAGACAGCCTCGTAAGGCTTGATGACAACCGCTTCCTCGTAATCCGAGATTTCGGCGTTCCAGCGCCAGAAGGTGACATCGGACTTTTCGGAAGGATCGCGGTTCGCATGCGGGTTTTCGCCATAGATATTCAAGCTAAAGCCGTAGGGGTTCGCGACCAGGTTCCAACCACTGTTGATGCTGTCGAGGTTCCAGACGGCGCCTTCCAGAACAACATCGGCGGTCGGTTTCAACACGAGCGGACGGCCCTTGATAGAACTGTACCAGTAACCGCGGGTCGGTTCAATCTCATCGTCCGGAGAGAACGCCCTGTACTGCCAGAAGTCGCCCATGGACGTAGATTCATCCCACCAGTAGAACCTGGCGTCGTCATCGCTCCAATCCATCGCTTTCTTGTCGAGGTTCACGAGCGAAATCATCTGCCAGCCATCTTCAGCCACGGCAGCGATTTCCGCCTTCACCTCGAAGAATGCCGTCGTATCGACAGATCCCTTCGCATCGAAAAGTTCCGCCGTCAGCACGTACTTGCCGGCAGCAAGCGGGAACATCTGCCAAGCTCCGCTATAGGGCGGCACGATGGAATCGGCGAAGACCGTATCAACCACGGGTTCGCTGACGCCCTCCATTCTGAGGACGATGCGTGCAGAAACGTTGCGGGTCACTTCGAACTCGCTAGTCGTAAAGGAGAACTGCACCGCGTTACCCGACAGGGCAAGCTCGGGTTTCACGAATTCGATATCCGTGCGGTTCGACTTGCCGAAGAACGCCACGAGCGAAGCACCATGCAAGCTGAACGGGAGCGCGTCACCGTCACGCAGCATCTGGCGATCGTCGCTGCCATCGCGGAGAACCACGAGGGAATCAAGCATGAAGCTCGAATCAGGCACGGACACCACGCGGAGCATGTTGCCGTTCATGACCTTCGGCAGGATAATCGTATTGTCGACCGCAAAGATATGTTCGACAGCCGGCTTGCTATCCTCGGCAGGTTCTACCAGCCTGATGGAGCCGTTCACGCTTTCGAGAGCAACGCGGTCGTAGGCGGATTCGCATTCCTTTCCTGTGCCCCATACGGCGTAGAGGTTATACATGTCCTTCTTGCCGTCGGAGAGCAGGATATCGGCAAAGTCGCTGGTGAATTCCGTATAGGCCGTACCCTCGCCCGCGCGGTCGAGGCTCCAGCCCACCATGCAGGCGTTCGCCGTGTAGAGGTAGGCCGGCAGCGGAATCGACACCGTGCTGTCGTCAAGCTTGTACGAAGCCTTCTCCTTCCAGTCGTTGCCGTAGAAGAGGACTTCCTTCTCGCGGTTCACATGGAACACCACATTGAACGTTTCGCCTTCCGTCGGAATCGCAAGCGTCACGTCCTCGGCCACGGTGAGGTTGCCGTCGGTGAGCGAGGTCAAGAAGCCGGTGAGATCGTCCAGCACGTAGAGCGAGTCGGTAGAGCCCGAGAAGCCCGCCTTGAGCGTGTAGGCAGCCTTGAACCTCAGGCCGCCTTCGACGACCGGCACCACGAGGCCCGTATCGGCCACGGCGAACGACACCGTGGAATCCTCGACATCCTGGGTCAGCACGAGGCTACCCACGTTCGTATTCGCGAACGACACCGTGTAGGTTTCGACCTCCGCCGGCATCCACACTGCGTAGAGCGTACGGACTTCGCTTGCATCACCCATCTCGCGGACGAATTCCGAAGTCAGGTCGAAGGAGCCTTCCGTCGCGTTGGAATCGACGGACCAGCCCACGAGTTTCGCATCGGCACGGTAGATGTTGTTCGGGAGAGCGACAGATTCATCGTCAAGCGTCTTGTCGTCGGTACTCGACCAGTTGTCGCCGTAGAACACGTTCGCATCGCCGCCGTTCACGTTGTAGGCGAACTTGTACGGAACCGCAGAGACGGAGGCGTCGAGCGCGAGGCTCTGTTCCTGGCCGAACACCAGGGTTCCGCCGTTCGTCGTAGAGCCCAGGACCTCGCCCGAGATATCGGACTTCGTGATGGCAGATTCGGAGGCGATGCGGTAACCCGGCTTCACCTCGTAGTTCACGTTGAACGTGATACCCTTGGAGCTGCGCGGAATCTCGACACCGGAGGCCGTCACTTCGATCGGTTCCGTCGTCACATCGTTTACAGTCTGGCTGATGAAGAACGAACCGGTCCTGTCGCCCTCGCTCTTCACGATTTCAGTTTCAATCGTCGCGTATTCGTCCCACACTGCATAGAGCGTGTCGACCGTTATTCCAAGGCTCCTGTAGTTGCGCAGGTCTTCTACGAACTGCGTATTGTAATCAAGATAGTGCTTGGAGCTGCTGCGCGAAATTGCCCAGCCCTGCAAGCGGGCATCCGTGCGGAGCAGGCCGGTCGGGAAGGCCGTTTCGCCTTCGAGGGCGAAGAATCCCTTGTTGTTCCAGCCGTTCTCGTAGAACACGTGGGCCTTGGTATTTTCGACAAACACGAACTGCACGCCGTCGGCCTCGACCGGGATTTCGAGAGTCTTGTCCTCGTCGACCACCAGGGTGCCGTTCTGCAGCGACCCAAGGACATTGCCATCGGAATCGACCAGGTTCAAGCTGCTGCCGTTCGCAAAGTAGCCCGAATTGAGCGTCGCAGACACATGGAACACGAGACCGCCCTGGACGAAAGGCACCAACAGTTCATCAGAGCCCACTTCGAAGTCCTGCGCGCCGGGCACATCCTGCGAGAGCGTAAGGCTACCCGCATTCGGGTTCGAGAGCGCGACCGCGTAGGTGGACTGTCCGGCATCGGGCACCCAGACCGCATACATCGTCACAGTCGAGGAGCCGTTGGCCTGGAGCACTTCGGAACTCTTTTCGTCATATTTCTGGTAAGTATTCTCGTAGCCGGACGGGCCACCTTCGGACGTGTAGTAGACCGCGGCGCCGTCGGCAATTTTCGTAAGCGACCAGCCCACCAGCTTGTAGCCCACACGGTAAATTTCCGTCGGGAAGGTGCGCTCGGATTCAGACATCGAGATATCGTAGCTGCCCGATGCGTTCCAACCGCTGCCGTAGAACACGTTCACGCCCGTCGCCGCATTCGCGTCGAATGCCACGGCAAACGCATCGGCCTTCGCAGGGGCCTTCACGATTGTATTGCCAGCGAGCGTAAGCCTGTCGTTCACGAGGGCGGCAAGGTTGTTGCCGTTCGCATCGACCGTGTAGAAGTAGCTGTTCGCAATCTTCGAGAAGCCCGGGTTCGGGGTGAACTCGACCGCGAAGGAGATATCGCCCTTGCCGAGCGGGAGCGTGACAGCCTCGTCCTTCACTTCCGTGCTATTGACGATTTCGTCATCCGCATCGCGCTGCACGAGCGTAAGCGTACCCATCTCGGAAGCAGCCTGGGCGACCGTCACGTTGGAGGTCGTAGCGCAAGTGCCCCAGTCGGCGTAGAGCGCACCGGTGTAATCGCTACCCGCAGCCTCCACCGACGCAGCAAATTCCGCATCGAACTTGGTAAAGCGACGGTCCGTCTCGGCCGGGGTCGCCAGGAGCGTCCAGCCCTTGATGCAGGCATCCGTACGGTAGAAGTCCATCGGGAACGCAGCAGAATCGGCAAGCGTGTAGGTGTACTTCGGATTCGCGCCTTCAAGCGGGTTGCCGTAGTAGACCTTGGCATCGCCCGCATTCATGTTGAACGTGATAACGTATTCGCTTTCGGCAAGGCCGAGCGCCGCGATGGACATCGCGTGCTTGACAGTCACGCTACCGTTTTCAAGTTCGCCGAGCGGGATGCCCTGCGGGTCGAAGCTTGCAAAGCCCTTCGTATCATCGTAGGCATAACCCGTCGCCGGAACGAAGGACACCGCAAAGGCGATTCCATCATCGGTTTCGGGAACCTGGAGGCCATCATCGCCCACCACGAAGCTGCGGTTACCCTGGGAAAGCGTGAGCACGCCCTTGCCCGAATCGGCAGAATAGACCGTCAGGAGCTTCTGCTGGCATCCCGCATCCCACACGGCGTAGAGGTCGCCCGAGTTGGCCGCATCGAATGCCGCGACAACGTCACCGTCAAATTCCGTGAATCCCGTCGTCGCCGTCTCGCTGAAGCTCCAGCCCACGAGGCAGGCATCAGCACGGTAGAGGTTCATGGGGAAGGCCCTTGCATCGGCATCGTCGGTAATCTGGACCGTAATGTTTTCCACCGGCGTACCCATGTAGAACACATTCGCATCACCCGCATTTTCCTTGAACACGAAGATATACGTGGAAGGGCTAACCGCGGCGGAGAGGGTCAAGGAAGCTGCGACATTCAGCACGCCCTCATTGATTTCGACAGTGGCGTTGGACGCATCGACCGCGGAGATCCCGTTCATGCTATTGTAGATATAGCCCTTGTTCGCAGCGAACGAGACCGTAAAGTCGAGAGCTTCGTCAGCCGGCACCTGGAGGGCAGTCTCGCCCACCGTGTATTCGACCGTCGTATTCGAGACCGTGCGGCTCAGCGTAAACGTACCCGCCAAAGCATCGGCGTTCGCGACCGTCGCAACCGTCTGCGTCGTTTCGCAATCGCCCCACTTGGCATAGAGCGTCGACACCGGCATGCCCGCCTTGTTCGCATTCTCGACCGCGGCAACGAATGTCGCATTATACTGCGTATAGGCCGTCGACGTTTCCTTGCCGATAGTCCAACCAGCAAGACATGCACCCACGCGATAGACGCCCTTCGGGAACGGGATATCTTCGGTAGCGAGCGCATAGTTGTCGCTTTCCTTCCAATCTGCACCGTAGAAGACGTTTTCGCCTTCTTCCACGTTCACGTCGAACGCGAAGGTGTAGGGCTTGCCGGCGGCAGGAGCATCCACAATCTTGTTGCCATCGACCACAAGGAGGTTGTCTTCGAGAGCGGCAAACTCGCCCGATCCGTCATCGACAGTAAACGTGCCGTTCTCATCGAATTCGTAGCCTTCGTTCACGTTGAACGACACGGCGAACACGATTCCAAGCGGCGCAGCAGGCACATTGAAGCCGTTCGAAGGAACTTCGTAGCTGTTACCATGCTGGCTCAGCACAAGCGTACCTTCCACAGGTTCGTTGAGCGTAACGGTGTAGAGGGTCTGCGGAGTTTCACATTCATTCCACACGGCATAGAGCACGGGGCTTTCGACACCCGCGGCGATAGCAGCCTTCACAAAGTTCGAGTCGAACGTCGCAAAGGATTCCGCCTTGGAGGCATCCTTGCTGAAGCCGTAGCCCACCAGGCACTTGTCTGTACGGTAGACCTTCGGGAACAGGCGTGCAGATTCGTCCATGCCAAGGTCATAGGAGACCTCCAAGGCATTTTCCGGCCAGTCAGCCGGGTAGAACACGTTCGCGCTGCCCGCATTCACGTCGAAGGCGACCGTGTATTCGACCGCATTCACCGCACCTGAAATCACCGTATTGGCGGTCATCGTCCAGGGCAGCGGTTCGGCAGACACTTCCACGGCTTCGGCATCACCCACCGTGTAAGAGGGGGCGACCGTCTGGTCGAGCGCGTAACCCGGAGCGGGCACCACGCGGAGACCCGAGAAATAGGCAAATTCGCCGACAACCTCAGTGCCACCGTTTATGGCCTCTTCCCTAGTCGTCACCTTCGGGATCGACACGCCCTCGGCACCGACAGTCGCGACCACCTTGGATTCGCCGTCCACAGTCTGCATGAGCTCAACCGTAGCCTTGTTCTTCAAGTCATCGGAGAGCGAGACTGTCACGTTCTGGATCGGGTTCGCGCAGCCGGCAGCGTCAGCGCTCCACACGGCATAGAGGTCGATATCGCCTTCGATCTCGCGTTCTTCGATTTCCGCAATGAAGTCCGCATCCGCGACATCATAAACGAGGCCATTGTCGTCAAGCTTCCAGCCCGCAAGGCACTTGTCGGTGCGATAGATGCTTGTGGTCATGGGGCGCCCCACGTTGAGCGTAGCGGTTGCACCCCAGTTTTCACCGTAGAACACAGCCGTATCGCCCGCATTTTCGTGGTAGACGACGCTGTAATCCACTTTCGACAGACCCTGTACGCGAATCACGGCATTTTCACCAAATTCGACTTCAGAGTTCCCCGCAACCATGGGCAGCGGATTTTCAGTCGTTTCATCAGACTCGTTCACATAGAAGGCCTGGTATTCGTTGGCAAGCGTCACACCCACCTTCGGAATGACTTCCACACGGCTAAAGAAGATGTCATCATCGACACGCGACGTGCTACCTTCTTCATAAGGCGTCGGGCCCGAAGGCAAATAGACCTCGTCACTGCCAGTCATCTCGAACGCCTTCTGTTCTATTCCATCCAAATTCTGGTAGAACACGACAGTCGCAAGATTCTGGATGCTAGCATCGAGCGTAAGGGCCAATGTTCCCGTACGGCAGTCAGAATAGCCGTTCCACCTTGCGAACAACGTATCCGCATTCAGGCCGGCCGCAATTCGGTCTGCCCTATCCTTCAACATGCCTGCGGTCAAAGACAGCTCTTCAACATGCGCAGAAGCATTAGGACTGAAGCTCCAACCGACAAAGCAAGCATCCGAACGGTACACACTACCCATCGGAAGCGTTCCGCCAATCCTCATCGTTCTCGTCGCAGACCAGGAAGCTCCATAGGCAACCGTTTCTCCCTCTGCATTTGCAGCGAACACGATATCGTACGGAATCTTATTTTCCTTGAAGCCTACATAGAAGGCATTCGCATTCTGTGCGGCATCGAGATGGAACCATCCATCTTCAGCAACAAGCGGTTCTGTTATTGCAGCCGCATTCGCCACTATTGCATTCGGATTATTCTCATCAAGTTCAACACCAAAGCCAGGCAAATAGGTAAACGACACATCATAACCTTGAGAATTGTGCGCAAAGACCAGCTCATCACCATAAGTAGAGCCGTCATCTAGCCAAGCCTTATGGGTAAACACGGCATTGCCAAATTTCTGACTAACGATAATGGTATCCCCGTTAGTCATATAATGTTCCTCTTCGCCCTCATAGTAGGAATCGATATAAAGCCTAGCTGTTGTCGGCTGGTTGCATCCATTGCCATATTCCATCCATGTCGCATACAGCTTCGTCGGAGAGGCCATATCGCTACTGAATTCGTTGACATTCCACGTGGACACTTCCGTATAGATAGGATCAACCTCGGGCTGGGGGCCATTCGGGTCATACATCGACCAACCAGCGAAGCACTTGTCCGTGCGGAAAGGAGTCCACATCGGGGCAGCAGAGCCATCCGCACCAATCTGGAGCGATCCGCTCGGGACTGCATCGGCCGGGATCCACACCTTCGAAGAATCTTCTTCGCCGAGGACCAGGTCATACGTCACATACACCGGCTTGTACTGTTCGAACGTCACGCGCATCGGTATGTTGCCGAAAACATCCAGTTCGGCACCGTCCTGCGCCAGGATAGTCACGGACTGTCCGTTCACCATCATGTCGTAAGAGAGGCTCTTCAGGAGATAGCCTTCGGCAGGTTCCACCACCAAATAGTACTTGGAACCAACATTTTCCTCGTAGTCATCGAGAACCCGCGGCAGATGAAGTTCCATCGGCTGGCCTTCGCCCTTCGAGACAAAGCTATGGGTGATAATCGTCTGTTCGGGGTCATCCGCAGAAACAGGCACGTCCCCAATCTTCTGGACAAGGTAGACATTGCCCGAGCCTTCGACATTCAAGGTTACCGTGAAGTAGCCGTGGCCTTCGTCGCACACCGGATGTTCCCAGTCCGGTTCAAGCATATTCACAAGGCCGACCTCGCCATCGAAAGGCGACATGTGGTTCAACTCGCTTGTCACATCAGCAGTTTCACGCTGGGTATCGACTTCGCGACCCTCGAGCTTCCAACCGATGCGGCAACCTTCCTCGTTGTACAGGCGTGGTGCACGCTCGTGAGCATTGCTTGCAGACACACGGCCCGGATTTTCAAACCAATCTGTCTGATAAGCGTTGTCGACAAACTTGTTTGCCACGATTACCTTGGATTCCGGCGTCGGGCGGACATAGGTCACATTGTATTCAAGCTCTTCGTAGAGCACATGGAACGTCAAGTCATCCATCGCTTTCGGCTGGACAATCAACGAATCGTTGGCATTGTTGTAGCCCCAATTTATAGAGCCTGCCTCCGTCAAGTCAACCGATCCCGCACCTGTTTTCTGAGTGTAGGTGAAATCCGGATCAATAAACATTCTATATCCCGGATCCGGACGTGCAGATACCGTAAACGAGAGCGTATCGTTATTGTTAGGAATGTAGAGCATATGGCGATCGTTATCAAACCAGGTCGCATGTTCAAAGCTCAAGTGAACATTTTTCTCGTCATTGTCATAGGTCTGCGTCAACACCAGGCTTCCATGATAATCGGACTCATCCGTCAAGGCTTCATCATTATTATCAACCGCAATCACATTCAGTTCAAGCGGAGTCGAGCTATATGTCGAGCTGCTCGCAGATTCGATAATTTCGACGGCATACACAGTGACCGAAGCATTCTCTTCGTCATTTACCGCAGGCGTGTAATATTCATAGCCATCGGCAAGGAACTGCCCAGCCAATTCGGAATCGAACACCTTCGAGTGACCCTCGTACCCCTCAGCCGTCTTCACGCCCCAGTAAGGTGTACCATAGGCAGTCGTACCCTCTTCGCGGACATACACGTTCGGGAACTGGTATTTATCCTTGTGAACAGACATTTCTCTCGACGATTCCCAGCTACGTCCGAGGAACACATCATTCTTCACATTTTCGAGGCTTAGGTCAACATTATAATTTAGGACCGTATAGTCAACAAGGAAGCCTACATTACCATTGACAACCGTAACCTTGCCAGTCGAAGCATCATACCCAGGAGCACGCACACTACTCAGATCCACCTTGAAGCCCGGAGCCTGTCGAAATTCGACATCAAAGGTGTAGCTATTTTCTGCATACTGGTAGATACGGACACCATGTTTCCATACATACCCATCAGCAGTCCACCAATTCTCGTAAGTACGCGAATCCGTCGACAACACGATAGGATTACCGCCAATCGTACTATTCTGCTTCACGGTGATGTTTATCGGGAACGCATAGCAATCAGTATCATCTGAGCCATAGAACAAGCACGAAGATACATAAACAGCTTGGGTGCTGCTATAGGAACCTGTTTCCCAAACCGGGTAAAGGTCTATCGTCTCCGCGTCACCCGCAGCCGTAATCAGTTCCGGAACCAAGCTAAAGAACAAATCGTTATTATTTTCATAACAGTCATCATCAAAAATCACGCAGTTCGCCCTGCTTTCGTCTATCGTCCACCCTGCAAGCATAACCGAGCGGCCGTCTATGTTACGACCAAAGAATGTCGGGAAGTTGCGGTTTTCGTCATCAAGGCCCTGCGGATTTGTCGGATCATTATAATTGTCAGCCACAAACAAGGGGTACTTGCTCCCGTACAGTTCCAATTGACCATCGAAGTGGAACACAACATTGTAGGGCTTTGCGACATAATTCGGAATAACCGCGAATGTGTCGGCCCAAGTTCCGTTTCCGATTTCAGTCTTTCTCAGCGACCTCGCCATCTTGACATTTTCCATGCCCACGGTATCTTCGCTCGTGAGGCCACCCACGACCCAAGTCTTGGAGGTACATTCATTCAACCCCAGAGAAAGCTCTTCCCAAGGAGCAACATCCTTGGATTCGGACTCGATTGTTCCAACGCTTGCAATATTCTGGCACCTATTATCATTCGGGTTCGACACCATGAACGAAATGGAATAAGAGTCAGCATACTCATAGCCGACCGGTGCGGTGAACCCGCTTGCCGCAAAGGCCGCGGCATAAGGAATTGCTGTCGAGCTCTGTCCTACACTCACAGGAACCGTAGAAAGCGGAGTCTTGTCGCCGGCGCCATCATAGGCATATGTGCTAATGGTAAAGCCCACGCCAGCCGGGTTCTTGACAATTACAGACGGGGCCGAGCCCGAGTTATACTGCACCACAATCTTTGTCACCGCATCCTCTCCACTCACCATACCAATGAGTTCAGAGAACGTAGCAAAGCCGTCTATCGAGACAGGCTCCGGCAGAATCGGATCATCGGAATCATCCAGATACAGCACCCTCATCAAGAGGTTGTCACTGGGATCGCTCAGGGCCACAGCATACGGAACAAGCGTCGTGTAGGCGGCCTCGTTGTTGGAGACTTCGGTCACCTTCGGCGACATGAACACGAAATTCTTGGTCGTCAAATCTTCAATATTATCGCAGGTTTGGTCACAGTACTGATAAACGACATCATAAGTCTTTACAGTCCTGTTCGTCATAACGCCGATATTTTCCACGCCATCCGTGAACACCGTATTTGCCGTTATAACATCAGGCGCGCCTTCGCCCGAAAGGTACGGAGAAAGGCCTTTCGCTTCAAAAGCACGCATAACCGCCTGGAGGCTATCAACGAACATCTTGTTCGCATGCCCACTGGCATCCGTATAGCCAACAAAGCCTTTATACTCTTCATTAACGGTCGGCGCGTTGCCACTCATGTCAATAGATTGATAAACTGCGTTCAAGCCAAACGCCTCCTGCTGTTCCTGCAACAGAGACGCGGCATCCGCAACCACCAACGGCAACAAGTAATTCGACTTATCAGCAGGCGTTGCTATCGAAGGAAGCGCATTGCCAGACTGCGTCCACACATACACCGAAGCATTCCAGACCGTCACCTGGTTCATGGCGGCGGCAAACATCGCCGATTTCATTTCCGACTCGTTCACTACGCCATTGGCCACGCGGCCAAACGTATTCCCGCTCAAATCCGCGGCAAAGAAATCTGTGTAGGAAGCCTCGACCGGACCTCCACTCAACTCATAGTAGTGATACCCAATCTTTCCATCATCCGTAAGGCCAGTCACCAGGTTGCGCACGTTGGCGAAATAGGCATCGCTACCTGTTTTCCAATCCGCTTCAGAAACATTACCAATACCGGTAGCAACAGCATCCGTACCAAAGTGGTAGTTAGCATAGACATGGGCATTGGAGCCATTCGACACGAAATAACCGCCAAGGTAGCCCACATTCGCATTTGTCGCGTCCACTCCGGAATAGGTGATATCGCCATTGGAGTAGCTTCCGTAGATAGTCAAAATCGCACCATCGACAAAGCCAAAGAACGGGCCCATGTTCAAGGTATTCTGCGTGCCGGAGTTCGTGAAGGACACATTACCGTTGAAAGCCACCTTGTTTATACTGAGGCTTCCATTTCCCGAGCTGTTATCCAATACAACATCACCGAACAGGCCGCCAACTTTTGCTTCGGACGTCATACTCGCAACAGACCCAGTCACGTTTCCATTAAAGACGATGTTTGTCGCTATCGGGGTTACGCTTCCATAATTGGTATTTGTCACCCGGCCAGCCAAGCCGCCAACAACGGAGCCACCCGAGACGTTAACGTCAACAAGAAGATCCCTGAACTCGACGCTCTTATCGCCTTCGGAACCGCCCGAAGAAAAGTGACCATAGCCAAGGAGACCGCCTGCCACAACCGTACCGGTAACGGAGTTAGAGCCGGAAAGGGTCGCACCCTCGACATGCCAGTCGCCATAATCGTTATCGCCGACACTGCCAGCAAGACCACCCGCATACGCACCCGAGACCGTAATATTTTCAAGGTTCGAGTTCATCACGATCAGCCACTGGACGTCGCCAGCCAAGGCACCGACATAAGGCGTTCCGTGAGTGCCGCCAACAGAAAGTCCGCTCACCAAAGATTGCCGTACATTCACAAGGTAATTCGGATCATTGATGGAGGTCTGATATCCAATAAAGCCACCACGGTAAGAATTTCCCGAACCCGTATAGGATGCATCATCGGCAACGAGGCCAGCACCGGCAGTCGTCACCATGACCGTATCTTCCACGAAAGCCAGATGGGTAATTCCATTTGCATAACCCACAAAGCTACCCGCAGCAGAAGTCATTACGCCCTGGTTTGCGGCATCCAAGCCATAGACCTTGGTATCGACAACACCCGAATTTTGAATGGTATGGTTCTCGTATCCGGAAACCTTTCCTGCAAAGGCTCCCGCCTGGGTTCCCGCCACATAAGAATTTGTCACGCGGACATTAGAGAAGGTGGAACTCTCCCGTGCGATATCGTCGGTAACAATACCGACGACGCTTCCCAGTTCCGCGTTCTTCACCACGACATGCGCGTTGTCGAACGTGACATTGCGGACCGTCTTTACACCCTTCATGAAGCCCATGGAATTATCGCCCGAGCCATCGTTATCCTCGTAACAGAATCCGGAAATGGTATAGTATTCGCTGCGGCCATCGAATTCTGCATTTGTATTAGAGAACTGGATGGGTGTAAAGTTGGCCATTTTACACTTGTTGTTGGTTTCGTCATAACCGCCAAAATCAAGATTGGTGGCAAGCCTTACAGAATAAGTAGGATAGCTATTTGAAAATTCATCAACCAAATCACCCCAGCACTTAAAATCGTTCGTACCTTCGTTCGGAGACGTCACCGCCTCTTGAGAAATGGAGCACCACCAGCTAGAACAATTCAGGTGGAAATACGTCCCATTTGTAAGGCAGCCGTTCTCGTCGAAGGTGACCGTGCTCGGATTCGCAAAGACCGGCGTCACTGTCACTGGTTTGTCAGGCATGGTAAAATAGTATCCGTTAGTTCCATTTGAATACGCATACACAGACTGTCCACCTTCGGTTTCCACAACATCCACACGAACAAGCTGAGCCCCTTCATCAGGAACAGCCGTCAAATTAACCCGTTCATCAACAAAAGCCGTCTGTTTGTCACTCGTCACATGGCCAAATTGAGCAGACTCAATAGTTACCGCATGCGGCGTAATGAAGGTCGGGGTTACCGTCACATCCCCGTACGGCATGGTAAACGACACCGTAGTCTCGTTTCCAGTCGTGGCAATGGTGCCTTCTATATTGTTTCCATATTCATCGACAATCTGGACACTACTATACACGTAGTTTTCATCCGGAATCAAGCTCAACGTGACCACAGAACCGGCCGTATAATTCCCCGCACCTTCCATGGTTCCACCGGCAATACCATCCGCCAGAGATACCGCATGCGGTACAGAAGCATCCATGAGAGTCGCAGTCAGATTGAGGCCCGACGCATTCGCCGACCATGTAAGGAAACGAAGCGTCATCGTCCTGCCCGTGCCCACCACCGTACCGATATCTTTACTGCCACTCACGGTCTTGAGCGTCGCTGCTTCAGTGTTTCCATCAAAGAAAGTCAACCAACCGTAATAATCAGAATAAACATCCGTGTAGCCAGTCACCTGCAACACATAGCCTTCCGGAACGGTCAGTTCCAGTTCGCCGGTGCCGGTAGTGTAGTAGCCATTTTCACCGCCATTATCATATATCTTGAACGATGCAACACCATCGGGGATTGTCGCAACCGTAGTCCCGGAAACAGGCATATTGATGAACAAGCCGTCTTCTGCCGTCAGCGCCTCGGTAAACGAGGGTGTCGCCGTAACAAAGGTATTGGGCATGGAGAACGTAACCGTATTGTTGGTGTACCAGCCACCAGATGTTTCCAAATAATTCTGCTCTCCGTCCATGACTATGACGTTGTCAAGCAAGAACCCTTGATCCGGAGTTGCAACCAAAGCGACTTCCGTACCATAAGTCGCAGATGCCGGTGTGCTGACGACATTCCCACCCGGAGCCGTTCCAACCTCTATATCATGCTCCGGCGCAGGCACAAGGGTCACCGTCAAATCAAGACCGGCATCAGTCAGCGAATAGTTCGAATAAAAATAGATGGTCATGACTCGTCCGGAGAGAACCGGCCCTACGTCCATCTCACCGTATATGGCGTCCACCAGCACCTTGGAATCCGCAGGCCCATCATAAATTGTCAACACGTCATTGTACTGCGTATGGATGCTGCCGGTCACCTGCAGCAAGAAGCCTTCCGGAGCCGTCATTTCCAGGTAGGCATTAGCGGTGTTGCTGTAGTAGCCCGGATTATTCGCGTCTTGGCCATCATCGTAGACCTTGAACGTGGTCCTGTTCGAGGGGATGGCGAGGGTATATTCACCCCTCACAGGCAAGTTCACAAAGAAGCCGCCGTTACCGTCGCTAGTAAGCGAGACTTCTTCGGCCCAGGATGCAGCGGCCGCAAACAGCGCGGTCATCGCGCAAAGGAAAAACGCATGAATCTTTGTCTTCATAGATTCCTCTCTAAAACTTTGCTTTCGCCATACGGCGAACTGAGGGCCGCGGACGGTCCCCAAAATTTGTACGAAATTTAGTTATTCTGCTTACATATTACAAGATTCTTACGTCCAATATGCTCCAGAACACACTTTTGTACAAATTTGTCCTTTAAATTCGCTTTTTTGACCATCCAAGGAAAGGGCCCGCACGACCAAACGGCACGGCGCACCATATTTTACGCATATTTTGCGTAGAATGTCAGATTATCCCCTCCACGGGCGGCCAGCCCCACCGTCCGAAGTTTTTCACCGCCCACTTTGTTATATTTCCCCCCGTATTTTATTGTACAGTAAAACAAGGGATTTATCCCACAGGAAAACACTATGAAAAAGATCAAGTTCCAGGACACCTCGTTCCGCGATGGTTTCCAGTCTATTTTCGGTGCCCGTGTCTTCGCGAAGGACTTTATGCCCGCCGTCGAAGCAGCCTGCAAGGCCGGCATCACCCACTTTGAAGCTGGTGGTGGCGCCCGTTTCCAGGCCCTTTACCAGAACTGCGGCGAAGACGCCTTCGACATGATGGACGAATTCCGTCGCGTCGTGGGCCCGAACGTCCGCCTGCAGACCCTCGCCCGCGGTATCAACGTGGTGGCCCTCGCCCCGCAGCCGCGCGACATGATCAAGCTCCATGCCGACATGTTCAAGAAGCACGGCATGACCCGCATCCGTAACTTCGACGCCCTCAACGACGTGAACAACCTGATCTACTCCGGCAAGTGCATTACCGACGCCGGTCTGGAACACGAAGTCGTGGTGACCATGATGGAACTTCCTCCGGGATGCGACCTCAACGCCGCCCACAACCCGGAATTCTACGAACGCATCCTCCGCAACATCTTGGACGCAGGCGTTCCGTTCGCCTCCGTGTGCTTCAAGGACGCTTCCGGTACCACGAACCCGACCAAGGTGTACGAGACCTTCAAGCGCGCTCGTAAGCTCCTCGGTGACAAGGTCGAACTCCGCATCCACAGCCATGACACCTGCGGTACCGGTGTGGCCCAGTACAAGGCCGCTATCGAAGGTGGCGCCGATGGCGTCGACCTCGGCCGCAAGCCGCTCTCCGGCGGTACGGCTCAGCCCGACCTGTTCTCCATGTTCCACGCCCTCAAGGGCACGGAATACAAGCTCGCCCTCGGTGAAGACAGCATCGTCGACGATCACATTCCGGAACTCATGGAAGCGAACAACGTCGCCGTTGAATGCCTCAAGGACTACAACTTCCCGCCTGAAGCACGTCAGATTACGACCGACGTGATCTTCAGCCCCATGCCGGGTGGCGCTCTTACCGCCAACACCCTCATGATGCGTGAAACCAAGACCTTCCACCTGTTCCCGAAGGTTATCGAGAACATGAGTGAATGCGTCCGCCGCGGTGGCTTTGCTTCTTCCGTGACGCCGGTTTCCCAGTTCTACTTCCAGCAGGCCTACATGAACACCCTGAACCAGGCCGCGGGCCGCGGTACGTGGTTCAAGATGACGGAAGGCTACGGCAAGATGCTCCTCGGTTACCAGGGCAAGACCCCGTGCGAACCGGATCCGGAGCTCGTGAAGATTGCCGCCGACCAGTTCAATATGAAGCCGTTCAAGGAAGCCTATCCGGGCATCCAGTGCGCCGAAGAAATCCTTCCGCCGGGCATCCCGGCTGCCAAGAAGCTCCTCGAAGAAAATGGCCTGCCGGTTACCGACGAGACCATCTTCATCACGGGCTGCCTCCAGACGAAGGCCGGCAACAAGGGTATCGAGTTCCTCAAGGGCAACCGCCACATTGGCGTGCCGAAGAAGGACCCGAACGCCGCTCCGGCAGTGGACACCAAGAACATGAAGGCCGGTGCCGCAAGCACCTACCGCATTGCCCTTGGCAACCAGAGCTGGGACGTGCAGGTTCAGACCCTCAGCAAGTAAGGATTAATCCTTTTAAAGACTCCCGGACAATGGTTCGGGAGTCTTTTTTTGTCTATATTCCGAACAGATGTCCAGGACAAGTTCACCCCTATCGCGCATTCTCGGAAAGCTCGCGGAACCCTTCCGCAGGGCGGGGCTTTGCGATGCAGTGCAGTCAATCGAAGGCGACGTCGGTTCGTATTACGTTTCTATCGCGGCCATTGTCAAGAACGAGGCACGGTACATCCGCGAATGGATTGAATACCACCGCATCGTGGGCGTCGAGCATTTCTTTATCTACGACAACGGCTCCACGGACAACCTCCGCGAACTGCTGGAGCCCTACATTCAAGACAAACTAGTCACTTACCATTCCTGCCCAGGCACTTGCCTGCAGTTCCCGGCATACAACGACGCCGCGGTACGCTACGCGGGCAAAACGCGGTGGCTAGCCTTTATCGATGCCGACGAGTTCATGGTGGTACACGGGCAGACAATCGCGGAGTTCCTCAAAGGCTTCGAGGACTGCTCGGCCGTGGGCGTGAACTGGATTATGTTCGACAGCGACGGCAAAGAGAAGATGCCCCAAAGCGGGTTCGTCATCTCGAACTACTTCCGCACGCTACAGGATATTAACCACCCCTGCAATCTGCACATCAAGACGATTGTAGACCCCAGGCAAGTAAAGTTCATCTCGAACCCGCACTATATAAAATTGAAGGGTGGGCGCTACGTAGACGAGAACGGGCAGCAAATCTGCTCGGCGTTCACCCGGAAGAATTCAACGAAGCGCATCCAGATAAACCACTACTACTCGAAATCTGTAGAGGAGTACATGGAAAAGATTGCCAGGGGATGCGCCGACGGGACCAAGGCGAGGCAACCCGTACAGACGGACTACGACTATACCGTCGAGGGAGCGCGCCACTACGATTCCGGGATTGGCGATATCGCCCTGAAGCTGAAGGGGATTATCCCGGAGACTTACAACGGGAAATAACGGGCGCGGTAAATATTAATGCAAAAAAAGGACCCACTTTCGTGAGTCCTTTTTTATACCCCCAAGCGGGTTTGAACCGCTGTTGCGGGAATGAAAATCCCGAGTCCTAGGCCACTAGACGATAGGGGCGTCTTATGTAGGGCCAAATATAGTTATTCGTGGATTTTTGTAAAGGGGGGCAGAACCTTTTTTTTGTATTTTTTTGCCCGTGGATATCGGAAAGTGGCTAAAAAAATCCCTTTTTACCGGAATTTTAGGTTTTCTGCCGCTCGCGCTGATGGCTAGCCTCGCCGACGCGGGTATGCTTTGGGGTATCCGCTCGTTCATGGACCTGCTCGACGCGGCCACCCCATTCACCATTGCCGAATGGATCGCGATGATGGCTGCCCTGGCCGCACTGCGCCTAGTCTTCTTGTTCTGGAAAACCCGTTCCTCCGAATCATTCCTCTTTGACACGGGCGCAAACGTCACGACCTGGTTCCTCTACACGCTCCGAAACCTTTCTCCCAGGTTTTTCCACTCCCCCGAAGGGGATGCCCACGTGGAGGCCGCCTACGACGCGACGATCGTCTTGCAGTCCAACGGGGCCGTATTCTTCCAGGCAGTCCAGGCCATACTCCAGCTCGCCATCTTTTTTCCGGTGCTGCTGTATATCTCGTGGCCGCTCACGCTGTTCCTCTTTGCCGTGGTAGTACCGCTTGTCGCGTTTATCCAGCGCAAGCTCCATGCCCTGGGCAGCGAAGAGGAATCGCTCCTGTTCTCGAAATCGAAGTTCCGCGCCGACCTCGCCAAGTCCCGCAGGCTCTACCGCAACTGGAGCAGCCAGCCGGAACGTTCGGCCATCACGAACGCGCTCCGTACCGACACGCGGGCGCTTGCCACCCGAGGCCTGCGGGCAAGCCTGCGCAAGAACGGGCTTTCCATAGTGATGGAGACCGTCTCGGTACTCTCGATGGTGTTCGTCCTCGCCTTCTGCGCCCAGCTTATCAAGGCCGGATGGATGGACGGTACAGGGCTCGTGATGTTCTGCTCCGCCATCTTGCTGTGCTACAAGCCGGTCAAGGAATGCACGCGCATCTTGCCGCAGTTCCGTTCCGCCGCGAGTGCGTACAACATTCTCGTCAAGTTCGGCAAGTTCCCCAGGAGGGACAACCATATTCCCGCCAAGGGCGACACCATCGACATCTCGGATGCGGACTTCAGCTATTCCGCCTCCTCGCAGCTCGTATTCCACAGCTTCAGCGCGCAATTCGACGACAAGACGCCCGTTCTTTTGCGCGGCAGGAACGGAGCGGGCAAGACGACCCTGCTCAGGCTTGTCGCGAACCTCGAGGAATGGGACTCCGGAAGCATGGAGATTTCGGCAAAGGCGCACATGCGCGGCATCTTCTTTGTCGCACAAGACCTGGAACTCCCGCCGATGGACATGCTCCGAAAGATGCTCGAGGAAAGCGCGAAAGGCGACCATGCGCAAGAGCTACAGCGGTTCATGGATGTGGCCCGCGTAAATAGGCTACTCCACAAAGACGCGCTGTCGGGAGGCGAGCGCGCCAAGGTGGCCCTCACCTGGGCCCTTGCAAGCAAGGCCGCGGCGCTACTGCTCGACGAGCCGTTCGCCGCGGTGGCGCTCGCCGAGCGCGAACCGATTCTCAAGACGTTCCTCGAAGTGGCAAAAACGCTCGACAAGTGGGTCATCCTCTCGAGCCACGACGCGCTGAGCCCCGAAACCGAATCTCTCTTCAAAGTCATGGTCATCGGCGATGAACGGGCTTAGCAAAAACCTCTACCGGTTCCGCGGATACATCCTCGCCGTACTCGCCATCGCGCTGTGCGCCATGCCTGCCGCGATGTTCTCCGCGCACACCGCCTCCACAACGGATTCCGCCATCTTCGAGACTCCCGCCGCCATCGCCGCGACGTTCGCCGCCATCGCACTTTGCCTTGCAGGCATCTTGTTGCGAATCAGGACTCGGCAGTTCATAGGCGAACATACCCGCGGTAAGAGCCATGCAGCCGACGATATTGTCACGGACGGTCCCTATGCCTACACCAGGCACCCGCTGTACCTCTCCAACACCCTCATCGCCATTTCGGCCATCCTTTTTCACCTGGGATTCACCCTCACCGCACTCCCGTTCGCGCTCGCGGTCATTATTTTTGAAGTCTACCTCGCCCGCACCGAGAACCGTTTTCTTAGAGACAAGTTCGGCGACAGATGGCTGCAGTGGACACCGGGACTGCGCTACGCCAGGCAGCGCCGAAACTCCGCAAACGCGGGGCCAAAGCGCCCGTTTTCTAGGGCTTTTTGTGCCGACTGGGCGACCTGGACGTGGTTATTGTTGTATTATTTACTTTTGCTCTCGAGAAAGACGTTCCTGACGTAGACGGAGGTGTAATACATATGTTCAAAGCACTGGATATCGCCCGAATGGCAATCGGCACGGTGGCCAAGGCCGCCGCGAAAGTCCCTGTAGTGGATTCACGTTTCCACATCAACGACCGCCTCAACGGCCCGTGGCCCGAAGGCCCCTTCCTGTGGCTCCACGGCGCAAGCCTCGGCGAATGCAAGATGCTCCTGAACCTCGCCAAGTTCCTCCGCGAAGACATCGAGAACTGCCCGAAGATATTGCTTACTACGCAAAAGACCGAAGTGCTCCACTTTATCAAGGAATCGGGATGCGACGTGGAATCCTGCATCGCCCCCGCCGACACTCCGGCCGCCATGAAGAACTTCCTTGCCACCGTCAAGCCTGCCGCGCTCATCCTCGGCGAGAACGAACTCTGGCCCGGCTACCTTTCGGGCATGAAGGGCATCTCGGCGAAGCCCTCTGTTGCCATTGTCTCGGGACGCTACAACCATTCCCTCCCCGGAGTAGATTTCTCCTGCGTCGGCTATGCGAGCATGCAGACCGGCGGTGACCTCTCCCGCTTCTTGAACGTCGCCTCCAGGGCGAACATCGCGAAGATGATGATCGGCGGCGACTGGAAAATTCTCCCGTGGGTGCGTTCGGGCAGCGAAGTCAAGGCTCCCGAGAACCCGACCATCGACACCGCGTTCGTATCGATGCACATGGCCGAATGGGCAAGCCTCTGCCGCATGGTAGTCTCGTCCATCAAGCGCCAGGAATCCGTCGTACTCATCCCGCGCCGCCTCACCGAGGTGAACGCGTTCCGCAAGGCGCTGAGCGACCAGGAACTTACGGTGGTGGAATGGCCGCTCGTCCAGAAGGGCGCCGTCTCGCTGGTGAGCAAATTCGGACTGACCAAGGAAGTCTTCGCCAAGACCCGCACCGCCATCATCGGCGGCTCCTTCAGCCGCGGTCTCGGCGTACACGATTTTTGGGAGCCCATTCAGATGGGAGTCGCCACCTGCATTGGCCCCTTTGCCGCAGGGCAAAAAGAGAAGGCCGCCGCGCTCGTGAACGCGGGCGTAATGGCCCAGCTCCAGTCCACGGCGGGTTACGCAAAGCGCGTCATCCCCGACCCGAGGGTCGTGAGCACCTTCCTTTCGAACGAGCGCACCAAGATTGCCGACTCTTACGAACAACTTCTCGAATTCCTCCGAGGCCTGTTCGTATAACTTAACCTATTTGTCATCATGAAAAAGCTGATACTCGCAACCCCCCGCGGATTCTGTGCAGGCGTCGACCGCGCCATCCATGTCGTAGAAAAGGCCCTCGAAAAGTTCGGCCCGCCCATATACGTGCGCCACGAAATCGTGCACAACAAGTTCGTCGTCGACACGCTCAAGGAGAAGGGCGTCCTCTTCGTTGACGATGTGGACGAAGTCCCGGAAGGTTCCGTCGTCATTTTCTCGGCCCACGGTGTCGCGGAACATATTTATTCCGACGCCGAAGCCCGCCACCTGCAGGTGCTCGACGCGAGCTGCCCGCTGGTACTCAAGGTCCACTACAGCGCAAAACGCCACTACAACGCCGGCCGCCATATCATCTTGATTGGCCACGCCGGCCACGCCGAGGTGGAAGGGACGCTCGGACAGCTCCCGGAAGGCGCCATCACGCTCATCCGCAACGAAGCCGACGTCGCGACCGTCAAGGTTCCCGAAGGCAAGGAACTCGCCTACATCACGCAGACGACCCTCTCCGTCGCCGAGACCCGCAAGATTATCGAGGCGCTCAAGAACCGCTTCCCGGACATCATCGGCCCGGACGCGGGAGACCTCTGCTACGCCACAGGCAACCGCCAGGCCGCCGTCCTCGAACTCTGCGGCAAGGTCGACATGCTCCTGGTGGTCGGCGCCAAGAACTCCTCGAACTCCTCCCGTCTGATGGAACTCGGGCTGGAGCAGGGCATCAAGAGCCACCTCATCGCCGACGTGGACGACCTTGACCCGGCCTGGTTCGACGGCATCGATACCGTCGGTCTTTCGAGCGGGGCTTCCGCTCCCGAGGTCCTGGTCCAGGGCGTCGTGGAATGGATCAAGGCGAAATTCGGGCCCGTCGAGGTGGAAAATCTTGTAAAATTGGTCGAAAATACGAAATTTAACCTACCAAAGGCACTACAAGACTAAAGTTTAACCTTGACAGGTCCAAAACTTTTAACTAAAATTGGTGTCCGTAAAAAACAACGGAGTTTAATTATGAGCCGTATTTGTGAAGTCACCGGAAAAGCCGGCCTCGTGGGCAACATGGTTTCCCACTCTAACCGTAAGAAGTTGATGAAGCAGCTTCCGAACCTCCAGAAGAAGCGTTTCTACATTCCTGAAGAAGACCGCTGGGTCACCCTCCGCGTCAGCGCCGCTGGCCTCCGCACGATCAACAAGGTCGGCATCGAGACCATCGTTCAGGAACTCGGTATCTAATTCCTCTTCGGAACGCAAATTTAAACCGCCAAGGCTATCCCTGGCGGTATTTTGTGTATTCTTGGGCGCCCTCGGCGCCCTTTCTAATGACCAATGACTACTTATTAATAAACTGCGGAAGCCCCTTGTACTTGGCCATGTTCGCCATGATGGAGGCCATTTCCCAGTCCTTTTCCTTGAACCGGCGGCGCAGGAGCGCGACGAACACTTCCATGAGCATCTCGCAGTCGTAGACCGCGCGGTGCATCTTCTCGGAATCGATTTTCATGGAGATTTCGCCACGCTTCATGAACAGGCCCGCCATGTAGCCCAGCTTGTGGTTCTCGAGCTCGGGAAGTATGGTTCGCGCCATGACGAGGCTGTCGACAACGGGATTGCCGGGCACCAGCTGCGGGTTCTTGGCGTACGCCGCACGCAAGAAGCTCGCGTCGAAGTTCGCGTTGTGGGCGAGCAAAATAGTCCCCTGCCCGCAGAACGCGGTGAACTTCTTGAGGCACTCGCCCACCGGGGGCGCGTTCTCGACCATCGCGTCGGTAATGTGGTTCACGCTGGAAGCCTCGGCGGGAATAAGCATGTTCGGCTTCACGAACGTCTCGAATTCTGAAATGAGCTTGGGTACAACGCGGCCCGCCTTGGTCTCTACCGTAAACTTGACCGCGCCAATCTCGATGATTTCGTCTTTCTGGCAAAGGAGGCCTGTCGTTTCGAGGTCGAAGGCCACAAATTTTGGAGGTAATGCAATCACAATCGAGTTCCTTATCTTTGATTATCCTGTTCGGAAAAATAATTAATTGAAATGTCAATCGTTGTCATGGGGAGCGGAACGACGAACCTATCCCACGTTTTGAGCGTAAAATGGGGCCCGTACTTGACGGTAACTATCCACAGCGGGCGCCCCGACGAACGGGCAAGCCAGATGGAGCCGGGCTTGACTTGCAGTGCCGGACCACGGGGACCATCCAGGGCCATGGCCACGAACCCGCCATTGTCGAGCGTCTTGCGCAAATGGCGTACGTTGGTAGCGCCCCTGGAGTCGGAGCCGCGGGTTACCCGGTAACCGAAGGCGGACGTTACGCGGGCGAAAATTTCGCCATCGCCCGATGCCGAAACGAGCACGTGGGCGCCGGAATCCTTGAACGCGGCACAGCAGGCCAGCAAATCCTTGTGCCATACGCCGATTACGCCGGGGCCGTAGCCTTCGGGCGCCGACTGGCGGATGCGCAGACTGCGTATCCACAGTGTCCCCAAAATGGAGGCCAACTTTACCTTAAAGGCGCCAAACATGGCCCAAATTTAGTTTTTTTACCTACATCCCCTTGGCAAAACACCATCCATTACCTATATTAGCGCTCACAATGGCGACGTACCCAAGTTGGTAAGGGGCGGCTCTGCAAAAGCCTTATTCATCAGTTCGAGTCTGATCGTTGCCTCTCGAAAGGCCTCCTGCAAGGGAGGCCTTTCCTTTTTGGCGCCCGTAGCAAGCGGGAACGCCCTAAAAAAGCACGAAAAATCTGCTTGTCAAGTCTTTTTTTGCACTTTTTTTGCAAAAATTTTGGCTCCGGCCAAAAAAAAATTGAAAAAAATGCTTGTCAAGGCCTAGAAATTAAATTGTTTCTGGACTATTTTTGGAATACAATGTTAAGGTTTACTCAAGAAATCCTGCTCGCACTCCGTGCAATTTCCAATGAGGAAGAGGCCCACGAGATGTCCAAGAAGGCCCGTGAGCAATTCGACTTCCTAGGAATTCGACTCGTGCCTCGCCGCGAAGTAACCTACCCCATCTTCGACAGGAACCCGCCGAAAAACGACGAGGAGCTTGTCGCAAGGGTTGAAGACATGTGGTCGCAACCATACCGCGAAATACAGTATGCCGCCTGCGATTACCTTTTCCGTCACAAGGAACTCCTCGGCGGGCAACACCTCAACTTCTTGAAAAAGCTTATCAAGACCCGCGCCTGGCGCGACACCGTCGACACGCTCGCCGCCTGCATCCTGGGCGACCTCGCCTGGAGACTCCCGGCACTCCGTTCGAAGATTGCCGCCTGGATTCGCGACCCGAACATCTGGGTACGCCGTAGCGCAATCATATTCCAGATTCAATACAAGGACCATACGGATTGGCAGCTTTTGCGCCAGTTCTGCCTCACCTGCGCCAAGGACGATGACTACTATATCCGTAACGGCATCGGCCGTGCCCTTTCCGAGTACGCCCGCATCAACCCGACGGAAGTGCGCCGCTTTGTGCAGGACAACTCCTTTGCGGAACAGACCACGCAAGAAATCTTGCGCATGATCTAGCTAGCCGCCATTTATTGGAATTACAGGTATCAAGATGATTCTTGATACCTTTTTTTATGGCTTGCTCCGTTTTTGGCCTTCTTTTTTCTGAAGGTCCTTGAGCGGGAACGACACCCGTCCCCTGAGGACGCATCCCGGCTCGCCAGGGTCGCATTCCTTTTGGCGCTTGGCACAGAACGTACCGCGCAGATGCCTGCACTCGTAACTCATATACTAAAAGTATAGTAAACGGCTTTCGATAGCGCCCCTTTTTTTCTTTAAATACTACATTTACAGCATGCGTTACGGTGATATTTCAACATTCCAGAGCGGCGTGGCCGTTCCCCTCTTTAGTCTCCAGAGCAAGACCAGCATCGGTATCGGAGAATTCCTTGACTTGATTCCCTTTGCCCGCTGGTGCGAACTTTGCGATTTCAATATTATCCAGCTGTTGCCCGTGAACGACACCGGCAGCGAGGCGAGCCCCTACAGCGCACGCAGCGCCTTCGCCCTGAACCCGATTTTCATCAACATCCAGGCTATCCAGGGGTCCGTAGACTTCGAGTCCGAAATCGACGAAGCCAAGGAAACCTTCGACGCCCTCAGCCAGATTGACTATTATAAGGTATCTACCTGGAAGCGCCAGATTCTCAAGAAGATTTTCGAGAACCGCTACGAGCTCTTGAAAAAAGACATCGCGCTTGCCAACTGGATTGAGCAGAACCCCTGGGCCAAGGCCTACTGCGTCTACTGCATCTTAAAGGCCCAGAACAACGAAGCGAGCTGGAAAGACTGGAAGAAGTTCCAAGACCCTTCCCCCAAGGATATCGAAACGCTCTGGAACAAGAACCTCAAGGAAGCCCTTTACCACGCCTGGATGCAGTACATCGCCGAGATGCAGTTCACCGCCGCCGTGGCAGAAGTTTCCAAGATGGGCATCCGCATCAAGGGCGACATTCCCATCCTCATCAACGAGGACAGTGCCGACGCCTGGGCGAACCGCAACTATTTCTCCATGGACGACCGCGCGGGCGCCCCTCCCGACATGTTCAGCTACAGCGGCCAGAACTGGGGATTCCCCACCTACCGTTGGGACAACATCGAGAAGGACGATTTCTGCTGGTGGAAGATGCGCCTGCACCAGGCGAGCAAGTTCTACCACGCCTACCGCATCGACCACGTGCTCGGATTCTTCCGCATCTGGTCCATTCCCGAACGCGAAGTCACCGGCATCCTGGGGCGCTTTAGCCCGAGCATCCCGCTGACCTGGGAAATGCTCAGCGCGGCCGGGTTCTGCCGCGAGACGCTCGAATACCTGCGCCGCCCGAACTACTCGGTCGACCAGCTCCGCGCCTTTTTCGGCAACGAGACGGAAAACATCATTTCCGTCTATTTCGAGAGCCTGCCGAACGAGGCGACGCGCTTTGTGTTCAAGCCCAAATTCTATTCCGAGAAGGCGATTACGAGCCTCGACGAACCGCAGCAGGTCAAGGACGCGCTCCTCAAGGTCTACTGGAACCGCATCTTTATTCCGAGCGGCGACGAGAATACGTTCTACCCGTTCTGGTACTGGTACAACCAGCCGGTGCTTTACACGCTGCCCGAAAACGAGCAGCAGAAGCTCAGCGAGATTATCCACAGGAACGAATCCATGCAGGAACCCCTGTGGGAACAGAACGCAACGAAGCTCCTGAGCGTGCTCGCGAAGGAAACGGACATGCTCGTGTGCGCCGAAGACCTGGGTGCCGTGCCGCACTGCGTGCCCACCGTGCTCAAGAAGCTGAACATCCTTTCGCTGCGCATTGAGCGCTGGGCCCGCAACTGGGACGTCCCCTATTCCCCGTACTACGAGATGGAGGAATACCCGAGACTTTCCGTGTGCACCACGAGCTGCCACGACACCTCGAGCCTGCGCGGACTCTGGAAGGAACCGGATTTCGACAAGAACCTGTACTGGGGCCACGCCCACCTGGCAGGCCAAGCGCCCGAAGAACTGACGCCGCCTTCCGTAAGGAGCATCCTTTCGCACGTGTTCAGCAGTAACAGCCTGTTCTGCATCTTGCCGGTGCAGGACTACTTCGGCCTTTCTGCGACGCTCTCCGAGGTTCCTCCTGAAGCGGAACGCGTGAACGTTCCCGGCACTGTCGGCGGCAAGAACTGGACCTACCGCCTGCCCTGTACCGTGGAAACGTTGCTCGAGAACAAGAGCCTCAGCACCGAAATCCGCAAGCTCGTGGATACGCGCAAGCGTCGCCCGATGTGGAAGATCTAGGCGATTTCGGCATTTTGTCTTAAACAGGGGACTGTTAGCAAGATTATATCGAGCTGCAGTCCTCTTTTTTTTTATTTTAGGAACATGAGGTGCTATAAATTTTCAATCGTATTGGCAACTGCCTTCGCCCTTTTTGCTTGCGATGGATCTGATGGGGATGAAACATCGATCAGCAAAAGCAAGAATGCGGAATCAAACCAGGTCGAATCTATTTATGAGCTCGGCAAATGCACGGAAGACCGTAAGGGCGAAGTTGTATTTGTAACGGATGAAGACCTTGAATATGTCTGTTTCTCGAAGAAATGGATTCCTATTGGCGATACCCCCGACAGCGCTTCAGGCAACGAAGAATCTTCTTCCAGCAATGTCTCTGACGAGAAAAAAATTTCATCTTCTTCAGGAAAAGACGTAAAAAGTTCCGATACCAAAAAGTCCTCTTCTAGCGAGAAAAAATCCGATAGTTCGAGTTCAGCAAAATCCTCGTCCAGTGAAAAGAAAAACGATAGCTCAAATTCGCAGGCATCTTCGTCCAGTGAAAAGAAAAACGACAGTTCAAGTTCGCAAGCATCTTCGTCTAGCGAAAAGTCAAGCTCTTCCAAGCAGCATTTTACACTTGACAGTTCGGGAGTTTTCTTGGAAGAGTGTTCTGGCGTCCTGGTTGGAAAGCGCAAATCAGGACAAGTTGGCTATAGATTTAGATTTATTGCGTCCAGCGGAAATGACCAATATATCGGGATAGATATGAAATGCGGATATGCCGGAGGCAAACCCGCTTGGTATCGCTACGGGATGTTCCTTGGCAAATACATTGACCAAGGACGTAATGTTTTTGAATTTGAAAAGGGGTCTCAAATTTATTCAACAAATTTTGGGCCTACGTTTGATACGTCGAATTATGGGAATCAGGCTTGCGGGACAGGGACTTTCCATTTCGACAAGACCGGAACTTGGCTTGCATCAATCCCTGCGGGAGACACCGTTTCTGCAATGATTGGGTTTTATGTGCCCGACGCTCCGACACACAGTGAATCCTCTGATATAGACTACTATTACTTTAGCATCAGCGCCAGTTCCACCTACAATCAGATATGTTATAATACCGTTTTGGGCGAAAATATCCAAATCGAAACCGTTGAAGACATCTTCAGCAGCAGCTCTGTTTCTGAATCAGACGGCGAAACCTTCAAGGACCCGCGAGATAACCACATCTATAGAATTACGACAATCGGAACGCAAACATGGTTTGCCCAGAATTTGAATTATCGTGAGAATGGCGTAGACGCCGTCTGTTATGGATTCATGGATGGCTATTGCAATGTATACGGGGCATTTTATACATGGGAGGCGTCTCGCGAGGTTTGCCCCACAGGCTGGCATCTACCAGATACGACGGAGTGGCGAACACTGATAGATTTTGCCGGAGGCGAAAAAACTGCGGCAAAAAAATTGCTTGCGAGCGGTGCCTGGAGTTATTTTAAGCCAACCGACGATTATGGTTTTTCATTGATACCGACTCCTCTCATACTTGACGAATACAACGAAGTTCTTACGGAAGATTTAATGCAAGCAAATCTGTGGAGTGCAACTCTAGGCAAGAGTTCTCCGTATGCACTATACGTCCCAATAGAAACTGTTCGTTTAGCCACGCTAGACGCAGAATGGCGGACGCCCGTTCGTTGTATAAAAGACGCTTCAAACCAATAATCAATTCCTTTTGACAATGTTCGCTCCTGCCTGGGTCAAAGACGCTATTTTCTACCAGATATTCCCCGACCGGTTCTGCCGTTCGGAGCGTTACAAGGCCGTAGGCAAGTTCGTACCGTGGGGCACCAAGCCCACGCGCGAGAACATGTTCGGCGGGAACCTCGCGGGTATCGAGGACAAGCTGGAATACATCAAGGGCCTCGGGGTGAACGCGATTTACCTGTGCCCGATTTTCAAGAGCAATTCCAACCACCGCTACCATACGGTGGACTATTTTGAAATTGACCCGGTGCTCGGCACTTTGGAGGATTTTGACCGCCTCGTGAAAAAGGTGCACAAGCTCGGGATGCGCATTATACTGGACGGCGTGTTCAACCACTGCTCGCGCGGATTCTTCCAGTTCAACAGCCTCATGGAACTCGGGCCGAACTCCCCGTACGTGGACTGGTTCCACGTAAAGGGCTGGCCGCTCAACGCCTATTCCGGCAAGCCGAATTACGAATGCTGGTGGAATTTCCCTGCACTCCCCAAGTTCAATACCGACTGCGCGGACGTTCGGGAATACCTGTTCAGCGTGGCCGAATACTGGACCAAGCGCGGCATAGACGGCTGGCGCCTCGACGTGCCGAACGAAATCGACGACGACAGTTTTTGGCAGGAATTCCGGCGTCGCGTAAAGGCGGTGAATCCGGACGCCTACATCGTTGGCGAAATCTGGGATGCACCGGAACGCTGGCTACAGGGCGACCAGTTCGACGGCGTGATGAACTATGTGTTCCGCAAAGCCGTGATGCAGTACCTCTTTGACGAGAACGCGATTTCGACGGAGGAATTCTGCAAGCGGCTGCAGGCGGCATTCCCCGAAGGCCGCGGTGACATGCCTATGAACCTGCTGGGGAGTCACGACACCACGCGACTCAAGTCGCAGCCCTGCACCAGCTGGGAGCGCATCAAGTTCGCGCTCACATTGATGTTCTTTATGCCGGGCGCGCCCTGCGTTTACTACGGCGAGGAACTCGGAATGCTCGGCGGCAAGGATCCCGACAACCGCCGGAGTGTCCCCTGGGAAAAACTGCCCGAAATGCAGAAGGAACCCGTGTACACGCTGGTGAAGGAACTCACCGCCATGCGCAACGGCAACCCCGTCCTCCGCGACGGCAAGATGGAAATCGCCCGCGACGGCGAAAACTTTACCGTCACGCGTACCCTCGGCAAGAAGAAGATGACGCTCGCCGTATCGCTTGCGGAAAACGAACCGCAATTTGAAATCCGGTAAAAAATCTATTCCCACAGGAACATTTTCGGCAAAAATCCGTCTTATATGGTAGATGGGGACTACTCCATCCGCCCTGCGGGGGCGTACCCGCACAAAAAAGGAATATAAGATGGATACAAAACGCGTCCCTTTTGAAGAACTACCCATCACGAACCGATTCATGTTCGCCATGGTGTTCAGCCACAAGGAAATCGCCAAGCCCTTCCTCGAAGCGGTTCTCGGCATCAAGATTTATGAACTCAAGGAACCCGAACCGGAAAAGACTGTCGAAGTAAGCCCCGTACACAAGGGAATCCGCTACGATGTCTTTGTAAAGGAAACAGGTCCAGGCGGAGAGACACTCCGCAATTTCGACATCGAAATGCAGATGGAAGACAACAAGGAAATTTCCAAGAGAACCCGCTACTATCAGGCGATGTGCGACAGCGAGTCGCTAAACAAGGGTGAAGTATACTACAACCTAAAGGAACTCTACATCATGTTTCTTTGTCCCGAGGACATCTTTGGACGGGGCCGGGCCGTTTACAGGTTCAAAAATTTGGAAGTCGATGACCCGAAAATCGAACTGGGAGACCTCTGCTTCAAAAATTTTTATATATTCAATAAGTACCACGACGTCGCCGAGAAATCAATCAGAGCGTATCTGGAGTACTTTGCCACCAAGAAGCCAATCTCTCCGGAAACCGAAAACATCGACCGGTTGGTGAAGTGGTACCAGACGGACAACGAAACGAGGATACGCTACATGACATGGCAAGAAGAAATTGACATCGCCGTTGACCAGGAACGTCAGCGTGCTGACGAAGCAGAAAAGCGTGCCGATGCGGAAAAGACCCGTGCTGACGAAGCCGAGGCCCGTGCAGACAAGTACGAGAAGATGCTCCGCGAACTTGGAAAACTGTAATCCCGTGTGGACAACGTATTTTTTGTTATTTTAGGGGCGTGATTGTTGTGTGTAGGCAATCACGCTTTTTTGCATTGAGGACGAACGAATGAAAGTATGCAGATTCCTAGCCCTGGCGCTATTCGCCATAACTATGTCCTTTACCGCCTGCGGCGATGACGAATCTTCCTCGGGCGTCGCGCCTGAGTCCGCTGGAGAAATCTCCACCAACAGCTCCGCTTCTAGCAGTTCCGTGAAGTCTTCTACAAGTGGAAAGTCTTCGGCCAAGTCTAGCAGTTCTGAGAAGTCGAGTTCTTCGACAGGTTCGAAGAGCAGTTCGTCCGTAAAGCCTGGTAGTTCTGTTTCTTTTGCATTATCCTCTGCAAGAAGCTCCACGTCATACACGGAGTGTAAGGAAGAGGGCAAAATGATTTCGAGGTACAATTCGGAAACAGGCATGCATGATTGGTACATCTGCCAGGACAGTGTCTATGTGCTGCTTGTTTTGTCAAGTTCATCGGCGCAGCCCCGCAGCAGCTACTTCAACATGGACAGCCTTTACAACAACAACTATTCATATGGGGAATTTATTGACCCGCGTGATGGGCAAAAGTACAGGACTATTGTTGAAAAACCGGGGTGGGTGAGTGTCCCCGAATTTGAAGCGTTCGCACAGAATTTGAATTATGGTGTCCAGATAAAACTCGACGCGACCGAATTTGATGATTCTAAAGTCGAAAAGTATTGTTATGACGACGATCCGTGGTATTGCGACAATGGCTACGGCGGGCTGTACAGCTGGAGCGAGGCGATGGGTCTCCCGAAGGCCTGCGACAGCGTATGGACGGGAACGACGCCCGCCTGCCCGGATTCGATTTTCCCGGGCAGGGAATACGAGCATGAATGGGATGATCTGATGATTCAGGGAGCCTGTCCGGAAGGATGGCATGTGATGAATCGGACAGAGTGGATGGCCCTGCGGGGGATGGATGTCACTGAGACTGGCTGGGCACTTATTTCAGTTGTGAGCAAGGGTGGCAATGGTACGGGTTTCTCTGCTGTATTTGGTGGAATTGCACATGCGACAACTTTATTTGAAAATATACATGAATATGGTTTTTTCCACTTGGCTTGGGAAGTCTTTGCCGATGGGCATAGATCGGTAACAATGACTGATTGGTTGGATCAAAATTCTAGGTACGTAAATACTGATTATAACAACTATAAAAAAGACGGTCTCTCCGTCCGTTGCGTAAAGGATTATTAGTCCTGCGCCAAGACGGTCCTAGCGGTTCAAAATAAAACCCGAGTTTCGCGAAGCCCGATGGGACTAACCAGTCACGAGGGCGGAGCAGTAACCGCTCTTCACACGTACCCAGCAGTAACTTTACATACCAGAGCCCCTCTCGTGATTCTTTGCGGAGAGGAGGTGTTTCGCGACGCAAACACTTCAACGAAGTGATCGTGTTTGCGTGCGAAATGCCACTCGGAGCAAACATTATTATAAAAAGCGGTTCTGGTAAGGAGAATCCGATGCTGCCCTGAATCAAGTTCAGGGTGACGTCAGCATGACAATCGGCGATGGTCAGCATGTTTTTCGACGAAAAGAAGGAGGTGCCCGCCTTCGCGGGCATGACAGCGGTTAGTTGACAGCGGTTGGGGGCGTTGCGGGGTGTCCCCGCAGAGGGGGTAGCGGAAGACCCGGCCCATCGAGTAGACAAGTGCAGGTATGAATGTGATGGGGCCGGGGCTGGAGCGAGGGGGAGGCCTCCCCCTTTCTCAACAAAAAAAAGCCGTCTATTCCGTCGTTTCTAGTAACTAGTAACTAGTAACTACCGACTAAAATTTCTACATTTGACCCGCAACTAGCTAATTTAATGCCTTAATTAAGGGATTACAAATGAAAAAAAATAAATTCGGCATGCGAGAATTTATCATTCTCCTCGTCATTGCACTCTCGGCCTATACCGTATGGCCTTCTATTCAGGTTCACTCCAAGAAAGGTGAAGAAAAGCAAGCCTTCCTCAAGGCAAACCCGAAATTGAGCTCCAAGTCCATCAATTTCGGCCTTGACCTTGCCGGCGGTACGAGCATCACCCTCCAGATCGACAAGGCTGGCCTCAAGGCGACCGACGATATCAAGGATATCCAGTCCCAGTCCCTGGAAATCATCCGTAACCGCGTTGACCAGTTCGGCCTTTCCGAACCGCAGATTTCCCCGTCCGGCGACGACCGCATCCTGGTCGAACTTGCCGGTGTGGACGATTCTACCGCAAAGAACCTCGTGGGTTCTACCGCCAAGCTCGAATTCAAGATTCTTGCCGAAAGCGAAAAGTTCACCCAGGTCATTACGCTCATTGACCAGTACCTGACCCGCCAGACTACCGACGTGACTGCCGGCGACTCCGCTGCCGCCGATACGACGGCCAAGGACAGCACCGTGGCCGCGACGGACAGCGCCAAGCCGGCCGCCGATACCGCAAAGCAGCTCTCCGACGAAGAACTCCTGGGCGGCAAGGTCGCCGAGGCCGAAGCTCCCAAGGCCGACAGCGCCGTGGCCGACTCCGCCGACGCCATACCGGCATCCGTGGTCGGGAAGGCTCTCAGCGCCTACTACCTCTCCTTCGGTAACGGCGGTTTCATCGCCGAAGAAAGCATCGAGACGGTCAAGAAGATTTTCGAACTCGAAGCCGTGCAGAAGCTGATTCCGCGTGACGTGGCCTTCGCCTTCGGCAGCGGCCTCGAACCGGTGCAGCGCGACTCCAAGATCAAGGCCAAGCGCCTCTACCTCCTCCGCCGCCGTGCCGAAATGGGCGGTGACGATATTTCCGACGCCCGCCCGTACCGCGTGGGCGACGGTACCAACGCCGGTGAAGTGGCCGTGAGCCTCAAGTTCTCCGGTATCGGCCCCAAGAAGTTCTCTGCCGTGACTGCCGCGAACGTCGGCAAGCAGATGGCCATCGTGCTCGACAACCAGGTGATTTCGGCCCCGGTCATTCGTGACCGTATCCCGAACGGCGAAGCCCAGATTACCGGCCTCGAAGACATGGCCGAAGCCAACCGTCTCGCTGTCGTGCTCCGCGCCGGTGCCCTCAAGGCCCCGATGAAGATTATCGAAAGCCGCAGCGTCGGTGCCACCCTCGGTGAAGAAAACATCGTCCAGGGCTTCGGTTCCGGTGCCCTCGGCCTCATCCTCTGCTTGGTGTTCATGGTGGCCTACTACCGTCTCGGCGGCCTTATCGCTAGCTTCGGTATGATCATCAACACCCTCGTGACCGCCGCCGTGATGTCCGTGTTCAACGCGACCCTCACGCTCCCCGGTATCGCGGGTTTCATCCTCGTCGTCGGTATGTCCCTCGACGCGAACGTGATTATCTACGAACGTATCCGTGAAGAACTCAAGAACGGCCTTACCGCCCGCGCCGCCGTGGCCAAGGGTTACGACCGCGCCTTCAGCGCCATCTTGGACTCCAACTTGACGACCGTGCTTACCGGCCTTATCCTCTACAAGATCGGTACCGGTTCCGTGAAGGGTTTCGGTCTTACGCTTACTATCGGTATCCTCACTTCCCTCTTCTGCGCCATCACGGTGACCCGCGCCATCCTCGACTGGCGCCTGGCCAAGAGCGACCGCACCACGCTTTCTATCGGTAACGGTTTCAAGGCCATCAACGAAGCGAACCTCCAGATTATCCCGAACCGTCGCCGCTTCGGCCTCGTGTCCCTGATTCTCATCATCGCTTCCATCGCAAGCATCGCCGTGAAGGGATTCGACTTCAGCATCGACTTCACCGGTGGCCAGGTCTACACCATCCAGTACCAGGACGACGGCAGGCACGAAAAGGACTTGAGCAAGGCCCTCTCCGCTGCCGGCATCACGGGTACCAAGGTCCGCACGCTCGGCGGTACTTCCGCCAACTCCTACCAGGTGAGCATGCGCGCCTCCGACGATTCCCAGTTTGAACTCAAGATGGCCCAGGCCTTCGAGAAGGCCGGTCAGAAGTGCGAAATCGTCGCCCGCGACAACGTGGGTCCGACTATCGGTAAGGAACTCCGCTTCAACGCCATCCTTTCCGTGATCCTCGCCTGGCTCGGCATCTTGCTCTACGTGTGGTTCCGATTCGGCAAGTTCGGTCTCGGCTTCGGTGTCGCGGCTGTGCTCGGCCTTGTGCACGATACCATCATCACGCTCGGCTTCATCTCCGCCTTCGGTCTTTCCTTCGACGGCGCCCTGATTGCCTCGCTCCTCACGATGATCGGTTACTCCGTGAACGATACCATCGTGAACTTCGACCGTATCCGTGAAAACACCGCTATCTTCGGTTCTGCGAACTTCGCTGAAACCATCAACAAGTCCCTGAACCAGTGCTTCAGCCGTACCATGGTGACCTCTCTCACGACCTTGTTCGTGTGCGTGATCCTCGCCGTGAAGGGCGGTTCCTCCATCCGCGACTTCGGCCTTGTGCAGTGCTTCGGTATCCTCATCGGTACCTACTCCTCCGTGTGCATCTGCTCCCCGATCGTTCTGTGGTGGTCCAAGCACTTCAAGAAGGGCGTGTAATTAGATCGCTGCATTTGTGATTGCCCCGGCATTGCCGGGGCTTTTTTCTTATATCTTTATTCTTTTTACTTCTTACTGCCTACTGTCTACTGCCTACTAATTACTATATTTACCCGCGTTCGATCAAAGGGGGCTCTATGCTCAAGTATTACAAAATCGAATCCGGTCGTATCGCGGCAGCTCCGAACGAAGACGCCGCGGACATCGTCATCATGGGCTCCCTCAGCCAGGAACAGCGCAGCGTCCTGGTCAAGGAATACGAGATTACCGAGCATACCATCGCCTCCGCATTCGACTCCGACGAGCTTTCCCGTATCGAGTACGACGACGACTTCACCACGATAGTGTTCAAAAAGCCCAAGAACTATTCCGCCGAGGACAATTTCCAGTTCCGCGTGGAATCTTTCGGCATCTTCATTTTCAAGGACTGGGTGCTCCTGCTGGCGGACTCCGAAATCCCGGTGATGGACGAGAAGCGCTTCTCGAAAATCGACAGCCTGAACACGTTCGTGCTGCGCGTATTGAGCTATGCAATCGCGCACTTCAACGAACACTTGAAGATTATCAACCGCATCAACGACGACTTGGAACAGCGCCTCAACACGTCGATGGAAAACAAGTACCTGCTCAGCATGTTCAGCCTGAACAAGGGCTTGATTTACTACGTGAGCGCACTCAACAGTAACGATACGCTGTTGCGCAAGCTGCAGCTGGGCCGCAGCCTCAACTGGACCGAGGCCGAACGGGAACTGCTGGAAGACATCCAGATCGAGAACGGGCAGAGCCTGCAACAGGCAAATATATACGCGAACATTTTGACGTCCATGATGGATGCGCGCGCAAGCGTCATCAACAACAACGTGAACCAGTTGATGAAGAACTTGACCATCGTGACGATTTCGATTTCGCTCCCGACGTTCTTCGCGAGTTTGTTCGGCATGAACGTGAAGCTGCCCTTCGGCATGAACGGCGACGCGCTTACCGGCTCGGGCATGGCCTTCTGGGGCATCATCGCAGTCTGTATTCTGTCGGTGGTGGCGTTCCTGAGCATCTGGATGCGCAGGAAATAAATCCCTTATTTACTAATTACCGCGGTCGCTCATGCTTGCGAACATGGCGACAATCTCGTCCGTAAACTTGTTGTTCGGGAACTTTTCCGCAATCTGCAAAGCCTGCTCCAGGTGTTCCTGGGCTTCGGCCTTCGCCTTATCAAAGCTCTTCTTGGCATGCAGGCGTTCCAGAATCTTCTCGGCCACGCCCGCCTCGGACGCCTTCTTGATAAAGCCTTCCATCTCGGTGCGTTCTTCCGCCGAGCAGTCCTCGAAGTAGTACAGCAGCGGGAGCGTTATAAGCCCGTTCGAGAGGTCGGTGAACTTCGCCTTGTCCAAATCCTTCGAGCCGTAGCCGTAATCCAGCAAGTCGTCGATAATCTGGAAGGCAAGTCCAAAATGCGCGCCCATCTTGGCACATTCATCCACGAGAGGCCCGTCAAAGCCCGCCATAATGCCGCCAATGCGCGAAGCTGCCTCGATAAGGGCAGCCGTCTTGCGGTTGATAATCTCATTGTACATGGCCCTGGAAAGCGTCATTTCGCCGCAGTGGTCCAGTTCCATGATTTCGCCCACAATGAGCATGTCCGCCGCGTCAGAGATGATGACAGGGATGTTCCTCGCCTCTTCGTCTATCACGCAGCGCATGGACTGCGAAAGCACGTAGTCGCCCACGAGCACGGCCACCTGGGTACCCCATTCCTTGTGCGCGGTAAGCTTGCCGCGGCGCAGTTCGGTACCGTCGATGATGTCGTCGTGCACGAGGCTCGCGAGGTGCAGCAGTTCCACGCTGGCGCAGGCATGGGCAACGCGGTCCAGGTCGGGAGCCTTCTCGCCGCAGTTGGCGATAAGGCACAACAGAGTCGAGCGGATGCGTTTGCCCTTGCGGCCGAACAGCGAAACAAGGCGTTCGGAAATGCCCGCAGGTGCGGACTCGGCCACATGCATAATCACCTGTTCGGTGCGCTCCAGCGACTCACGGACTAGTTCGCGGGCCTGGCCAAGCACTACCTGGAAATCGGCTTTAGAAGGGCTCATTGCTAGATGTCCAAATCCTTCAGGACCTTGTAAGCGTTCGTCTCGATGAACTTGCGGCGCGGTTCCACGTCTTCGCCCATGAGCATGCTGAAAATCTGGTCGGCCAGCACGGCGTCTTCCACGTAGCACTGCTTGAGGAAGCGCTTGGACGGGTCCATGGTCGTTTCGTTCAGCTGTTCCGGGGACATTTCGCCCAGACCCTTGAATCGCGTGATGGAGACGTTCTTCTTGTCTTCGACTTCGGCCATTACCTTGTCCTTCTCGTTCTCGTCGAACAGGTAACGTTCCTTCTGGCCGACCTTCAGTTTATACAGCGGAGGCATGGCGAGGAAGATATGGCCTGCGTCGATGAGCGGGCGCATGTAGCGGAAGAAGAACGTGAGCAAGAGCGTCTGGATGTGGGAACCGTCCACATCAGCATCGGTCATGATGATAATCTTGTCGTAGCGGAGCTTCTCGATTTTGAACTCCGTACCGATACCCGTACCGATGGCGTTCACCAGGTTCTGGATTTCTTCGGTGTCGAGCACGCGGTGGAGGCTAGCCTTCTCGACGTTCAAAATCTTACCGCGGATGGGGAGGATGGCCTGGAATTCGCGGCTGCGGCCCATCTTGGCCGAACCACCTGCAGAGTCACCCTCCACGATGAACATTTCGCATTCCTTCGGGTCACGGCTACTGCAGTCGGCGAGCTTGCCCGGAAGGCCACCGCTCTCGAGCACGTTCTTGCGGCGTGCGAGAGTGCGGGCGCGGTGAGCCGCCTCGCGTGCGAGGGCGGCGTTGTAGACCTTGTCCAGAATCACCTTGATGGCGGCCGGATTTTCCTGGAAGAATTCTTCCAGCTTGGCGCCGAAGGCGCTGTTGACGTAGCTTGCAATTTCGGAGTTGCCGAGCTTTCTCTTGGTCTGGCCTTCGAACTGCGGCTGCGAAACCTTGATGGCGATAACGGCGGTGAGACCTTCACGGATATCGTCGCTCGTAATCTGGGCATCCTTCTTGCCCTTGGGCATGTCGGCTGCAAACTTGTTGATGACGCGGGTAAGCGCCGTCTTGAAGCCCGTCACGTGCGTACCACCGTCATAAGTGTTCACGTTGTTCACGAAGCTGAAGAAGTTTTCCTGGTAGCCGTCGTTGTACCACATGGCCACTTCCAGCGGATACTGGCCATCGGGAAGCACCAAGTGAATGGGCTCGTTAAAGAGCGGCGTACGGTGTTCGTCCACGTAACGCACGAATTCGGAGACGCCACCCGGGAAGCAGAACGTATCGGTCTGCTTGTTCTCGGGGTCGCGCTCGTCGGTAAGCGTCAGGCGAAGCCCACTCATGAGGAAGGCGAGTTCGCGGAAGCGCGTGGCGAGCGTGTCGTACACGTAAACCGTCTCGGTAAAGATGGAATCGTCCGGATAGAACTCGACGCTCGTACCCGTATCGGCCATGTCGCAAGTACCGATTTCCACCTGCGGGCCACGAGGAATGCCCTTGGAGAATTCCTGCTGCACCACCTTCCCGTTACGGCGCACCGTAACGACAAGCTTGTTCGAAAGCGCGTTCACGCAGCTCACGCCCACGCCGTGCAAACCGGCAGAAACCTTGTACGAGTTGCTGTCGAACTTACCGCCCGCGTGGAGCTTGGTCATAACGACTTCGATAGTGCCAACATGTTCCTTCGGGTGAATATCCGTCGGGATGCCGCGGCCGTTGTCGGTGACGCGGATGCCGTTACCCGGCAAAATTGCAATTTCGATATGGTTGCAGAAGCCGGCCAGCGCCTCGTCTACGGAGTTGTCGACGACTTCCCACACCAGGTGGTGGAGTCCTCGGATATCGGTCGAACCGATATACATTGCCGGGCGTACGCGGACGGCCTCGAGTCCTTCGAGCACCGTAATGCTGGAGCCGCTATAATCCTCTTCTGCCTTCTTGATTTCTTCCGGAGACACGTTTTCGTTCACGTGTTCGATGGAATCTACGTTTTCTTCTGCCATGCGTTTTTAACCTATTCAAACAATGCGGACATCCCGTACAGCGGGCTTGCCCAGCAACGAATTACACCTTTCAATAATAGTATTTTTTTGGAGGAACAATTCCTGTTTCCAGGCCGAATTGACGGCCTTCAGCACCAGGGTCCGCTTCTCCAATTTTACAAGCTTCACGTAGGGTAAAACGGCCTCTCCGACCACCTCCGAAAAGTGCCCTGAAATGGTCGTAAATTCAACGTCTTCGGCAATGCGATTCTTCTGCAACACCCGGTCTATCAAGATGCCGATATCCATCGCCCGGTTGCCCGTCACGGCAGCGCCGCGGCGTTTCTTCACAGGCTCCATCATCAGTCGACCAACAGCAGCTTGGAAAGGGTAAAACCGCCAATCAGAATGCTTGTCATGCCGGCCACCACGGTGGCCTTGGTGCTCTTGCCCACGCCCTCGGCGCCGCTATGCGTAAAGAAGCCGAAGAAGCAAGCGTAGCTCGCGATAAAGTACCCGTAGAGCGTCGCCTTGATAAGGCCCACCGCAAGGTCCCAATCCTGGTAGAACATCCTCACGCCATAGAAGAACACCGCAAACGAGACTTCCTTGTACAGGTGCGCCACGCCGTACCCGCCCACAATGCCGATAAAGATGCTCAGCACGGTAAGCACGGGCAGCATAATCACGGTAGCAATCAGGCGCGGTGCCAGCAAGAACTTGTAGGGGTTAAGCCCCAGCACCTTGTAGGCGTCAAGCTGTTCGGTCACAGCCATCGTACCAAGCTCGGAGCACATGGAAGCCCCGATACGCCCGGCAAGCACCATCGCGGTCAAAATGGGGCAAAGCTCCACCATCACCGCCTTGCCCACGGCCATGCCGAGGAACATCATCGGAATCATGTCGCCAAACTGGTAGGCAAGCTGCCACGACATCACAGCGCCCGTAGCAAGCGAAGCCGCCACCACCACGGGGATACTCGTGAGGCCCACGACCTGCATCTGGCCGACCGTCGTATGGAGGTTCGTAAAGGCGCCCGGGATATTCTTGAAAAGCTCCCACACGAAGAACAGGTAGTTCACGACCGTATGCAAGAACCTCCGGACAAAGCGTCCGAGAGCTTCTGCCATGCTGTTCACCATCGAGATCAATTCAACCCGCTTCTATTTCTTCTTTGCGTTCTTCTTGTCGTTCTTCGGGGCCTGCTTCTTGACAGACTTCTTGTCGGGAGCGGCCATGGCCTTCTTGAAGAGGTTCATGTCGCTCAGGTAGCGGATGGCCTCGTTCAGCTGCACGTCGCGCTTGAGCGAGAAGGCCGTGCTCACGGAATCGTTCACCATCGCCGTCAGGAGTTCGCGCTTGATGCCGTCCTTGATGTAGGCCTTGTTCTCGTCGAACTGGGCGTCACGATTGTTCTCGAGCGCCTTGCGCATTTCGGCAATGCGGAGGGCGAGCACGGAATCGGACACCGTCTTGGAAGAGTCACCCATGTAGTTCTGTTCGCGGATGACGCTCTTCTCGAGCTGGTCCACGCCAACGAGGGCGTTGCTCTTCACCTTCATGAAGTTCGTATCCTTCATGCAGTAGTCCTTGAACTGCTTGTAGAGGGAGTCAGGGACTTCCCAGTTCGCGTCAATCTTCGCGCCGCTCTTCTCGAGGCCCGGGCGCACCTTCACCGCGAACTTGAAGTACATGGCCATACGTTCCTGCACCTGCATCACCCAGGGCATCGGGGAAAGTTCGATATCCACGTCGGGCGTAATGCCGCCACCGCCGAACATCATGCGGCCGATATTCGTATAGAACGTGTCGCGCTTCGCTGTATCCTTGGCCACGGTATCGGCCTTGGCGGTAGTCTCGTCGGCTTCCGCTTCCATTTCTTCTTCCTGGAGCTTTAAGCCCTTGATGCCGTTTTCGGGCTTGTTGATGCAGCGGCCGAACGGCAGGTAATAGAACGCGGTCGTAAGCTTGAGGGCGTTGCCCTGGTTATCGAGCGGGAAAATCGTCTGCACGGAGCCCTTACCGAAGCTCGTCTTGCCCACGATAAGCGCGCGGTCCCAGTCCTGCAAGGCGCCAGCGACAATTTCGGCAGCACTCGCGGAGCCCTGGTTCAAGAGCACCACCATCGGCACGTCGGGCTTCACGATTCCGTCACGGCGGGCACGGCTCTCGGTCCGCTGGGTGCGGCCGCGGGTACTCACAATCACGTTTCCCTGCTTCAAGAACAGTTCGCTAATCTCGATAGCCTGGTTCAAAAGGCCACCCGGATTGTAGCGCATGTCAAGGATAATCTTCTTCATGCCCTGCTTCTGCAAGGCCTTGATGGCATTTTCCACATCGCTCGTAGTCTTGTCGCTGAAGGTGGCGAGCTTGATGTAGCCGATATCCTTCGAGACCATCCCGTAGTACGGAACGGCATGCACGATAATCTCTGCGCGGGTGATGGTAAAGTCCATCAGGCCCGGAACACCTTCACGTTCGATGGAGACCGTCACGTCCGTGCCAATCTTGCCGCGGAGCTTGCTCACGGCGTCGTCCAGGGAAAGGCCCTTGGTGTCTTTGCCGTCAATCTTTCGGATGCGGTCGCCGGCACGGATGCCCAGGCGGAACGCAGGGGTGCCGGAAAGCGGAGAAATAACCGTGAGGATGTCGTCGCGCAAGCTAATCGTGATGCCTACACCACCGAACTTGCCTTCCATGGAGACCTTGAGGCCTTCGTAATCCTTCGGGGTAAATACCGTCGTATGCGGGTCGAGGATGTTGCGGATTCCGTTCAGCGCGGCGTCCGTGAGTTCCGTGGGGTTCACATCTTCCACGTACTTGCGGTTCACTTCCGAAAGGACCTTGTTCAAACGCGACACTTCGTCGTAAAAATCACCGGGAGGGGTCTGCTTGTCGCCCGCGGCACCCGCAAGGCAAATGGCAGAAAGAGAAGCAATCAGGAGATTGCGGATATTCAAGATTCCAGTTTCCATGGTGAAAAAATACAATTTCCTGGATTGCAGATGGGGAACAAAAGAAAAAACCGGCTTAAAAAAGCCGGTTTTTAGTAGGGAAAGGAGAGAGAGAAAAAAAATCTAGGCAGCTTCGTGGAGCAGGCGTTCAATCTGGTCGTTCCTGAGCTTGGCCAGAGCCGTTTCCTTGAGCTGGCGGACGCGTTCCTTGGAAAGTCCCACCATCGGGGCGATTTCCTTCAGGTTCAAGTCTGCGTCCATGTCGAAACCGAAATAGAGCCTGAGGACGTCCATTTCCTGCGTAGAAAGGTTGTCCTTCATCACCTTGCCGAACACCTTGGAGCGGTCGTTCAGTTCCGCATAGCGGTCGGTGCAGGCGTTCTCGGCGGCGAGGCAATCGGCGAGAGTCGATTCGCCGTCTTCGCCAACCGGGGCGTCGAGAGAAGAGGTGCGGGCCCCCATCTGCAAAATCTTCTCGATGGCATCGGCCTTGTACTTAGAAACGCCAGTCAGGCTTTCGGGATCGAGCACGTAGCTGCCACCCACGACCTGGCGGAGCTTGCCACCCTTCTTGTTGAAGCGGCGGAGTACGAGTTCCTTTTCGGCGCTGATGCGGACCATGCGGCCCTTTTCGGCGATGGCACGAGTGATGTTCTGACGGACCCACCACACGGCATAGCTGATAAACTTGATTTTCTGGTTCGGGTCAAAGCGGCGGGCGGCTTCCATGAGTCCCATGTTGCCTTCGCTGATGAGTTCACCCACGTCGAGGCCCTGGCCCCTGTAAAGGTTCGCGATATTCACGACAAAGCGGAGATTCGACTTGACGAGCAATTCCATCGCGGAGCGGCTGCCCTGACGGATCTTCTTGAGCAAAAGCGTTTCTTGTTCCCTGGTGAGCAGGGGGTACTTGGAAATATCGTTTAGGTACTGAACGTATATATCCCTTTCGTTTCTGACAGATGCGTTCGTATTCATGGTGTACCTCGTTGTTCATTAATTCGTTACGTATCCAAATTTACCTCCGCAACAGCCTTACAGTGTCAGTATCGGGAAAGCCCTTCGCAAAAGTTAAATTGAAATTCTGTCGCGTTTTTTGGGCGTTTCGTCACGAAATCGTCACAAAAACTCCCGTTTCTGTCAAAAATGACCTAATTTTAGGGTTATGAGCGGAAAAAAGAAGCAAAACGCCCTGTACAGGTTTTTACAAAACAAGAGAGACGTATTCCAGAGCCTCCAAGAAATCGACTTCGAACGAAGCGAAAAGAGGCTCAAATCGCTCATGGATAGCGAAGAGGGGAAACGCGACTACCCCATCCCCACATTCGTCCCCATCCTGCTTGTATGGCTTTTCATTATGCTGTTCCCGCTCGCCATGATTGTCGACCCGGGTTACATGCTCAACCACGAAGTCAACGTGAGGAGCCTCGCGAGCTACTACGTTCCGCTCGTGATGACCATCCTCATCTTTTTATTGAACCAGAAGTACTTCGTGCCGCGTTGCATATTCAACAGGCGCTATATACTTTATTTTGTTTGTAATTCCTTCGCCGTAGGCGTAGCACTGTTCTTCCGCGAAGTCATCTTCTTCCTTATCGACCGTGCCCCGGGCGACGGCATCGCATTCTTCTTCAACAACTACTGCTTCTCGTTCGCCAAGGGACACTTTACCGGATGGACGGTACTCTCCTTCGCCTTTTTCGTCGCGCTCGTCTGCATCATCTGCGTAGTCTACCACATCATACTCCGGCAAATCGTCAAGGCGTTCATCCAGCGCGAACAGAAGCGTTCCAAAATCCAGTACGAGCTCGATTTTCTCAAGAACCAGTTGAGTCCACATTTCCTATTCAACACGCTCAACAACATCTCTGCACTGATTTCCATTGACCCGAAGCGGGCGGAATCGTCGATGACGCAGCTCTCGTCGCTACTGAGGGTCACGCTCTACCAGACTTCGGATGAATTCATCCCCATCCAGGAAGACGTGAAAATCCTGCAAAAGTACGCGGACCTCGAGAAGCTCAGGCTCGACGAATCCTACGACCTGCAATTCAACATACAGCTCGAAAACCCCGACTTCATGATTGCCCCCCTCATCGCCATGCCGCTCGTAGAGAATGCCATCAAGCACAGCGTTGGCGTAAAGGGCAAGAACTTCGCGCACATTTCCGTTACCCAGAACGGTAGCGACGTCGTCTTTGTCGCCGAGAACTCGAACAATCCGCGCAAGTCCAGCCCCAAATCTAGCGGACTCGGGCTTGCGACATTCCAGAAGCGCCTGGAACTCACATACATGGGCAGGTACGAGTACAAGGTGGAACAGAATAGCGACATCTACAGGTGCACGCTTACCATCCACGACTTTTCCAAGAAGACCTGAGCGTCATCGTAACATTCGGGCCATCGCGGCATTTGAAACGCCGCGGCATTGACCGCCCCGCAACTATAGTTTGCACGCCATGCAACTAGGATTTGCAAAATTGCGGGCACCGTAGAAAAAACCTTTACATCGCGGTTTCATTAATTATTTTTCCTGACGATCTCGCCCGGCCAGGAATCCGGACTCCCGGGATCTTCTTGCGGCAGGACTGCCGCCTTTTTCTACAGCCATTTTCTCTGGAGGACTCCTATGACAAGTAGGATGTTCAAGAAAATCGCTATGGCATGCGCGGCCATGGCCGTATTCGGTTATTCACAGTCATGCAAAAAGGTAACGCTCTATTCGGGCAGCGAAGAAGGTTCCATGGAAGAATCAACAAGGACCTTTCCCGAGCAGCCCGAATGGAAGGCGAACTGGGGCAACTTCGGCAAGATGGTTCCGCCCTACATAAGGCTCTCGGGGCAAAAGGCCTCCAAGGGCGACTGGACAGGCGCGCTTTTGTTCCCGGCAAGCATCAACGTTGCCGGGGGAACCCTCTCCATGGATGTCCGCGCCACGCAGGGCGTCAAGTTCGGCGTATGGATTGGCACGCGAGGCGAAGGCAAGACCTTTTACAAGAATCTTGCGCCCAACGAAACATACAGCCTGGAAATTCCCGTTGCGCAGCTTGGCGTACAGGCGCCCTTCACGCTCGACAAGATTAACATCGGATTATTCGGGATGGGGGCGTACCAGTACACGACGCTGTTCGTCGACAACATTGCGGTAAGCTGTGCCGCGGGGGCGGGTGGTACGGGGGCGGGTGGCACGGCGGCAAGCAGCACCGGCACAACGCAGGCCGCCGCCGTCAACGACTTTATAGTCGGTGGCGAGGCTTCCTCGCCCACCCGCCCCCAGCTGTGGGACGGCGAGCCCATGCCCCAGACGTCGTTGCGGTACACGCCCGAAGAGCAGGACTCCCTCCGGCAACGCACGCAGGCCGCCTTCGCCCTGGAATGGGAAGACCACGACCGTATTCTGCGGTTCCTGCAAAACGACACGCTTTCGCCCAAGGAATCCCGCGAAGGATGGTACAAGGCGCTCTACCTCGTCACGAATCACCGCCTGCGCGACAGCGTTGTCGCCAACCCCAAGCAGCTCTTCGCCGACGCGAACGGCATTGCCGCCATGAACGAGATGCGTTCGTTCCCAATTCTCGTCGCGAACCTGGATTACAGCTACAGCACATGCACCGACACGCTCTGCAACTCCACCGTGATAGAAGACTACCGCCTGCTCGCGGCAGGTTTCCCAACTTCGTACACGCGAGGCTCCAAGATACGGATTACGTACGATCCGTTCTTCGTCACCACCGACAAGCACGACCTGCCAAGCATCGAGATTTGCACCGGAAGCACATGCAAGCAGGTTGAACCCGGAAAAGCCACCGACATCGAATTTACATCGGCAGGCATCCAGAAACTGGTCGTCAAGCTCGCCTACGGCGCGACCAAGGTCCAGCAAACCCTTTCCCTGGAGGTAAGATAATGAAGTTCTCCCTCAAAGCCATCGCGCTCTCGTTCGCCGTTGCAAGCAGCGCAAGCAGCGTAAGCGCAGCCATCGACAAGACACTGTACTTCACCATAAACGAGCAGTTGAACGACGTGTGCATCAGCGCCATCCCGACCGGTACCGACTGCATCGCCAGTAACGGAAGCGCCGCCAAGGCGAATCATTCCGTCCACACGATGAGAATCAAGGTACTCGGCGCACCCGCCGATGTCGAAAGCATGTTCGGCTTCTATATCGAGCGTCCCTTCTTTATCGTCGACGGCATCCACCTGAGTACCGAAGAAACGCGAACGCTCGAGCAGCTGCAAGAAGATACAGAGGAATTCGGCATTCCGGCCATTCTCCAGTCCCTAGGATACACGCCCATCCTCGTCCAGTTCGCCGAAACCGTGCGCATGAGCCTCAAAGATAACGCCAAGCAGTTCCGGGATCTCCTCAAATTCATTTCCGCCTCGACCGTACTCCCCTTCCCGAACAAGGGCGAAGAGGGATTCGTCATACTCGGCATTAGCCAGGGAGGCATTCTCGGACGTTACGGAGCCTACCTGTACGACAAAGACCACAGCCAAAGCGATGCCCCCGTGCGCCTGTACGCCTCGCTGGACTCCCCTCACCAAGGCGCCGTCATGCCGAGAGCCCTCATGAACACCATCGGGTATTGGGCCGTATTTGGCGGATCCGCATCCGCCGAGGCCTTCAAGGACCTTATCCGCGGTCCGGGAGCACGCGACCTGCTTATCTACCAGACGAACACAATAGACCACTTTGCAAGCACGTCATCGGACCGATTCCTGTTCGGCCAATACCGCAACGCCGCAAACTACAAGGGGTTTCCCGCAGTGCTTGTCGCACAGGGACAGCTGAAGGGCAAGGACCCCGACCACACGACAATCTATTACAACATAAACCGCAAGGCAAGATATGCCGGAGCTGTCGTCGGGAGGGCCGCCTCCAAGATAGGATACGCCGACAACGAATACACGGACATCTCGCACAACAGCATCTATAAAATGGGAGAAAGAGATAATGCCATGAGCTTTAAAGGGAACAGCAAATACGATTTTGTGCAGGGCAGCACCTACCCATTCCCCCAAACCATGTACGAGAGCCTCAGGGACGGTATTCTGGACGCCATTCCGCACAACATGACAACGAATAAATTCGGAGTAAATTTGACCCTCAGCACCAGCTGGGATCACAACGACCTCTACCAAAAAAGCAGTACGTTCATCCCCACGGTAAGCGCCATGGACCTGCAATGCGGCGGAGATCTCGCCATCCGCAAGGACTGCGCCCACACCCAAAAAGCCGACGGCATCAATTTCGAGAATCCAGGCAATATCTCCACCGCCAACGCCGTATTCGCCGTTGACCCGACACACCCGCGCTACAACGAGCCCATCAGCGGCAGGCATATCGAATCGCCTGTCAAGGGCGGTAAAATTGACCAGAACGTACTTGCGGGCATGCAGACCGACGTCTGGAGGGTGCTCTGCGAGGTCGCAAAATACGATTACGACGCGACAGCCGAAAAATTCCGCAACCCCAAACTGAACGGTGTATTCTCGCACAAGACAAGTTGCATGGACCAGAGCAAGATTCCCGACATCATCAAGAATGCCGGGGCGATAAAGACGCGTAAAATCGCCTATGCACGCTACGACTTCAATTCCAAGGCATCCGAAAGTGACCACACGGTCCCATTTACGCTCCCTGCCGGCTGGCAGAAAGTGGCCACCTTCAACATTCCCGACAACATTCCCGCCGGTTCCGCGTTCGAAATCGACATTTCCGTCAAGAATCCCAAGAGCAACTGGATGAAGGCGGAACTGCTGATGGTCCGCGACGCCAGGGGAAACGGCCAAATACAGCTCACGGAAACGGACGTGCCTCAATACGGCATCATACATACCCTGCGCTGGGTCCTCCCGAATACCGGAGAATCGGTAATTGCATACAAGTGGCTGCGCCTCGTGCTGAATTCGAACGGAGGAGATGTCGTACTTTACAAACCGAGAATCGTCACAAGTTCCATGGAATTCGCAGAGACCCCGGGCCCGATTTCCTCAGCAAACATCTTCCCGATTACCACCTACAAGACTGTACCGTGGTCCGACAAGGTCTCGCTCACGAAAAAACTCGTCGGGACATACGAATGGCTGTACGTATCCACCGAAAAACGGCACGACGGGTTCCATTTCGATTTGGGGAAGGCCGTTTCCATGGACAAGTTCGCATCACTCGTCGTGGAATTTGAGCCAGGAACATGTACGCATACCGAGGTCTATTTTGACGCCAAGGACACCGGAAGCCCCAATTTAGGCAACTATAGTTTGCAAAATGACATTGCAAACAAAATTTTGCCTTTGTCCAAAATTATCAAGACCGACGTGACCCCAAATCACTCGCTTTCCGCGTCACGCTTGAAGATTCAAGCCACTGCAGACAACGAAACATGCAACATAAAGGCAATTTACCTGCAATAGGGCCTTGTTGACAACCTAATCCCATAATCATAGATTAAGGACAAGAAGGAGTGGAACACATGAACAAGAATCACTTTTTGGCAGTGGCAATACTATGCCTCACCCTGACAGGCTGCTGGAGCACGCACCTCAAGTCCATGGGCACCTACCCCATGCCCGTAGCGCACCAACCTAGAATCGCGCCCGACAGCAAGGAGGTTGAGAACGTCGTATCGGCCGACGGATTCACCCTCTTTAACCAAGGCTGGTCCAATACGGAAAAGATTTACGGCGGGGGCGGTTTCTTGAGTGCCATACACCGCATGAACGGGTGGCTTTCGCCGATGTTCGCGAGCGTGACCGTAGGCGGTTACGGAGGCAACCTGAACTTTGCTTGCGACTACGACGAGGATTGCAGCGAAGAATATCTCGCCTGGCTCAAGACTAGCGAAGATAGGTACGACATTTCCTTTTGGGCCATCCAAGAGCGGTTTATGGCCGGATTCGAGTTCAACACTCCCATCAACCTATTCCTCGGATTCGGCGGCGGCATATTGATGTACCAGAGCAGCGGGGAATACGACGATGCCCGCAAAGACCTAGATCGGAAATTCCGCAAGATATACAACAAGGGCGGCGCCATCGACGCATTCCTTCTCGGTTCGATATGGCTGGGCTACCATATCGGTAAAAACGCCAAGTACGGTTCGATATCCGTGGACCTCGACATATCTAACGCCTACCTCAGCAACTATGTATTAAGCACACCCATCAACATCGGCTACTTCCATCCTTCGGGATTCCACGGGGGCATAGGCGCCAATTCATACGGCATAGACATCTTCTTCGGCAAATCCTTCAAGTTCTAGCCAATTCAAAAGGCCCAGCCATACGGCGGGGCCTTTTTCTTGCTGCAGGGGTCATCCCTACTTCATCTTGATTTTCATCTCGAAAACCAGGCGACCGGCGTCGTCCTCGATTTTCATGTAGGTCGCCCCCATCTTGTCGGCACGGAATATGCGCACTTCCTGGCCCTCGTGCGTCTCGCCCATAAAGTGGACTTCGAGCATCGACGGGATGCACAGTTCCAAATCCGAGGAGCTGAACACGTTCAGCGAAAGCTTCACGTACTCGATGTTGTTCATGTGGTGCGACATGTCGATATGCTGGGGCAAAACCTTCTGGCGATAAACCTCCACGTATTCCGCGGGTTCTACCGGGAACTTCGTGAACTTGCTGTCCAAAAACGGCTCCGGGGCGCCTTCCGTCGGGAAATCCACCGCCGAAAGCTTTACGGGGCGATGGCGTTCCAGGTCGAGGCAGCACGCCTCCTGTACGGCGAGGATAATCGGTTCGCCCTCCAGCGTGGTAACGGCCGTATTCTCGTAAGTGCGGATAGGCGCATTGTCGGCAGGGAACGACGTGGTGACAACCTTGTCCCTCCAGAACGGGCGCTGGAAGAACTTGAATTTGGCCTTGTAGATAACCCAGTAGGCGCCCTTCTCCTTCACGCAGAAGTTGTCCATCTTGATGGCGCCGAAATTCTCGGTGAAGTTGTCCTGTACCATGAGCACCGTCTGCGCGATGCCCATCTTGCCCGATACGTCGATATAGGCGGAGGTAATAGTGCGCTGTTTCTGGAATACCAGCGGGTTCTTGGCAAGTGCGTAAATATCAATCATGCTTTCAATATATAAAGAAAAAAGGAAGTTGCGGGCACAACTTCCAATTTTTTATGCATGCAGGGCTATTACACATCTTTTTAAATCTTCTTAACCACCAGCAGGTGACCGGGGGCCTTCGCGGGGTCGAGGCGCACAAAGTTCCTGTTGCCGCGCCACACGAAGCTTTCGTCGGTAATCAGGTCCTTCAAGAAGTAGAAGGCGTCAGGAGCGAGCCCGAGCTTGCCCATGTCGAGTTCCACCATGCCCTCTTGCGCATTATCCATGTCCATGTTGCATACGCACAAGATAACATCTTCGCCGGACTTCTTGGAGTAGACCATCAGCTGGTCATTGGCGCAGTAGTGGAAGTCCAGGTTATCGTATTCCTGCAGGGCCACATGTTCCTGGCGAGCGGTGTTCACGCGGCGCACGAAGTCCTGGATACCCGAGCCCTTCCAGTTGTGGACCTTGTACTGGTACTTCTCGCTGTCGGCCAGTTCTTCCTTCACGGGGCTCGGGATGTTTTCGCACAGCTCGTAGCCGTTGTACATGCCGGTGAGGCTGCTAAGCGTACCAGCGAGGAAGTAACGCTGCTTGAAGGCGTTCGGGCCCTTGTACGCGAGGTACTTCGGGAAAATATCCGGCGTGGTCGGGAAGAAGATGCCGCGCATGTACTGCTTGGCATCGCTCTGCGTGAGTTCCTTGAGGTATTGCTCGAATTCCCACTTGGCGCTGCGCCAGGCAAAGTACGTGTAGCTCATATCGAAGCCCGACTTGGCCAGGCGATGCATCATCTTCGGGCGGGTGAAGGCCTCGGCGAGGAACACGAGTTCCGGGCGCTTTTCCTTCACGTCGGCGATGAGCCATTCCCAGAACGGGAAGGGCTTGGTGTGCGGGTTGTCGATACGGAAAATCTCGATGCCCTTGTCGGCCCAGAACAAGATAATGTTCTCGATTTCCTGCCAGAGGGCCTTATAGTTGTCGTTGTAGTAGTCGAACGGGTAGATGTCCTCGTACTTCTTGGGCGGGTTTTCCGCGAACTTGATACTGCCATCGGGTTCGTGGTAGAACCATTCCGGATGGCTCTTCACGTACGGGTGGTCGGGGCTGCAGTTGAGCGCGATATCGAGAGCGAGGCGCAGCCCCTTGTTGCGGGCAGTCTTCGCAAAGTGCTCAAAGTCCTTCATGGTACCGAGTTCCGGGTCCACGTCGTAGTGGCCACCGTTCTTGTTGCCCACGGCATACGGGCATCCCGGTTCAATCGGTTTGCCCTTCTTGTCGGTCTTGGCATGCAGGGCGTTGTTCGCACCCTTGCGGTTGGTGACACCAATCGGGTGGATGGGCACCAGGTAAACGGTATCGAACCCGAGGTCGGCAATGTAGTCGAGCTGGTTTTCGCAATCCTTCCAGGTGGCGCTCTTCTTGGGGTCGGTACCCTGGCTCTTGGGCCACATCTCGTACCATGTACCAATGCGGCTGTAAGACGGGTCCACGCGAAGCTTCATCACGGGGCTTTCCGTCGGAACGTCCTTGGGTTCCTTGGTCCAGGCGCAAATCTTGTATTCGTAGTAGCCGATGTTGCCGACCTTGAAGGAGCCTTCCCACTGGTCGTTGTCCACGAAGTGCATGGGAGCCTGTTCCCATTTTTTCTTGCTCACGTGGCGGTAGAAAATCGCAGCGTCATATTTTTCGTGGCTGTGGCGGAAGATATCCGCGGTAAGCGTGACGGTATCGCCCGGTTCGCGCTTGAGCATAAAACGCCCACCTTCAATCTGGGGGCGGATGTTTTCGATAACTAGATTGTCCTTGCGGGTAGGAATTGTAGCCATAGTGACCCAAAATTAACAATAAAAAAGGCCCGCCGTAGCGGACCTTTCAGCAAAACTCAAAAACCGGATAGCGATTAGCGGCGGGAATTGCGTTCGCGTTCCTTTTCACGCTGACGGCGGCGCTTTTCGGTATCGTCCGGGAAGAATTCCGGAAGGGCGTAACCGATGGCGATGCCGAACACGATACCCGTCTTGTCCATACCGTCCTTGTTAACCACCCTGGAAGTATAGGTGATTTCGGCACTCGTCCTGGAGTCCGCACTCTCGCGGAAGCTCGGGTTGCTTTCCGGGCTCTTGCCGAGATCCGGGGCGTAGTACATACCGATGGAGAACTGCAGGTAGTACCATTCGTTCGTCATGTATGCAATCAAGGCATCAAACTGGAATCCGTTCACGGAAATCAACGCACGCATATCCTTGTCGTCGGGGATGATGTCGTGGTCGAAGTAGACCGTACCGTAAGAAGCGGAAATGCCCAAGTGGAGCGGGTTCTTCGGGAACAGGTAGTAGTTGACACCAACCTTGTAACCGGTACCGCCTTCCAGGGACCAATCGTCAAATTCGTTGTCCGTACCCTTCGGGAGGAAACCGAAAGAAGCGTAGGCGCCAACGTGCCAGCGGGTAATGTATTCGGCACCGACACCGAAGCCCATGCCCATGCCGGTTTCACCCATGAACGGGTAGCGGGAACCCATACCCAACTGGAGGATCAAGCGGTCCTTGAGCCAGTCGCGGCGACGTTCGGAGTTCGCGTATTCATCCAAGCGCTGTTCTTCTTCGAACTTCTTGCGGGCAGCCATGTCGTCTTTCTGCGCCCTGGACATGCCGGCGGTTTCGACGTCCTCGGATTCTTCCTCGTCTTCGTCGTCTGCATCGACAGCGGCGGCAGTCGCTGCCGACTCGGGTTTGTCCGCAGAAACGAAGTCGCTATCGTCGAATTCGTCGTCCGCAGCCTTAGTCTCCACGGCCTTAGTAGTAGTCTTAGCCTTGGGCGCACTGGCAGTCTTGGCCTTGGGCTTGGCGGCCCACACCATGAGGCTGAGTACACACAGCAACAAAATCACCTTTTTAAACATCAAATGCCTCTGATTCTAATAATCGTTTTACGAATATAACTTATTATCCGCTTTTTTTCCAATTTTAAAAGTGTAAAAGTTGATTTATCTGCCCCCAATAAGCCCCATTGCCGCTAAAAAAAGCAAAAAAACATCATTTTATCTTCATAAGTTTCGCTTTTATGGAACCCAGGGCTATTTCGCACTGCATGAGCACGGGAATCCGGCGGTCGTCGTCGGTCAACCAGATGAAGATTCGGCCCTTGGAATTGAAGATTCCGTCGCCGTCCAGTACGGGTTCGACCTTGACCGTCTTGACCTTTCCGAGGGCCGCGGTCTTGATTTCTTCCCTCCCGTGAACCAGCACCTTCAGTTCGTAGCGCTTTTTGCCGCTCACCGCCGAGAAGCGGGAAGTATCCCCCACGGTCAGGGGCATCGTGCGCACGTAGTAGAACGCCGACATAATGCTGTGCTCCATGCCCTTGATGGCTACCGCGGTATCGGCGGAGCGCTTGACCTTGCGGGTCTTCATGTCGGTGAACACCGTATCCGAGAGCCAGGCCTTCTCGCCCTTGCGGTCGAAGCGGATGACCGAGGTGTTGTGGTACGTTCCCTCGTGGAGGCGCTTGCGGAATACTTCCGTCATCAGGCCCTTGTTGCGCACGCGGGTGTAGATGGTGTCGTTCACCGGATAGATCTTGTTAATGGTCTTGTTGCCCGTCGCGAACGTGAGGAATTCCGTCTTGCCGTCCTTCACAGGCTTGACTTCGAGCGACGCGGAACCGGCCGTAATCGGGCCCCAGCACAAATCGAACTCGAGGCGTTCGCCCTTCATCCACGGAGCGTGGACCTCCGGCAAGTTGGGCTCGCCGGCATAGGCGAAAGACAGCGCAAAGAGCAGCGCGGGGAAAAGACGGTATATGCGTAAGAAGCGAAAAAGCATAAAAGAATGTAAGGTGTGAGGTGTGAAGTGTGAGGTGTGAAGTCTCTAACTACACATTCAACACTCCACATTCCACATTGTGTTACCCTTCGATGTCTCCCAGGCTCTTGCGGTAAGCGACGAGCTTTTCGCGAACTGCGGGGTCTGCGATGGCGACGATGTGGGCGGCGAGGTAACCGGCGTTCTTGCCGTTGCCGATGCCGACCGTTGCCACCGGGATTCCCGGGGGCATCTGCACAATGCTGTGCAGAGCATCGACGCCGTTGAGCGGGCCGCCGGCGCAGGGCAGACCGATAACGGGAAGAATCGTGTGCCCTGCGAGCACGCCCGGGAGGGCTGCAGCGAGGCCAGCAACACCGATGAGGACCTGGAGGCCTCGCCCGGCGGCTTCGCGAGCATACTTCGCGGTGGCGTTCGGGGTGCGGTGTGCGGAGA